>MWWB01000428.1_pt1 | contig 10499 bp, 8 predicted proteins | sample 1047291 | NCBI WGS metagenome assembly MWWB01 (sample SAMN06349976, study PRJNA376086) | soil metagenome | isolation source: MS4-1 sample Antarctic (ecotone) soil | place: Antarctica | reverse complement strand
GTTTACATGGGTGCCGAAGATATGCGGCGGCAGGCCTTGAATGTCTTTCGCATGGAGTTGTTGGGGGCGCAAGTACGAGGTGTGAATGCCGGCTCGCGAACGCTGAAAGATGCAATCAACGAAGCCTTGCGTGACTGGGTTACCAACGTTTTCGACACTTATTATCTGCTTGGCAGTGCGCTCGGACCTCATCCCTATCCGCTGATGGTCCGTGAATTCCAATCCGTGATTGGCCGCGAAGCTCGTGCGCAGATTCTTAGTCAGACCGAACGATTACCAGATTTATTAATTGCCTGCGTCGGCGGTGGATCGAATTCGATCGGCCTCTTTTATCCTTTTCTCAACGACAAAGTCCGCATGATCGGTGTTGAAGCCGGAGGACGCGGCATTGAGCTGGGGCAGCACGCTGCGCGTTTCAACCAGGTAGGCGGTGGACGGCCAGGAGTTTTGCAGGGGACGCTTAGCTATGTGTTGCAGGACCAGGGAGGGCAGATTGCCCCTACGCATTCTGTTTCTGCGGGACTTGACTATCCCTTGATCGGACCGGAACACGCTTTTCTGCACGACTCAGGCAGGGTCCAATATGTCTGCGCGTCGGATGGCGGCGCCCTGGAAGCCTTTCAAACGCTTTCGAAGTTAGAAGGCATTATTGCCGCACTCGAATCGGCGCATGCGGTAGCCCATGCAATCAAAGTCGGGCGAGAAATGTCGCCTGGTGAGATCATCATCATCAACCTCTCAGGCCGCGGAGATAAAGACATCGATACTGTCAGCAAGCTCAGGCTGGGCACAAACTGCGAAAATACCAGGCAGGTCCAGAACCGGTGAGCGGTAGCGACCGGGTGAGTTGCGTTGAGCGGAGTGATAAAGGATGAAATTCTCGTAGGTAGAATGTCTTGCGGGCTTAACCCGGGCGCTACCGCTCACCGGTTCTGATGGTGAAGTGGTGTCTCTCGCACTGCTCGCACTGAAACCATTTCTATACTGTCAGCACTTATTTTGAATTGGGGTTTGCATTGAGTCGCATCGCGGAGGTATTCGGCAAGCTGAAGCGGGAAGGGAAGAAGGGTTTCATTCCCTTCATAGTGGCGGGTGATCCTGATTTGGAAACAACCGGCCAGCTCTTAGTCGAACTGGCTAATTCAGGAGCTACGGTAATTGAACTCGGCGTGCCTTTCAGCGACCCCATGGCCGACGGACCGGTTATCCAGCGAGCTTCGGAGCGCTCTTTGCAGCACGGCTTCGGGTTGGCCGCGGTGCTGGAAACGGCAGCAAAAGCGCGGCAGAGAACGAATGTCCCCATCGTTCTTTTCAGCTACTACAATCCTTTGATGCAATATGGGGTGGTAAACCTTATATGTGACGCAAAGGAAGCGGGGATTGACGGCGTCTTGGTCACCGATCTAACCCTCGAGGAATCGGAGGAGTTCGCCAGCGCGCTAAGGGCAAAAGAACTTGATCTGATTTTTCTCGTGGCCCCAACATCTACCGACCTCCGCTTGCAGGCGATTGCTGAAAAGGCGACCGGCTTTGTTTATGCTGTATCACGCGCGGGAGTTACCGGCGAGCAAGCTGATGTGAGTGCCGCAGCCGAAAATCTGGTTAGTCGCGTACGGCAATGCTTCGATCTGCCGGTTGCAGTTGGTTTCGGGATCTCGACTGCGGAACAAGTGGCAAAAACTTGGGCATATGCGGATGCGGCAGTGGTAGGTTCGGCCATTGTCGCTGAGATTCAAAGGTGCGCCGGCTCGGCGGACGTCGTGCAACGGGTCGGCGAATTCGCGCGTGCCCTTGTTCCTACTTAGGGGCAACTGATCAAGTGGGAATAGTTCATGTCAGCCTTGAGTGGGAGCAACACGGCGGTGGCAAGCCCACCTTCCAGGGCGGGGAGCCCGTCATCATTGTCCTCCATAGTCCCCGGGAAAAATGTTGGGGAATACTCGACGAGAACAAGGCTGCTGGAGTATTCTTGCGCGGTCTCGATTTGAATGCTTTTGATGATTGGGTGCTGGCCGTCGCGGATGACGAACCGTTTATAGGCGTTATCGATCTGTTTTTCCTAATGTGGCGTTTGGAGCGCCTTTCGCCAGACGAGGCCGCCTGGGGAATCCCTTTCCTCTACGAACAAGTCGAGCAGCGTACGGGTCGCTCAGTTCAAGAGTTAATTAACAACAACCAGGGCCGCTTGAACTGAAACGCTATTTGGAGAATTGCGTGCCGCCTCACCGACAGACTGGCGCAGAGAGGGCTGCCGTAGCACGCAGGATGTTTCTCAGGTTCAACCCTCCGGGAATTATCTGCTGTTGCAAGCGTGAAACACTGTTCCATTCTCGCGCCAGGTGTGTTATGCTCCTCTGCTCGTTCGGGGAGTGCTAAACATGACTGGGAGAAAAGGAGCGGAAGAAAGAGATGTATGTCATGGGTGATGATCGAATAAGCCTGGATCGCGGCAAGGCAGTCGAAGCCGCGCTCTTAAATATTGAAAAGAAGTTTGGCAAAGGCTCAATCATGCGGCTTGGTGAACGCGAAGTATCCGATATACCGGCGATTTCGACCACCTCTTTGAGTCTGGATATTGCGGTCGGCGTTGGTGGCGTGCCCCGCGGTCGGATTATCGAAATCTATGGCCCGGAGAGTTCCGGGAAGACCACTCTCGCTCTGCACATTGTGGCTGAGGCCCAGAAGGCCGGAGGGGTAGCCGCCTACATCGATGCGGAACATGCAATGGATGCTGACTACTCAGGCAAGCTCGGGGTAGATGTGGATCAGCTTCTAATCTCACAACCCGATTCTGGCGAACAGGCGCTGGAGATTGCGGAAGCCCTGGTGCGTTCAAATGGAGTTGATGTGATCGTCGTCGATTCCGTCGCAGCACTCGTGCCGCGCGCCGAACTCGACGGGGAGATGGGGGATTCGCTGCCGGGACTGCAGGCGCGGCTGATGTCGCAAGCGCTGCGCAAACTTACGGCGATCATTTCGCAGTCGAACACCTGCTTCATTTTTATCAATCAGATTCGCGAGAAGATTGGAGTGATGTTTGGCAACCCCGAGACCACCAGCGGCGGTCGCGCATTAAAGTTTTATGCCTCTTTGCGGCTGGATATCAGGCGTATCGGTGCACTCAAGGACGGCGATCGCGTGGTGGGCAACCGCACCAGGGTAAAAGTTGTCAAGAACAAAGTTGCACCCCCCTTCCGTGAAAGCGAGTTTGACATCATGTACGGAGAGGGAATATCGCGGGAAGGCGACGTTCTTGATCTCGGGGCAACGCATCGAGTAGTCGAAAAGAGCGGTGCCTGGTTTTCTTACAAGGGAGACCGTCTAGGACAGGGCCGGGAAAACGCGAAGCAGTCATTAAAAGAGAATCCGGAGCTGTTGAGAAAGATCGAAAGAGAAGTTAAGGTCAAACTTGGCCTGCCTGTACGCGAGGAGAAGGTCGAACCGGCGAACAGTAGCGCCAAGGCTGCAGCGGCGGATAAGAAGTAGTTTCAGTTTTAACTGAACAATAAGCGCTCGGTTAGTGGGAACAGCTTCGTCTATCCCGCTCGCTGAGCGCTTGTTTATTGCTTTACAGCCTGGGATTCAAAACCGATAATCCGCCGGGCATATGGATGCCGGGTGTCAGGTGGTAGGTGCCAGGTGTCGACCCCGACCCCCGGCACCCGACCCCCGGCACCCGACACTCGGCACCAGTTTTTCAATGAACGAATCGATACTGATCAAAGGCGGCATCGTCGTAACGATGGATGATCATGATTCCATCGTCAACGGTGATCTGTTTATCAGCGGCGGACAGATTCAGGCCATTGACGGCGGCAAAAGCGCAGGAGCCAACGTTGTGATTGACGCGCGGGGTTACGTGGTCCTTCCGGGCTTTGTTCAGACGCATATCCACCTTTGTCAGACACTGTTTCGCGGCGCCGCAGACGACCTCAGCCTGATTGATTGGCTAAAAAAGCGCATCTGGCCTATGGAAGCCGCACACTCGGTTACGTCCTTACGTGCGTCGGCGCGTCTCGGCATAGCTGAATTGATTAAGGGTGGTACGACCTGCGCGCTGACAATGGAAACAGTCAACCACACCGAAGCGGTTTTCCAGGTTGTCGAGGAGACGGGCTACCGGGCGACAGTTGGCAAGTGCATGATGGACAAGGGCGAGGAAGTGCCCGCCGCGTTGCATGAAGATACCGAAGCCTCGCTTGAGGAATCGCTCACCTTGCTTGAAAAGTGGCACGGTAAGGCAGATGGGCGCATTCGCTTTTGCTTTGCGCCCCGCTTCGCTGTCAGTTGTACCGCTAAGCTTCTTTCAAACGTTGCTCGGCTGGCGCATGAGCTTGGAGTCATGGTTCACACGCACGCTTCTGAGAACCGGCATGAGTGTGAGCTGGTAGAACAAGCGACCGGCCTTCGCAACATTACCTATCTTGATTCACTCGGCTTGACCGGTCGGCACGTTGCACTTGCGCATTGCATTCACGTCGATGATGACGAGATCGCTATCCTGAAACGTACGCACACAAACGTGGTCCACTGTCCTTCGTCCAACCTGAAACTTGGATCAGGTATTGCGCCCGTGAAGAGGATGCTGGAAGAGGGTATTTCGGTATCCCTCGGTGCCGATGGCGCAGCCTGCAACAATCGTCTCGACATGTTTACCGAGATGCGCACTGCCGCGCTGCTGCAGAAAGCATTACACGGTCCTGAGGTCCTTCCGGCCAAACGAGCATTGCGCATGGCGACAATCGACGGCGCTCGGGCGCTTGGTCTTGGAAATGAGATTGGCAGCCTCGAGGTTGGCAAACGTGCCGACGTGATCGTGGTAAAGATGGATTCGCTGCATTCAACGCCCCATCAGCCTGATCTTGCTTCGGCGATTACCTATTCCGCGCAGCTATCAGATGTTGAGACGGTCGTTATTGACGGTCAGTTGGTGATGAGAGAGGGGAAACTGCTGACCGTCGACGAGCCAAGTGTCGTGAATGAGGCGAACCGCGAAGCTGAATTGTTAATGAACAGAGCGCTGCTGCGCGATAATGTCAGCTAAAAGCGAGCTGTTTTTGCAGGATGTCCGGAGCGGCGTGTGAAAAGGGCCGGTTAAAAAAGGCTGTGCCAGCTCGAAGGTAGCGACTGCGGGGGGCGCGATCGGCGGCCGAGCTGGCACTGGCGGGCACTATCAACTTTGAATCGGATGGATCGTCTTGCGACTGGCTCACGTTTGGGCGCTTGCCCCACCCTCAACGGTGGGATTATACACCTCTTCCCAAACCAGTCAACGACTTTTTGTGATGATTCCGACAAGTCCCCGGCGTGGGAGACCAAAGTTTGACAGTTCTTTCAGGAACTCCCTATACTCGCGGTCTTTCCTAAATTTACTGGCCAGGTAGCTCAGTTGGTAGAGCGCGGCCCTGAAAAGGCCGGCGTCGGCGGTTCGATCCCGTCCCTGGCCACCAATCCTTTCAACAACTTAGCGATAGCCAAGAACGTGAAAAAAATTACACCGCGCGTACAATACGCGTACATCGGTTAACCGAAAACTGAAATATGCCTCGCAGATTGGTTCGAATCATTTCCAGATTTCGCGCGCCATGCGGCTGGTTCTGGCGATATGCCGCCGCACCACCCAAATGACTGAAGATGATGTCTGAGTGTAGCTTCGGTTAACATGAAAGAACTCCTGTTAGCGTAACTAAGTCGTAGCTCTAAGTTAAGGATTTAAACCCGGATGATATTTTCAGTATGGGCAGGATCTCCTAGTCAGGTCGCCTCCGGGCGGCTTCGATGCTTTCACCATAAGCATTAATGGGCCACTTCCTAATCCGAACTACAGCACGTTATGTCCGCGCCACCGAGAGAAACTAGCGAGAGGCCGTCGAGGCAGTGATGCTTAATTCCCAAGATAGTGGACACAAATTGGACACAACGCACAAGCGGCCATTGCTGGCCGCTGTAAGTTACCGATCTTATTGGTAGCGGGGGGGAGACTCGAACTCCCGACCTTGGGGTTATGAATCATCATCTCGGCAAGAACTTAAGTTCTTGCGTTTTCGAAAGTTGCAGCCACCAAGGATTTCCGCCGATTTCACATTCTTTCCCATTCTCTATTCGTCAGTTAACAGTTCAGTGCTGTTAATTCTGGACACAAATTGGCCACAACAATTCTGCGGACAAAGCTGGGCTAACGGACCGAGTAGGTACAACATTCCTTCCATGCGATAGACGGAAGCAGGTACAGTTTCGAAAAATCGAAGACTTCTTCATCTTCGTGGCCTTCTCAGGCAGACGAAGATAGGCAGATCTCACTCACTTACGGAAAATGTATGCGGTTGAGTAGTTCACCAAACCTTCTTAGAAACATGTCCAAAAAGCCCTTATTTTTCGCCATTGGCAAGTTTCATCTCGTTATCTGCTTGTCGCAGACGAGCAAAGCTACTCGGATCGGATCTTAAGACGTCCCAACGCGGATCTAACCTCAACCACACCAACCAATGCGACCTTTCATCGAAAGCCTTGTTCAACCACTCGAATGCCTTGTCTCTCTTGCCCATGCCCGCTTAAACCAACGCCACACCGTACGCTGTGATGAATCGTTGTTTTGAAAGCGCTTCTAACTCACTAAGGGTCTTCGCAGCTTCTCGCTGATTGCCTGACACACCTTCAACATAACCCAAAGCCGCCTTCGACACAGCCCAGCCGCTGAAAGCACCCTCAACCGTGCGAAACTCCGCTAAGGCTTCCTGGTAACGACCGAGCTGTTGATACGAACGGCCCAACCAAAGGTGCGCCAGCGGAAAGTCTTTCTTCATTTCCAGGGCACTCGTCAACTGCTTGATAGCTTCGTCATACTGTTTGTTGTAGCAATGATGAAAACCTATGTCCGTGTTAATTGAAAGTGAGAGCGGATCAGACTGGCGTGCTTGATAGATTTCCTGAAAGGCTTCGTTCGGTCGTCCGGCGGCTAACAGATACACGCTGTACCATTGGTGCGCCGTGGCATAGCTGGGATTTAGTTCAATCGCACGACGGAATTCCGTCTCAGCGCCCGCCAAATCCCAATCAAAATAAAATTTGTCATATGCGAGCGATGCGTGTGGCTCGGCAAGTGTTGGATCAAGTTCAATTGCTTTGAGTGCATGATTTTTCGCGACAGGGAAAGCCTGGGTCGGAGAGATGTAACTCAAGTAGCCAAGCGTGGTGTAAGAATCAGCGAGGCCGGAATACGCGAGAGCAAAATTAGAATCGATTTGTGTAGCCCGTTCAAATGCTTCTATTGCTTTTTTCAAACCTGATTCTGATCTCTGATTTCCAAAAGTATCGGCCTTCAAGGTATGCACGATAGGCATCAGCGTTCTCGGTTGCACGGTGTGCCAACAATTGCTGCTCCGGTTCCGTAAGTGAGACGTTGAGGGCGCGGGAAACGTCATTCAAGATTCTGGTCTGCAGTAAAATTATGTCTGACGGCTTACCTGTATATTGAGACGTGAAGATTTCTGAGTTCCGGCGCACGTCGATCAAATCGAATTTGATCGTTAAAACATCATTCTTCTGAGAGCCCTGTCCAGTAACTATGGCTTCCACACCTAACTCTTGGCCCGCCTGTTGAAGATTTAGTGGCTGCGACTTGTAACGCAACACGTTGGTTCTTGGCGCAACTCGAAGTTTGGCCACTCGCGACAGACCATTGATTGTTGCTTCACTCAACCCATCAGCAAGATAGTTGTTTGCAGCGTCGTTTGAAACAAATGGCAACACCGCAATTGAATCAATTGGCGCGCGGGCAGATCTCGACTTTGCATACCAAAACACAGCCATCCCAATCACAAGAATCAGTCCGAGCGAGAGCATGATCGGTTTGTGTCTTGCGATCCTGTCGAGCCGAGGCGTGTTCAGGCCCTCCGGGTCAGTCTTATCAACGACAGAAATCCTCGCCGGCAGCCGCTGCTTGAGGACTTTCTCAAGTCTTTCACTGTCGATTACTTCTACAGGTGCTATGAATCGATAACCCCGCTTGGGAACGGTCTCAATAAATCCGTCGTCACCCAGAGCCTTTCTTAGCGCCGAGATGTTCACGCTCAGGTTCACCTCCGCAACGACAGTGTCTGGCCATACCTCGCTCAAGAGTTCGTCTTTTGTAATCAGGTGACCGCCGTTTCTCACCAGCACCACAAGTAGGTCGAAGGCTTTTTGAGTGAGAGTTACGGTGTGCCCATCTTAAAGTAAAACGCGCTCGTGATCGTCGAGGATGAAGTTGCCGAACCGAAAAGCGACTCTACGAGTGTCGTCCATGGGCTTTAGCCGAAATGCAGGAGCAATTTAGGAGAAATCCAAATACTTCCAATCAGGATTTTTGTAGCGTTCGCATCTCTAAGCGCCGAGTCTCAGGGCATTGAATCTTTGTGCGCCGGTTTTCCGGGGGCACCGGAGTGGTGCCAAGACACGGTCAATTAGTGAGTCAGATCTTATGGCCCGAACTCATTTCAACGCAAGGGCAGGATCACTGTACGGTGGTCCCCTGGGGGCTGCCCTCAGTGAACAAACGTGCCAAAGTCAAAGCGCGCCGTGGTTGAACGAGAGTTGTGCTCCCCGCCGCGGCCAATGTTGCACTTCCATGGACAGAAGGAGAATCGACATGAAAAAACTAAAATTGCTCACATCAGGAGCACTCTTCGCCTTGTTAGTTTTGCTGGCTCTGAGTTCCTCCGCGGTCGCCCAGGAAGCGGGGCACCCTGGGGACCGGAGACACCACGCTTCAACCTGGAGGTCGTTCTCCGCGGTGAAGGTTTCGGTCTCGTCAAATTTCGCCAACCCAATGACGGAACTTTCATCATCAATCTTGATGTTTGGCTACGCGACTTGGAACCGAACACGAGCTACCTTTTACAACGGGCAGTGGACCCAATCGTCGACGACAATTGCACGAGCACAGCCTGGCTAACTCTAGGCAAGGGAGTCGTGCCGCAGTCAATCACGACGGACGAGAACGGAACAGGTCGAGAGAGTCTTTTTCGCAATGTGGCCGCATTCCCGCCTGGGTCAGAATTTGACATCCACTTCAGAGTTATCGAGGAAGCAACGTCGTTAGTTGTGCTGACGAGCAAGTGTTATCAGTTCACAATCAGTCAATGACTTCGATTTAATTGACGCAGTTAGATAGTGCTGCCCAGTTGATTGTTGTGAGGAATGGCTTTGCGCTGCTCAAGGCGTTTCTGGACGATTGTAGGAGTGGCCGTCTGTGTCTTGATTGTCGCGCAGTAGCTGCGGAGGCTGCTGCTGTAGTCAAGAATGTTGTTGACTTGTCACGCTAGGGTGGCCACGAAGGGCCACTTCTACAGTTGCAATCGAGATCAGATACACGTCGTTCTCTCGCATCGGCAAGGCTCTCGAAAACTCACCTGACTTTCCAACTGTGACCTGTTCTATCACCTCGCAGAAGTAATCGAACCCGAGAGTGCGCGTCACTCCGAAGTCTACGGGCTGTTGAGTGACCAACATTAAAACAACGTAGTCAAGATTATTGTATGCATGCGCTTCCTTCTGACGCGTATTACCGACCTGAATATTGCGCTAACGCTGACATGACCGCCGTCCAGTGAGACTTGAACCAATCTCAGTCCATTGAAACAGTCATTGACGGGCCTTTAATACTCGTCTTGCGGAACACGGAGCGTGGGAGTATTGACCCCATGGTCGATCAACGACTCAAGTTCTTGCGTTTTGAGGAGATGGCTGAGCGCTCGGATCATCGAGCATCTTAAATTCTCTACCATTCTTTGTGGTCCAACACCATTTCCTCTACGATCTGTGCTGTTTGTTCTGGACACAAATTAGCCAAACCCTTATTCGATTCGAAACACTCCAGCCTTTGTAAATCCTTGAGGATTAAGAGGAAGTTGGTAGCGGGGGGCGGGATCGAACCGCCGACCGTGGGGTTATGAATCAATAGACAGCGCTAGCGGTTTCCCTCATACGCCTTATAACCAACAAAAACCTGAGCGGATTGCACCCAGTCGAGTCGTTATGTGCGGTATGAATTATATGTGCTTTATGAAGTCTGGCAAAAGTCTGGCAAAGAATTGGTCTCAAGGTCTGAACCTGTCTGTTCAGCAGAACTCGTCACACGGTTTTTCGCCCATCGATCAATTCAGGTTGAATGCGGTAAAGGCAATGCTAACCTCACGGCCCCAGGCGTCGATTTGCGTGGCGCGGCTAGACTCGCCCGCCATGGGTCGAGGTTAGTTTCTTTCGTGGACACAGATGGAATTAGACATTCAGTTGAGCTTCAAGCAGAGAGCTTGTACGAAGCTGTCGTCCTGGCGGTTAGGACATTTAGGCAACCCGACTGTGGGCCTGGCGAGATTAGTAAACTGGAGTCGAGATCCGGAGCTCGGTTACTCACGAAGTCGCAACGCGACTCGTTATGCCGCCCTCGGATTAAACAAGCGAGGCGTTTCATTTCACTTCTCGCATGCAAGAGACCGGGATGAAGTTGCTATGGCGTATTG
>MWWB01000427.1_pt1 | contig 10526 bp, 9 predicted proteins | sample 1047291 | NCBI WGS metagenome assembly MWWB01 (sample SAMN06349976, study PRJNA376086) | soil metagenome | isolation source: MS4-1 sample Antarctic (ecotone) soil | place: Antarctica | reverse complement strand
CTCAATTTCGCGCAAGATTTGAAGCTTGAAGTCGCGGGTAAATTGACGTTTTTTGAGAGTCATCGTTAAGTCTCCTATTGGTGCTATAGAAGCTTAACTTGTTGTCTCATTCAAGGGGTGCAGTCCAACTTGGAGTGAACCCCTAGATTGAGACAAGTAGTTAAGCTAGGGTTGAGTGATAAAGCGTTTGCTCAAACTCGGCCGGCGGCAGATAACCTAAAGCCGAATGCAACCGCTTCTGATTATAGACTTCTTCGAGGAAGTGCCCAATGCGAGCGCGAGCCTCAAAGAGGTCTTCATATTCGTAGAGGTATACTTCCTCCATTTTGAGCGTCTTCATAAAACTCTCGGCTTTGGCATTGTCATACGGGTTGCCGCGCCGCGACATGCTAATCGAGATGCCGTGTTCTTTGAGCAAGTTCGTATAGTCGGTGGACGCATATTGCACACCCCGATCTGAGTGATGCACCATGCCCGGTTGGATCATCCGAGAGGCTATCGCCATCTTCAAAGCTGTGATAGCCATTTCAGCCTCAAGCGTATGATCCAGATGCCACCCGATGCACCGCCGCGAAAAAGCATCGAGGATGACGGCCAGATAAATGAACTCGCGCTGCACTCGGATATAGGTGATGTCCGAGACCCACAATTGATCGATCCCGGTGATGATCAAGGCCGGAACCAGATTCGGGTAGACAGCAAAAGGATGACAAGCATCGGTCGTCCTCGTGAAGCTCTTTTTTCTCAAGCATAAGAGATTGTCTTGACGCATCAAGCGTAGAACCCGTTTGTGATTAACGACTACGCCGCGGCGTCTGAGTTCATGGGTGATGCGTCGATAGCCATAGGCTGACATCTCAAGCGCGAGGCGTTGAATCAAGTCGCGCAGTTCGAGGTCCGCATCAACTTCGCTTTGTGGGAAGCGATGCCGGTAGTAGTCAGCACGGGCAATCTCCAAAGTCGCGCACATTTGCGTTACGGAAAGCAGATCGTGAGATGCAACCTCCTGGTGAATGATCTCGATCATGATCGGCCTCCATTGCGCCGGGCTGAGCCGACTTGCAGTTCGAGCCGCGACAAGGCTTTTTTTAAGAGGGCATTCTCCATCGTGAGTTGGCCGATCATTCGTTCCAACTCCGCAGTGCGAGCTTCGTCCTTATATATATGACCGTGACCTGAGAAGGCGCGCTCGGGATATTGAGCATGTTGCTGCTTCCACTTAGTGATGAGTGTCGGGTGGAGTTGATGTTCGCGTGCGGCTTGGGCCAGTGATTTACCGGCCTCAATTTCGCGCAAGATTTGAAGCTTGAAGTCGCGGGTAAATTGACGTTTTTTGAGAGTCATCGTTAAGTCTCCTATTGGTGCTATAGAAGCTTAACTTGTTGTCTCATTCAAGGGGTGCAGTCCATGAGAATAGTCTTCAGTATTGGGAGAACCTTGATCTCCAAGAGGAAACTATCAAGAATGAAATTGAAGAAGCTAAAGCTAATTACATCCCTCTGGCTGTTCAACTGACCCAGCAGCGCCGTGCTGCGGCCCACACGCTTGAACATAAGATGGTCGAATCTCTAGGGCATATGTCAATGGACCGATGTCGTTTTATGGTTAGCATCGAATCTGCCACCATTGGAGAAAGCGGGCAGGCATTAAAATCAGAGGTTCGCGCTCCTAAGCAACCGCAACCTGAAAAACCATCGACACCCACTTTCTTCTTCGCTGCCCATGGGTCAGACCGGGTGGAGTTTTTGTTCTCAGCGAATTTGGGCGAAAATCCTCGCTCATTAGGGCGGGTCGCTTCGGGCGGGGAACTATCACGTCTGATGCTGACGTTGATCAGCACTATTATGGACTCAGAAAAAGAAAATGAAGATTCATCACCTGAGATTGTTGTGTTTGATGAGATCGATGTGGGTATTGGCGGGCGAGCTGCGGAGTCGGTTGGTCAGAGACTGCAGTTACTGGCGACTAAAAAGCAGGTATTGTGTGTGACCCATCAGCCGCAAATTGCTCGTTTTGCGGATCACCATTTTGCGCTATCTAAATCAGTCGAGAAAGATAGAACTACGACCAGAATTCAAGAGTTGGGTTTTGAGGAGAAAGTAAGTGAGTTGGCACGAATGGTCGGCGGGGATGAGGAGGCGGAGGTGACTCGAAAAACAGCACGATGGATGCTCAGGGACAGTGTTAAGAAAGGGCATTCACCAAGAAGGCGCAAAACCGCCGAGAAGAGTGTATAGTTTGGTTTCTGTACATCGGAAATTTGCCCGGAAGATTATGTTGTTGAGTAAATAAATTCTGCTACACTAATTACAAAGCGGGGTGGGCTCTTCGTATGAAGAAAACAAGTGTCTATATCGAAACATTCGGATGCCAGATGAATGTTGCTGATAGCGAGCGGGCGGCGACCCGCCTACGACATTCCGGCTTTGCAATTTCCGAAGATTCGAGTAGTGCTGATGTAGTAATCTTCAATACTTGCGCAGTTAGAGCGAAGGCACAGCAAAAAGTTTTTAATCGCATCGGAGTGACGCGTCATAGCGCGCAGAACGGTCATCAATTAATAGGTGTGATGGGCTGCGTAGCTCAATTGGAGGGAGAGGGGATCTTTGCACAGGCGCCATCTGTGCGGATGATTATTGGGACACAGGCGACCGACCGTTTACCCTCCATAATAGAAAAAGCATTGACGCGAGATGAGCGCATATTAGACGTAGCGCAGCGTCGAGAGGGCGAAGTTTGGGATGTGTCATTTTCTGAGCGTCACTCGCCACACGTTGCGTTTGTGCCGATCATCGAAGGCTGTAATAAGTTTTGCTCATATTGCATTGTTCCATACTCGCGCGGGCGCGAGCGTAGCCGCGCCGCGTCCGAGATTATTGCTGAGATTAATGGTCTGATGCGGCACGGAACGAAAGAGGTTCATTTAATCGGTCAAAATGTCAATAGCTACCGACCACATTCGATTGCCGGTCTCGAACAGGTCTCCGGTGCGACACCATTCTCCAGATTATTACGCGCGGTAGCTGCGACAAAAATGCCGAGGATTAAATTTACGACATCTTTCCCGAGAGATTTTCATTCGGATATCGTTGCCGCAATGGACGAGAATGGAAGCTTATGTGAGTGGGTTCATCTTCCTGTTCAATCAGGCAGTGACCGAATGCTTCGTTTGATGCGAAGAGGGTATAGTTCAGTTGATTATTTGAAGCGAGTTGACTACATAAAGCGGTCTACAAGGAATATTTCGCTGACAAGTGATGTTATTGTTGGGTTCCCCGGAGAAACGCAGCAGGATTTTGAAGATACGATGCGGTTGGTGCGGTTATGTAGGTATGACGGCTTATATATCTTCAAATACTCTGAAAGGAAGGGAACTCCCGCCGCGGCCATGTCTGATACGGTTTCGGAGTCTGATAAAACCGCGAGGTTTTTATCCTTGGAGAATATACAGGAGAAAATACAAGAAGAGATATATACATCCTATGTAGGCCGCGAACTGTCTGTTTTGGTTGAAGGGCATAGCTCAAAGTCAATGGAATCTATGACCGGACATAGTACTTGCCATAAGGTTGTAAACTTTCTGGGAAAGGATGATTTGCTTGGACAAATTGTCTCTGTACGTATCACAGAGGCAAAGTCGCATAGTCTGTGGGGAGAACTTGTGTGAGTACAGAGTAATGTGAGGTGGCATCATGGAAATCGAAGTGAAGATAAGGGGGTTGATGATGGATCCGAGTAACGGAACCCCTATAATCATTCTTAAAGATGTTGATAGTGATACCATGCTGCCAATTTGGGTGGGAGCATATGAGGCAAACGCGATTGCCCTCGAAATAGAAAAAATAGCTCCCCAGCGTCCACTAACACATGATCTGCTGCGCAATTTGATTACCGAGATGGGGGCCCGTGTTGAAAGGGTCGTAGTGACTGAGTTACGCGACAATACTTTTTTCGCCGTCATTGAAATGCGTAACATCGAGAATGAAGTCCTGACACTTGATGCTCGCCCTTCAGATGCCATCGCCCTGGCCTTACGTGCCGATTGCCCGATTTACGTCAACTCAGAGGTTATTCAAGCGTCTAGGAACAGTGTTACGGGCAGCGACGAAACTGAGACTCATTCGTTTGCCGAAGAAGACGAGTGGCCGGACGTGATTGGTGAAACCGGCGACCTACCAATGTAGAGCTTATTGCTGCGGTGACTATAAAGGTGAGTGCTACTCGAATAAGAAACAACCGCCCTTTGTTAAGCGCGGTTATTGCGATTGCAAACCAAAAGGGTGGTGTCGGAAAAACTACGACGGCAATTAATTTAGCGGCAGGATTTGCCCGTTGCGGTCGTAAGGTTCTACTGCTTGATTTGGACCCGCAGGGTAATAGTTCCATATCTTTTCTAAATCTAAATATGGTAGGAAGGTCTGCCTATGAGTTGATGGTTGAGAGTAATACGGATGTGTCTGAATGTATTTACCCGACGGATGTGGAGGGCTTAGAAGTTATACCTGCACGAATAAATTTGGCTAAGTTGGAATCGAAGTTGGTCGGTGACTTTGACGCACCTTTTCGCTTAAAGGACAGATTGGAAGGCCTTCGCGCAAGCTATGACATAGTACTAATTGATACCCCTCCAACCCTCGGACTAATTACAGTCAACGCTCTGGTAGCAGCCACGTACGTCCTAATACCAATTCAATCATCATACTTTGCGTTGGAGGGCACAGACGACCTTCTCGAAACTATAGAGAAGGTCAAAGCTCGTCCTAACCCCGATCTCCGTGTTCTGGGAGTTGTTGTTACATTGCATGATCGGCGCACGACACTGGCGCGAGAAGTCCACGAGCAGATTAAGGCCGTTTTTGGGGCACAGGTGTTTCACACTGTGATTTCTAAGAGTGTCCGGTTGGAAGAAGCGCCAGCTTATAAAGAGTCTATATTCTCATTCGCGCCACACTCCTCTGGCGCGAATGAGTACGCCAAACTTTGCGAAGAGGTAATTGGTCGTGTCTAAAAGAGGCTTACCACCAGAAGTGCGTATGCGGCACGATGCACATTACGTGGAAGAATTGTCAGAGCCACGACCGACACCAATCGGTCGTTTAATTTCAATAGATCAGATAGACCCCAACCCTGAGCAACCACGAGTAGAAATAGGTAACCTGACAGAATTAACAGCTTCCATCCGTGACAACGGTGTTCTGGAGCCACTATTGGTTAAACCATCTATCTCCAACGGGCGTTGGATGATTATTGCCGGTGAACGCCGTTGGAGGGCTGCGGCGGCGGCAGGGTTGCGGGAAGTACCTTGTATTGAAATGGAAGTGGATGATCGTGCAGTGGCCGAAATAGCGCTTATTGAGAATATGCAAAGAAAAGATTTGACCACATGGGAAGAGTCCGATGGTTTGGCTGCATTATGCCAGCGCTTTGGTTACACTCACGAAGAAGTAGCTCGGAAAGTAGGGAAAAGTCGTAGTACTGTAACTGAAGCTCTTTCAATAGCTGCACTTCCAAGTGATGTAAGAGAAAAGTGTCAGCGTGCCGACATTCAAGCGAAGTCGCTTCTTTTGCAGATAGTTCGTCAGCCTGACGAAGAGGCCATGCGCGCTCTTATTGAGGTGGTCGCTGAAGGGAGTTTAACCCGCGATGAGGTTCGGGCAGTAAGGAAAGGTCGAACTCCATCTGAAAGCGGAAGACTTAATAGAGGTAGCGATAAACCACACATATTTCGGTTTCAGTCGCCCAATCATGACTTCAACGTCGAATTGCGTTTTTTCAAGTCAGCCGCGAGTAATGAAGATGTAATAGAAGCGTTGCGTATAGTCATCGGTAATCTTAATGACGCGAAACCATAATCGCTAACAGCCGTGGAAGCGCCGCCCGATTCCCGCAATTGGAAGTAACTTCCTCTCGCAACAGTATTTTATCCAAATTTCTGGCCCACCTCTCCATTTCAGCGACTTGATTTAGTTTGCGATTTAGCCGTGCGTTTTTGTAAATTACGGATCCATTTTTCGAGCGAGGGCTGGAGCGGCTTTAGTAATCTTGAGCGTAATGATTGATTGTTCGCGCTCATTTTTCTGAGATGTGTTTCCGTATATGCTCGTACAGATGCTTCTAATTGAGTTTTCTTTATGGAGTGTCTAAATGTTAAGTGATAGTGCTGTCCTACAAGGGAAGTTATGACTACCGCCAAATTGTTTTTATATGTCATGCGGCTAGACACTCTTTTGAATAATGTCTCGGATTTCGGTAGCAGGGCGTCCAATGATATTTCAATCCACGCTTGAGATGCTCCTTGCCGGGGATGGTAAAGACTTGGTAGCGTATTCGGAAGCATACGCAATTTAGGCTCAATAATTTTATCAACCAAGCGTAGTTTCTCAATACCTCTCAGATGTTCAGCCGGCAATGTTAAAAAAAATTTCTCTATTGCCATCAAGGTATGTTTAGGAAGTTTTCCCGAGTAATGATTTTCTACTTTCATATAAGATTTAATTGTTGAGTCTGATAATGAATATTACGCCCGACAGCTTCAACAAGAATTTAATCTTGAGTGATGGGACCGAATTTATTGAGAAAACCGAACCAAGTGGCTTCTCACTTCAACGCCCTTCCATTCCACGGTGCAACCCAATCTAATTAGCTCTTTTTCAAGACTGAGACACCCTGCAACACGCAATGTACGATGAGTTCTTAAACGCACCTTGACGCCGTAATCTATATTGGTTTCAAGGAACACATCACACTCACCTTTGTACTTACCCAAAATCTCCCAAACATTACTAAGCCGTTCTTCATTGCAACTTATTGGGATGAGAGAGATGATCAATGAATTTGCCCGACATTGCAGCACTTCGTCTAGACAAGTGACGCTGTCAGCAATCGTAGTAAAGTTACTATCATCTGAGGCTTCAAGACGACCCGTAATGAGAACAGCAGCTGACTCTCTTATCAAATGTCCGAATCTATGATAAGAGTCAGACCATAATATACATCTGACATAACCTTCTTGATCTTCAAGGCGAAAAACTGCGAACTCCCCCCCTTTTTTCGTCGTGCGGATTTGGAGGGACGTTACCAAGCCGCCGATGGACACATTATCCCCCGGCGTTAAAGATTGTAAACAGTTCGTCTTATAACATTGTAAGTGACTTAGAACTTTAACATAATTCTCTAGTGGATGACCAGTTATGTAAAACCCTATTGATTGTTTTTCTCCCTCAAGTAATTGCGAATGAGTCCATGCCTCAACCGCAAATCGATGATTCTCGGCGTCTTTTGCTTCTAAAGTGCGTGGAGCTGAACTAAATAAACCAGTCTGACCATTATGAAGGTCGCGTTGGACACGTGTCCCTCGCGATAAAGCAGAATCAATGTGGGTATGAAGGCTCGCTCGCCATAGGTGGCGAGAAATCTTCCGGGAGTTGAGACTATCAAAGGCTCCAGCACATACTAAGCTCTCGAAAACTCGCTTGTTAAGAGCTTTTTGTCCCACACGCTCAGCAAAATCAAAGAATGATTGGTAAAAACCACCTTGTCGACCAGCTATGATCGCTTCGACGCTGCCATGACCAATACCCTTGATGGCTTCTAAACCGTAGCGAATAGCTTTTAGCAGAGGCGTAAATCCGGCACCACTTTCGTTGACATCAGGGGGAAGCAATTCAATTCTCTGCTGACGTAGCTCATTAATGTATTTCAGAATTTTATTATTGTCAGTAAGCTCGTTTGAGAGAACCGCAGCATAGAAATGCTCTGCGTAATGTGCTTTGAGATAAGCCGTCTGAAACGCGAGATACGCATAAGCCACGCTGTGGCTACGATTAAAGCCGTAATCGGCAAATTGAGCCATTAAAGAAAAGATTTGCTCGGCTTTCTCTTTCTTAAGCCCTCTCTCAGTAGCACCACTGACAAATTTCTCCTCGTGGCGAGCCATCTCCTCACGCTTTTTCTTACCCATTGCCCGGCGCATTAAATCAGCTTCACCTAGAGAGTAACCGGCCAGCTTCTGCGCCAGTTGCATGATTTGTTCTTGATACACGATTATGCCATAAGTGTTGGAAAGAATTTCCTTCATCTCCGGTACAATGTAGCGTACCGACTTATTACCATGGTGACGCTCAATGAAGTCATCAACCATGCCACCATCAAGAGGCCCCGGCCGATACAGGGCATTGAGGGCGGCGAGGTCTTCAAGCCCCTTCGGTTTGAGGCGGCGACATATTTCCTGCATACCGGTTGACTCGAATTGAAAAATCGCTTCGGTGCTACCTTCGGCGAACAACTGCATGGTCAACTCATCATTGAGCGGAATGTTTACCCAATCAATTTCAGTGCAAAGCGATTGCTTAATTGAGATTAAGCAATCGCTTATAACGGTCAGTGCCGTCAAACCAAGGAAATCCATCTTTAGCACGCCTGTTTTTTCCAAATCAGACATTGCAAACTGGGTTGTCAATTCCTGCTTAGAGGAGATGGCTACCGGAATCAGTTGTTCCAGTGGCACGGGAGAGATGACCACCCCGGCGGCGTGTACGGAAGAGTGTCTCGCACACCCTTCCAAGCGCTGGGCCAAATCTATCAGATCTTTCACCTGCTCATTTGATTCAACTGCCTTTCTTAAGTCTGCTTGTTGCTCCAATGCCTGAGCAATTGAGACATTACGGCCTCTGACAGGTGGTGGGATCAACTTAGCGATACGCTCGACATCAGCGTAGGGCATGTCCAATGCCCGCCCAACATCTTTAATTGCGGCTTTCGACGCGAGAGTACCAAACGTGATAATCTGACACACTGAGTTTTGACCATATAACTCTGCAACATGTTGTATTACTTGGTCTCTTCCCCGAACGCAAAAATCAATATCTATATCAGGCATCGAAACTCTTTCGGGATTGAGAAACCGTTCAAACAATAAATCGTATTGTAGAGGATCAACATCTGTGATTTCGAGGCAATATGCGACTAGTGATCCAGCTGCCGACCCCCGACCGGGACCTACCGGCACATGATGATCTCTTGCGTACTTTATAAAGTCCCAAACAATAAGAAAGTAACTAGCGAAACCCATTTGCTTAATCATTACAATCTCGCGGGACACGCGCTCTTGATACTCCGCCATTGTGTGACGTAAGCTGCCCTGATCGAATGATCGTTCCCACACACTTTTCCGCCGCAACTCGTAACCCTGTCTAACGACTTTTTCAAAGTATTCATCAGGGGTTAAATGATTATCGGACGGAGGGATCGGGAAAACGGGCAGATGACTTTCATTATTTGGAAGATCGAGATTACACATCTCGGCGATCTCAATTGTTCGGGAAATAACTTCGGGTAAATCCCTACCGAAGATTCTCCACATTTCTTCAGAAGATTTAACGTAGAAGTGCGAAGACCCGTATCTCAAACGGTTGGAATCATTGACTGTTTTTCCCGACCCGATACACAAAAGCACATCATGTGCCCGCGCGTCATCAGGCATCAGATAATGAGCGTCGTTGGTCGCAACAAGCGGGATTGATGTCTGCCGCGACAACTCCACTAAACTTTTACGAATCCGTTGCTGGGCTTCAAGCTCGTGCTCCTGAATTTCTAAGTAATAGTTTCCCTTACCGAAGATTTCCTCAAACTCGCCCGCCGCTTGCTTAGCTTCGTCGAACAAGCCTCGCACGAGCAAAGCCGACGGCACTCCGGACAGGCAGGCGGACAATCCGATAAGACCGCTACTATGCGCCGCAAGCAACTCACGATCAATACGCGGTTTATAATAAAAACCTTCCGTATAAGCCCTTGAGGTCAAGCGTATAAGGTTACGATAGCCCTCAAGATTCTTCGCTAATAGGATTAAATGGTAATTTACCTTTTCACCCTGCTTAACATCGCCCCTTCCTTTATCAAGCCGGCTGCCGCGAGTGAAGTACACTTCACACCCGATGATCGGCTTCACTCCCTGCGACTTCATCGAGTTGTAGAAAGAAAGCGCTCCGTACATATTCCCATGGTCCGTTATTGCGCAGGAGGCCATTTCCATCTCAGCCACTCGTTTGGCAAGTGGTTTGATTTGAATTGCCCCATCTAAAAGGCTGTAATCTGTGTGAAGATGGAGATGTACGAATTCTTTTCTCTGCATAGATAGTTCTATCCGAAGGTTTATGTACCGGTGAAGAAATTATTCCAGCTAACAACGAAAGGCACTATATCATGTGCGATATTGGTAGTAGAGCATAAGATATAGCTCGGACTCTGCCCAAGCATGATACAAATGCTTGAGGAAGAATCTTTCACAAACGATACCTGACAAAATACTTAACTAAACCACTATGCACTGAAAGTGCATAGGTTGCCCTGAGACTGAAAGTCTGACTCATTCCAAGATGAACGGGTCGCTTTCCTTATTCGAATCAACTTAGCGATACGCTCGACATCAGCGTAGGGCATGTCCAATGCCCGCCCAACATCTTTAATTGCGGCTTTCGACGCGAGAGTACCAAACGTGATAATCTGACACACTGAGTTTTGACCATATA
>MWWB01000425.1_pt1 | contig 10548 bp, 17 predicted proteins | sample 1047291 | NCBI WGS metagenome assembly MWWB01 (sample SAMN06349976, study PRJNA376086) | soil metagenome | isolation source: MS4-1 sample Antarctic (ecotone) soil | place: Antarctica | reverse complement strand
GCGGCTGTGTCCGCTTCCCTTTTCCATCATCGCAGCGCATCTGGCAGTAATGCAAGACTAAAGCGACTGGGAGCGGCGGCGGCAAGGTTGGGTCTCCTCTCTTTCGACTTTACGGAATGCGTCATAAACGAAGGCCTCGCTGATGCTCGAGGTACAGATAGCAGTGCATGTGGTAATCCTGTAGCCCCGCAATAGTCAGCACTGTAAAGGAACAAGGTGTGCATTTGCCGCTGTTATGCGCATTGACAATGTCTTGAATGTCGGCTGGAGAAAGGGCGTGGTTGTAGATACTGAGATCATCAACAACCAATTTCATGGGCTTTCACCCAATTCCAAGGTCTCGGATTTACCTTGGCCCCACGAGCAGCGCGTGGTTGGGCCAAGGCGCCTGAAGTATCCCACCGCCGAGCCCCAGAGACAAGCGGCGGTAGCTTTCCACCCTTCTCCCTGTGCATAACTACTCTTGATAAAATATGTTATCAATAGTAACATGGGGGAAGGGAGGGGCCGAGAAGAGGGGTGGAAAAGGACATGAGAGGAGAGAGGCCGTCAAGCGTCTTCTTGACGTGGGGCAAGAAGGGTGGTACGAGGGGGAGGATCGTTACTTGGGGTGTTTCGTGATGCCGATGATATAGTACGTGTCCCCCTGTGTGACGAAGAAGAACCGGTAGTCGCGATTGATCCAACCGTGTTCCCTCCTGCGCGAAGCTCTGCGAGTCGTTCGTCGAGATACATATCGAGGCTTTTCTTGTCCACCACTGCCTTCGGTGTGAGGACAACGCTCTTGTCTTGCACGGTGGCTTCGAGAAGATCTCCCTCTCCGTACGCGTCAAGCAGAAATTTTCAAGTGACTCTGCCGGTAGAAGTCCGTTCTCCTATAGTTATAGTGTTCATGTGTTTGAAAGTTATACTTTACAACTTTAATTATAATCAAAAGGATCGTAAAGTCAATACTTTATGAAAAACAACAAAATGGATACATCAATGGCTGGTGAGAAGAGCCAGCTCGCGGTAGTGGAACGCGGGGAGCGCGAGGGGGCGCGCATGCTCACCGCGCGCGAGTTCCAGGACCTCGGCGCGGTGCCCCCCGAAGCCGAGTGGTTTGCCAACATCGACAACCAGAAGACGAGGCGCGCGTACCAGGTTGACATCCGCGAGTTCATGCAGTTTGTCGGCATCGGGAAGCCCGAGGAGTTTCGCGGCGTGACGCGGGCGCATGTCATTGCGTGGCGCAAGGATCTGGAGCGGCGGGTGCTCTCCGGGGCGAGCATCCGACGCAAGCTCGCCGCGCTCTCCTCGATCTTCGAGCATCTGTGCGAGGCCAATGCGGTGACGCACAATCCGGTGAAGGGGGTCAAGCGGCCGAAGGTCGAGAGCTATGAGGGGAAGACCCCGGCGATCGCGGATGCCCAGGCGCGTACCCTCTTGAGCCTCCCCGAGGCCGAGACCCTCAAGGGGAAGCGGGATCGGGCCATCCTCTCGACGCTCTTGCACCATGCACTGCGGCGGGAAGAATTGTGTACACTCCGGGTCAAAGACATTCATGCGCGGCGCGGGGTGCCGCACTTACGCGTGCGCGGCAAGGGGGGCAAGACGCGCTACATACCGCTCCATCCCGGGACGCAAGGGCTGGTCACGGACTACTTGGAGGCGTCCGGGCACGGGAGTGAGACGGACGGGGCGCTCTACCGGCCGGTGAGGAATAACCGGACGGGGGTGCTCGGAGAGGCGGTGACGCCGGATGGGGTCTACAAGGCCGTGCGGGGGTATGCCAAGGCGATGGGGGTTGAGATCGGGGCGCATGCGTTGAGAGCCACCGCGGCGACCAACGCGCTTGACAACGGCGCGGACATCGCCAAGGTGCAGGAGTGGCTGGGGCATGCGAACATCTCCACCACGCGCATCTACGACCGGAGGAAGACACGGCCGGAGGACAGCCCGACGTTTAAGGTGGCGTATTGATCGGTTGTTGTCCGCTCTATTTGTGGTTTTCCGCATCGTATGCTAGTGTGTAAATGCGCTTGTTCTTTCTCGCTTTTTTAATTGCGATGACAGTATCGGCGAATCTGCTACGGAGCCATGACAAGTTGCTCAGTCACAGGGGCCGGGGATTCGGTTATCCTGAAGCCACCCTTGAGGCGGTACGGCAATCCCTAAAGAGTGGGATACGTTACCTGGAGCTCGACACGCGGGTCGACTCCGATAAGGTTATCTACTGTTATCACCACTCACGCCTCCTCACCTGGACCGGCCTACCTCTGCTCCGCGACTTGGCGGGAGATGTAGTCGCCCGTGAGGGTATACTACGTCTTGATGAGGCATTGGATGCAGTTGCTAAGGTTATTGCCCCAGATCAGAGGCTGTGCCTGGACATAAAGGATTGCGGCTTTGAGCAAGACCACGTGGACCTAGTGGAGCACTATGATCTTGCTGGTAACACCGTGTTCATTAGTTGGATCCCTCAGACCCTGCAACGGCTACACGAGATCTCCAGCATCTTCCCCTTAATCTTGGGCCATATCAATTTGCAGTTTCTACGGATTGGCTCTGACTTGGTGGAGCGCCTCATTGGTGAGAGGGAGTTACGCCTCTTCGACTTCATCTTGCTAGGGCCCCGGTCACTCACGCGGACGATGGCACACACAGTTGGGTTCCAGCACGGTCTCCTTTGTGCTGAGTTGCCGGAACCCTACATTCGGCTACTCCAAGACTCGGGGGGTGGTATTTGCGTACCCCACATTTGTTTATGCGATCGTCTTGATGCATGGTGTGTGTCTCATCATCTCCGCCAATGGGTCTTCACAGTCAACAACGAGACCCGATACGGCCAGTTAGTCGACCGCAAAGCTATCGACGTAGTTTTCACCGATGATCCGATCGGAATAGCCTTACGGTATGTGCCGTGCCATGTTAGCAGTGGCCAGTGACAGTCGAAGGTGGGCGCGAGCGACTTTCTTCTTGGACTCCAACACTCCTTTTACTAGGTACAAGTTAACTTAATCTTTCCCATATTATGTTGACGATTGCACATCGCGGCGCTGCATCGCTTGCCAAGGACAACACCCTTGAGGCGTTCCAGCTTGCCCTCTCTCACGGCACGGACATGATTGAAACAGACCTCCGCCTCACGGCAGACGGGCTTTTTGTACTGTCTCACTTACCGTTCGTATGGAAGGGATTGTTTCCACGACGTATCGCTACACTCTCTTATCACGAGGTACAGGAGATAGCACCAGAGAATATCACTGTCCAGCAGCTTCTACAAAACGTACCACGGGACCTGTCGATCATGCTCGAACTTCGTCTCGATACCAGAGCCACTTATGTGCGTAACCTCGTTGAGACAGTTGCTTCTCATCAATGCATCTTTTCGTCCGTGTATACCTCCCGACTATCGTTTATAAGGAGCCTTCTTCCTAATGGAGACTTCTGCCTTATTCTCGGTCCACGCATGATAATGCCTCGTTATATCCCACCACCGTGGATCCGTTCCTGTATAGTTAACTATTATGTCGCGTCCGGTTCAGTGGTACAAATGTTAAAGCGCGAAGGCTTGCGTATTTTCCTCTCACACGTGGAATCTCTGAAGCAAGCACAGCGGGCATTGGCGCTTAAGGTCGACGGTGTGCTAACTGGCGATCCATGTCTCGTTCGGAGGGCAAAGGTTGGTGGACCAGAATCGTGTGAATGCGCTCGTTAATGTTCTTCTGACCGAGTATTCGCGTACGTCAGACCATCTTATCCAACAAGCAAGGCAGAAAGAGGTCCTTTCACAGGTTTTTCTAGGTGCGACTGTGGCCGGTGCGGGCGTAGTTGTCGCGAATAAGCTACCGATGTATTGGCTTTCAGCAGCTTATCCGCTTGTGATGTTTATCTACAGCATGATCTATATACAGAAAGAAGCGGAATACCTTGTTGCGTTCTACCGTCTTATGGCCATTGAAGGGATGGTCAACGAGGTTCTGGGTCTGAATGTTATGCAATACGTACATGGCTATAAAGATCTTGTGTTTGAGCTGGATCAAACGGTGTCACAAACACCCGTGCGCATCATCCAATACAGCAGGGGCGCTCCATTCGTGATACTTACGGGGGTAGCCGTCTGGCATGTGTTTATGGAGCTTTCGTGGACGGTCGGCTTCGCTTATGTGACCCTGTCAATGACTGTTGGCGTATTATTTACATGGGCAATGAAAACGTACCGAGACGAATGTCGCAAGAGAAACGAGAGAGCGCTTGCGACAATTAGAGAAGCCCTTGCCGATGGCGAGTAACAAAAACAGCGAAGCATTACCGTACGCAAGGCGATGGGGGTTGAGATCGGGGCGCATGCGTTGAGAGCGACCGCGGCTACCAACGCCCTCGACAACGGGGCTGACATCGCCAAGGTGCAAGAGTGGCTCGGGCATGCTAACATCGCCACTACGCGGATCTATGATCGGCGGAAGACACGGCCGGAGGACAGCCCAACGTTTAAGGTGGCGTATTGAGAAGTGAGGTTCATTGCACCATGTTGCACCGCCACACAACCGTGTCGCGCCCCACGGACTTCCGCATAGTTGCACTCCTGCTCGCGGGTCGGTTCGGTGGTGGAAACAGTAAGGAGAAAAGACCGGTGCCGGTACCCGAACCGGAGGAAGGCGTTGATGATGATCGAGAAGCCAAGGGGAGCATAGACGCTTCCGCGATAGCCAATGCACCCCTTGACTTTGAGTTGACAAGCCTCTGTCACGGGGCGTGCAAAAATCCCCAGGTATGGGCAACGAAAATTCCCCACCCTCTGCATAGCGATAGGAGGTAAGTGATGACACTTGCAGCGGGTAATTCGATGGTCACCATGTCGATCCCAGTTCCACGATCGGGGGATGAAGGCATGGTGCAAAAAGAGCGGTGGGAGGAGATCCGACGGTTATTTTGTGAAGAGCGATCTTCCGGCTCCGGCCCCCCCAGTGACGATAGACTTAACGTTCGTCACCGGTGCCAACGTATACGAATAGGACGGGGTGAAGACGGGATCTATACCACGGTCTATGCGACCCGTGCAGTTTTCATACTTGTTGCCTGAGGTCTTAAATTTCTGGCCGGTACCAGAGGTGTTGTCTTTATAGATCGGGTCGTCGAGACTGAGATAATGATTGTTTTGGGAAAGCAGCTGCGCCTGTTTATGTACATTGGTGGCATAACTATTCCCGGGTGTATTCAAGAAGTTATTATACATATGCGTGCCTCCATGTGCCAACCGCGGCATCCGCTGTTCGCATCTAGCGCCCCACCAGTTATGGTGCAGTGTGATCCGAAAGCCCCCAGAGTCCGAATTGTTCCCTATGACCATTGCCAGGTTGCCTTGGGGGCCGTGCCGGGTGTAGAAGAACTTGTTCCACGAAACCGTCACCAAGTCCGCCCCTCCCGTAATATCGATTAGCCCATCGTAGCAATTGTAAAAGGTGGAATGGTCTACCCATACGTTTTTCCCGCCATGAAGCTGAATACAGTCGCCATTGGTATTGGCATGACGTTCATTGGTCATCGTGATATTTTTAATAATCACATTAGACTTCCCACCGAAGACGCTCAATTCTCCATCTATTTTCGCTGCGCTATTGATGCCAACTATAGTCTTGTTGCTGCCAATGGCTATCGCCTTTCCTAACACAGTGATTGTGCGATCAATCTGTATTACTTGAGGAGTCGTTCTCGAAGCATAATCTCGGAGAGCCGCTTCGGTGAGCACCCTGACGGGTGCCGCGCTTCCACCGCCTGTCGCTGTTGCATAGCCGCCGGTGGCGCCGAAGGCATAAGAGGACATGAAGCTCGCGACAAGTATCGACAATCGTAGATTGGTTTTCATGGAGATTTCACCTATAGGTATAAAGTGGAGGCCGGCTCGTGCGGCCGGCGCCTAGCACACAAACGTTCGGGCAAGGAAGGAACGTTAGTGCTCAGACCTAGGCCCTCTCAGGGGTGACAGGTGCGGTCTGTTCGTGGGAAACTCTCAGTGGGGCAGCCCTCCGGAAGACCAGCACCACTCGTTGCCATTCCAGAACAGACAGAGAACGCACCGGGTACCGTCGGGATTATGTAGAAGGGTCCCACCGAAACAGATGTATCGCGTGTGACCGTTTCGGGATGGTTTCTTCCAGTCATCAGGAATACGGTCTTGGTTCTCCCACAGCTCCCAAAAGATACGCGCATCGAGGTAAATTCGTGCCGACCGTCGTAGTTTGTGTGAGAACGAAACCTGTACAAGATCAATCGCAGTCAGAACGAGTGAGCGCTTATCCTGTTTCAGGATGGACCACCCCTTGCCCAAGAAGGCGGAGAGGGCGAACATACTGGAGCGGTCGGTGCTGAGAATGTTTGGTTGATTAATGTGCGTAGGGCTTTGACTAATGTTCACAAGCAGTACCTCTTTTGAGTGTCTGCCCTTGTGTCGTTCTACTTGTAGAAGACTTTAGAGAAGAACTTCCCTATCCGAGGGACACGGATCCGTCTCATGTTGACACGGAGTGCTCTGGAAACCAACCCACTTGATATCCAAAGCACTCCGTGTCACGCACTGGAGGACAAGCTTGCGTATTGTTATCAATAGCACCCCTGCAAGTAACCCTATCATAGAGTAGTGCGGTTGTCAACGTTTTCAAATAGATATAGTGACTAATAACGGTGGCGGCCGACACCGCAAAGGTGCAAGAGTGGCTGGGGAAAAGTAAAACACCCCTCATTGCAAGGGGTGTGAGCGCCACAAGGACACTCTCCTGGTGGACGAACTCCGCGGCTGGCTTTACGCCACGACCTGTCCGTGCTCGTGTGCTTCCTTCGAGTACGCACTCAAGGTCTTCGTAGCCTTGAAATGCCGGTCACGCTTCACCGGCGGTAGTCCCCACGGACCGCCGGGGTACTGGAGCTCCGAGACACAGACCGATCCAAGCTCGGGGAAACCGATGCCCAGAGGCCAAAGGCCACATCCGGATCTCGGGGATGTAGCTCCGTCAACAGCCAGGTCGCCTGGGCCTCGGGGGTGAATAGCTTAACCACCGGATAGAAATCGATGGGCTCGCCCCGTTTCTCGGCGTCCCGCTGCGCCCGGCCATTTTCGAGTAGTTGCTCGCGCTGCTCATTCGTGAGAAGTGTCATGGTTCACCTCGTGGTTGCTTGGCTGGCGGCTTTGAAGATCGCGCGCTTGTCTTCCTTGAGAACCTTGATCCAGAAGCCCAGGTATTCAGCGTGGCGCAGTTTTCCCTGTATCCCTAAGTGAGCGCAGAGAAACGCACTCCCGAGCTCGGCGACGAGCTCCTCGGCGGCGTAGTCCTGACTGCCGAAGTGTCCGCTTAAATCTCTCGCCAACCTCGACGGGTGTCCTGTCCAGTGGACGTGCTCATGGAGGGACGTGGCGTAGAAGTGCTCGGCTCCCTCAAAGTCGTCCGGCACAGGGAGACGTATCGAGTCGGTAGACGGCTGGTAATACGCTCTCTGTCCCCCATAGGAAACGTTCGCCCCTACCCTCTCGAGGAAGGCCTTGGTGCGTTCTATGGGTTCGGTGGTGGGTTTCTCCTCGGCTTCATAGGGTATGCCTTCGGTCTGTTCGACGTTGAACACCCAATAAAACCTGAGGAAGCGGATCTCCTTCCCTTCCTGGCCATCGGCTTCGGCCTCATCCTTTTTGATGAAGCTCGACGTGTAGACTATCCTTGTCGCCTTCTCTCCTTTCTTAACATGTCCTCCTTTTTGTGCGGCCTGCTTGTAGGTGAGCCAGTAGGGGCTCCTGTATTGCCTTCCCCACAAGAGCATCACGTTTATTCCCCTATACCCTCTCCCTGAAACGAAGTTCATCGGCATGGTGCATCTCCAGGGCTTTACCCACGGCGCGACGCCCTTTTCAAGCTCTGAAACGATCTGGTTGGTAACGTCTTCTCCTCCTTTCAAGGTACGGTGTCTGTCTATAACACTATGATTTTCCGAACGTTTGTCAAAGGATATGGCGATCACGGGCACCATGGCAGGCCGGCGTCGGTCGCCGCGGCCAGCGGCCTCGTGGACGGTGAGCGCGCCCAGTGGCGTCGCATGTGTCCCCCACGGCCGCGGTGGAGGGGCCGCTGTACCCCTACAGGGTAGAGTGCCGCGCGCCTCTCCCAGGGCTTCTCCGTAAGGCGATGCGGGTCGGGTACGCTCTCAGCGTCCAACGCCTCGACTGCTTCGTCTTGTTGATTGGTTTGTCTTTGGTTGCTCGGGGGTGGGCGGGCTGCCCCAAAAATCAATCAAGAAGAAAGGAGCCTCCGATTTCGGCCCCTTCCATTCTCATTGGCGTGGTAGCGAACTAATCAAGTAATGTGCGGACGGGGGTGGGTTGAAAGTGGAAGGCTCGCTCAATTTCCAGTCCCAACGTCCCGCGATTTTCCATAAGCTCTGAGAGTCGGAACGTGCCGAACTCTTCCTCGACCCCACGTACCAATCCGTAGAAGATATCGTCTCCATCAAACTCAATCCCGTACCATGTCCAGTCGAAGTCAGGATAAAAGAACTTCACACGGGCAAGCGGATTTTTCTCTTCCGACGTACTCCCAAGCTTCGGGAGGCTCTCGCGTACTTCTTTCGGCAGTAATTGATCTATTGTCATAATCTTTGTTTTGATAGCTTATAATTTCTTATCGCAAGAGCGCGGCGAGTCTCTCCCGTTCAGCGTCATCGAAGATGTCGCGGATGACGCCGGCAATGTCCACGAGGGAGAGGTACGTGGATTGCTGTCGCGTGGACTTCATAAGGTCGTAGAGGTCGGCGAGTGCATGATGGTGATGGTGTTCATGGTGCAATGTATGAAGCTTGTAATCGGAGAGCTCGACCCGGCTCTCGTCGCCTCCGTTGGACTCGCCGCATGCGCAGGCAGTCAAGGTGGACGCTCCCCACCGGAAGAACGACCTTGACGGCCGAGAACGGCGAGTACAATGGGGCGAGCGAGAGACGGATGTCCAATTCACCACGACACTCGGACGAAGGGAGGGTGGCCTTCTTCTTGATTGGTTTTGGGGCAACTCTGAAAAGACGACGTGTCGGTCTCTCTTCACCGACGCGGCGACCATGGGGGGACGAGCAAGGCCGGTAGTTATCACTACCGGCTTTCGATGCGATCACAATTAGTGACCGCATTTCCACAGTTGGGTTATTCCACTCCGAACCCTGTCCTTCTTAGATCTTTTCCGGCCAGATCATGGAGCCGTGGATCATAGCGAGGATGCGCACGACATCGCTATCAACCAGGTACGCCACAACATACCGCGTTCTTGCGCGATCACCAATTCACGCGTCCCGACAATTCGACCCGAGTGGCCCAATAAGGGGTGGGTCGCGAGGAGAGCTACCTGTGAAAGGATTGTGTACACCTGGGCTTGTGCGGCGGTGGGATTATCTTCTGTGATGTAGGTGCGAAGTGCGTCGAGGTCTCCGAGTGCCCGATCCGTGAATACTACGCGCATACGGGTTTCTGTAGTTCATTCTCCATTCCCCAGCTCTTCATCCACGCACTGACGACCTTAAGGTTTGCATATTTGGCCGTCCCTGATTGCACATCAAGAAGAGCCTGCTCGATATGAGTCTGCGCCCACGGTTCGTAGGTCGCATCACGCTCTGCTTTCTCGCGCAACGCTTCATTGAGGAGCGTTTCTATATCCGGATATTCGCCGGCTTCGATTTTTTGGTCCACGAAACGTGCGAGGGCGGGAGTAAGTTTTACTGTAGTTGTCATAGCTTTTAGTATAAGTGTAGACATGGTTCTGTCAATCAGGCGAAGCGCCACTGGTTATGCACAGTGCCACACACCACACCAAGACGATAGAATAATAACACGGAACTGATCCAAGGAAGGGAAACTCTTGGGTAATCGGATTTCGAAGCAAATCGCTATTACCTCGGCGGCTCGTAAAAACATAACGGTTGTCGCCGGCCCACAGAACACCCTTTTTCACACACCGGGGGTGCAACCGGGGCGAGGGAGAACCCCTCGCGGAGTGGCGGTTTGCTTCGGTATGAATAACCACAACAACCCAATTTACCTTGGACTTCGAGACGGATACGGAGGAGAACAACCCTTCTTTCTCTCTCCTGCCGATAGGCGCTACCACACGTACATCATCGGCCAGACCGGCACCGGGAAGAGTACGCTTCTCAAACACATCCTCATGCAAGACATTCTGGCCGGTCGAGGGGTGGGCCTCATCGATCCCCACGGCGATCTTGCTGGGGAGCTTCTTGACTGCATCCCGCGCTCCCGTACCGAGGATGTCGTGTACTTCAATCTGGGTGACTACGACTACCCGATCGCCTGGAATCTCCTCAAGGTTGAGGATCCTGTGCGGAAACACCTGGTGGTGTCGGGCATTGTAGGCGCCTTTAAGAGCATCTGGCGGGAATCGTGGGGGCCACGGCTTGAGTACATCCTCTCCGTTGCCGTCGCCACGTTGATTGAATGCGAGAATACGTCTCTCCTCGGGGTCTCGCGGATCTTAAGCGACCGGGACTATCGGCAATGGGCGCTCAAGCAGGTGAAGGATCCCTGGC
>MWWB01000422.1_pt1 | contig 10564 bp, 10 predicted proteins | sample 1047291 | NCBI WGS metagenome assembly MWWB01 (sample SAMN06349976, study PRJNA376086) | soil metagenome | isolation source: MS4-1 sample Antarctic (ecotone) soil | place: Antarctica | reverse complement strand
GGTTTTTATCGAAGGCTACAAAATCTGTTTGAGCTCTCAACAAGCTATCCATCTCAGCATACAGCTTATCTACAAACCATATTACATTTCCTCCGTGCATCACATATTGATCGATCTTAAGCTTTTCGATATCTGTAAAAGGCTGGGATGGTTTTACAATTAATAAAGCATTGATGGTATCGGCATCGGGCATGCCTCTTTTAAGATCAATTACCCCGAAGCGATAATTGTTTCGCATAGCATCAAACAGATCTCGTACAGTAGGGTTTAAAGGTTCGCCGTTTCCGGCAGCATAAGCAACAATTGGAAGCTGTTTGCGGGAAAGTTTATATATGGCATCGGCGAACTTAAATTCAAGTAACGCTTCGCTATAGTTAAGAGTGCTTTCTTCGTCCATGCCACTTTTGCCGCTCATTAAATCTATAGGTATCTGGCGATCTTTGTATTTAACCATTGCTGCAGGAAAAATGAGGCGTTCCGTTGTTTCCTCGCCTTCTTTTGCAGTTACCTGGTTGTTGAAGGACTTCACGCCCATTTGATCTAAGCTATCATACACCTGATAGCGAAGGCTATCCGGTAATCCTTCACCCGGGCGAAAGTATTTATATTTTACGTTCGCTCCTCCATACTCTTTAAACTCACTTAATAACTCTTCACTCGCAAGGCTTAGCCTTTTAAAACCGGCGCTTAGATCTCCTGTCAGGTACACATCAATTTGCACCTCGTCATCTAAATCTTTTAATACATTTTTTGTGGATTGGCTAAGTGAAAAGCGTTTCTCTTTGGTAAGATCAATTCTAAAGTGCGTTAAGGAAGCTATATAAATAACCAGCACAAAAACAAGTGCAAGCCACAGCCACCATAACTTCTTTTTTAAAATTTTATCTATCAGCTTCATGTTTGTTATTAGGGGTTAAAGGCGCAAGGATTAGGTTTTAAGGTAAGGTATGTAAAACAAAGCTACAGGTCGTCGTCATATGCCTACCTCATACCATATTCTGCAACCACTGCGGAGATTCTTCTGTGGGACTATGAATTACAATTCTGCAACCGTCGTTATCTGTAAGCGTTACTGCTTTCAATCCCAGATGAGAATTATAAGGCTCGCCTAATTCGATCTTCTTTTCTTTCATCGTATTAACAAAAGCAACTACATCTTTAACTAAAAAAGAAAGAGACACTTTGGCTGAAGGATAATGATTTGAAATATTTAGTTCGACTCCTGTTACACCCGCATCAAATACTTTTAACTGCGCCTCATTTACCTGTAACTTTAAACCCAACGTATCAGAATAAAAACTTCGGGCATCGTCCGGATCCTTTGAAAACAACTCTATTTCATGCAGCTTCATAAGTAAAGGTTTAAGGTATAGAGCGTAAGGTTTAAGGTATACGTGTAGGATGTGGGTCAATTATCTTCTAACCAAATTGCGTTGTGTAATTAACAGAAACAAAAAGATAACCGCCAGAAAATACAGCATGTCCCTTGTATCAATTACTCCACGGCTTATGCTGGTATAATGAAAATCAATTCCAAGCATTTGAATATAATAGTCAGCACCATTTTTAAACGCCGGAAGTTTACTTACAGCATTAAAACCACTGTATAGAATAAAGCAGACAAAGGCTGCGACTATAAACGCAACTACGGTGTTATTTGTAAAGCTGCTTGTGCAAATACCAACTGCGGTATAAACTGAGCCAAGCATAAGTAATCCAATATAGCTTCCTGCGGTTGCACCCCAGTCAATGCCTCCTTTTGCACTTAAGTGCTGAATACTGAAAGCATATATTAAGGTAGGTATTAAGGCCACTGCTACTACCAGCAAACAACCCAGGTATTTACCCCATACAATTTTAGCCGGACTTAACGGAAGCGTTTTTAAAATTTCGAAAGTTCCGCTTTTGTATTCGTCGGCAATGGAGCGCATAGTAATTGTAGGAACAAGAAAAAGCATCATCCAGGGGGCAATGGAGAAAAAGTTATCTAACGTTGCATATCCAAAATCGAGTATGCTGGAATTAGGAAATACAAACAGGAATAATCCCATCAACAGCAGGAAAAGGATAATAGCAATATACCCGGTAAGACTGCTAAAAAACTGCCGCCACTCTTTCATACAAATCATCATCATATAATCAAAACTAAGGTGAATAAAAAAATTGTAGAAAACTCTTTTAAAATCATAAAAAATTTTACTTAGATTGTCTGTAAAATAAATTTTTAACATAAAAAAGAAGCAATGAAAAAATTTTTACCAGTAGCTATCTTATTGCTGTCAACTGTTAGTTATTCGCAGGTAAGCAAAACGTTTCCCGGCAACGGCAAAAACAGTTTTGGAGGCGCCGTTGGGCAGGGTTCGCTTAAAATAACCGACAAAGGCGATTCTGTGAGCTTCGCTTTAACGAGAGGACCCGGCTTGTTTGATAGTGTTATTGTTTTTTATTTAGATGCAGAGGCAGGTGGAATTAGCAGTACAAGCGGCTTTACCACTAAAAAAAATGATCCCTATTATACTGCGGTAACCGGCCTTGATTCGGCAACTGGAAACAGGGCAGTATTAAATTTTCCTGCAGACTTTCAACCAGATGGCGCAATTGCCTTTGATAAAAACGGGGGTAAATTTTTCCTGTTTATACAAGTTCCTTTCCTGGGAACTCTTATACAGGAACTGGGTACTTTTAAAGTAATTCCATCTGGAACAAATTCGGCACCTACCTACACTCAAAGTACTGCAAAATCTGATTTGGGAACCTCCGGTCCCTTAAACTTTAAATTTGTTGGCAGTTATATTGGCGTCAGAGCTTTGCGCTCTAACGAAGCTTTTGGCGATCCCTTCGATAATTATTTAACAACTACTTTGAGCTACGCTCCCTACACAATTAAAAGCTATTTTACTTTCTCTTCTGCTTCTACTTTACCTGTTAAGCTCGTTGATTTTAAAGCAGCCAAAGAAAGAGATAATGTTAGCATAAACTGGTTGGTTGCCGAAGAAAGCAATATTGAAGCATACGAAGTACAACGTTCTGCAAACGGAATTAATTTTACTACTATAGAAAAAGTTAAAGCTAAAAATTCATCTGCTGCTACATCTTACTCTGTCAAAGATCTATTGGCAAAAGGAGGTATTAATTACTATCGCTTATTAATTGTTGGAAAAGACAAGTCTGAAATAAGCAAAATAGTTTCTCTTAATATCAACGCAGGTAAAAATAGTTTCGTTGCGAATTATAAATCCGGAAAGATCCTTAATGTAAGGTTGAACGGAATTAGTGCGGGCACTTACAGAATATCTGTAATAAGCAGTAACGGTCAGTTGGTGCAGACTATAGGTTTACAACACGACGGAACTGATCAAAACAAACAGTTAGTATTAAAAGCAGACCTTGCCAAAGGAATTTACAGGGTTGCTTTACAATCTGAAACAGAAAATTATATAGGAAGTATTATGGTTGAATAAGTAGATTTAAGACCCTTAAAAAAGAGCTGCCTTTTAAAGAGAGGCGGCTCTTTTATTATGTATATTTATAACTCTGTCTTATACGACTCCAACTCATAAATACAACACTTTTAGTAAACGGCTTCTTGCTGGTATATGGTATAATTGATACGTCTGTATTGCTGCCATTCAGTTTTATTAACCGACAGATTGAAAACAATAACAACAAAAACTTATTAATAAGCTGAACCATTTTTTATACTATTTGCTGGAGGTTGTATGTTATTATTGGTCACGGAAAATATGGGCAAACAATTGGTAAACGGCTGATGAACATAAAGGTGTTCGATATAAATGAACAAAACATTATTGGATATAAAAGAGCATTTTTTAGAGAGGCCGTTTGGTTTTTTGCTAACACTATTCTCATTGCATATTCTGCTGCTGCAACGTATAATGGTACTGCAGGCAATAAAGAATGGCACTATAAATCAAATAGCGGTGTCATAGGTTTAACAATGAGCATCTGGTTTATGCTTGAATTGGTAACCATGTTTCTTGACAGCAAACCCAGGGCTTTGCACGATCTTATTGCAGGCTCTGTTGTTATTGACATTAACGAAATGAAAAGAGAAGAATTGCAAAGGCGGCACCAGGAATTGATGAATACACTTCAAAACAAATGAAAATCTATATGACTTCTAAGCATCCCTGGCTATCTTATGCGCCTCCCGCCTTATGCCTTAAGCCTTATGCCTACACCTTCTGCCTTATGCCTTCTACCCAATGTCATTTAGTTAAGAGATGTATGGATTATTTTTCTTGCAAAGGTGTAAAGGAGCAAGGTGCAAAGTTTTTTTCTTTGCGCCTTTGCGTATGTTTTTCTTAGCGGCTCGGCGTGAAAAAATCGCTTAATTAACCGACATTAGCCTTACGCCTTCCGCCTTCCGCTTAATTCACAATCAATACAGGAATTTTAACCTTATGCCTTACCCTCTCAACTGTTTCTCCGTATAAATAATCCATAATACCAGTATGCCTGTGTGCACCCATAACCAACATGTTGGCATTTGCTTCGGTTACTAACCTGATAATTTCTTTTATCCGGTTGCGGTAGCCTAATTGTCCTTCAACGGTGTATCCCAACTGCTGCAATTGATCCACATAAGATTGCATATGTTCCTTATCTTTTCTTGTTTCATAATCATCAGACACGTCGCCTAAAGTTCGTGCCGACACGCTCTCAACAATATGCAGCAAAAAAAACTTCGTTGATTTATTTCCCTGCGATAAAGCATGAGCAATAAGTCTTTCATCATTCTTACTAAAATCGAGCGCAATTGCGATACAATCTACACGCGGTATATTAAACTGTTGCAGTATTGCAGCATCGGGATGCACCCGCAGGCTATCTTTTAGGTTTTGCTTTTTAAGAGCCGGCAATACAGTCATCAATAAAAATAAAACAACAAAGAAGATACAGGTAACAATAATCAGCAGTTTCCATCCCCACTTCATGTCCGATGCAAATGCAGCACCGATCTCGTTGCTTACCATGCTTACGTTCAGGTAAATTAAAACAGCCGCTATCAGCCATGCCAATAGTTTAACGTGCAGGCGTATGGCAAAAGGCCCCATTGTATTTTTATCGCTAACAAAATGGATTAAAGGAATTATAGCAAACCCCAATTGCAGACTTAACACCACCTGGCTTAGAACCAACAGGCTATCTACCTTGTCTTCGCCAAAAGCAAGAATACAAATGATAGCGGGCACAATAGCAATTAATCTTGTTATAAAACGTCGCAGTAAAGGATTTATGCGAAGGTTTAAATAGCCTTCCATAACTATTTGTCCGGCCAATGTACCTGTAACTGTAGAACTTTGGCCTGCAGCTATTAATGCAATGGCAAACAAAGCAGGGGCAAGATTAGTTCCTAAGAGCGGGGCTAATAAACGGTGCGCCTCTTTTAATTCAGCAACCTCAGTATTGCCTGTAGCAAAAAATACCGATGCAGCAAGTATTAGTATGGCAGCATTAACAAAAAAGGCAGCATTTAAAGCAATCGCGCTATCAATCATATTATAACGCAACGCCTGCTTAATGCCTGTTGCGGTATTAGCTATCTTTCTTGTTTGCACTAATGCCGAATGCAGGTACAAGTTGTGAGGCATTACCGTTGCGCCAATTATGCCAATAGCAATATATAAAGCCTCCTTGCCGGGAAGGGAAGGAATAAAACCTGTAAGCACATCGCCAAGATTTGGCTTGGCAAAAAACATTTCTACCAAAAAAGAAAACCCGATTACGGCAACCAGCGCAATAATAAAAGCTTCCATTTTGCGCATGCCCAACCGTTGAAGGTACAGCAGTAAAAAAGTATCGAGCACTGTAATGGCAACGCCCCATATTAAAGGCAAACCGGTAAGTAATTGTATGCCTATTGCCATACCTAATACTTCGGCAAGGTCGGTGGCAGCTATGGCAAGTTCGGCTAACATGTACAGTGAAAAATTTACAACCCTCGGATACACTGCCCGGTTAGCCTGAGCAAGATCCATACGTCTTACAATTCCTAAGCGTGCACTCAGGCCCTGCAGTAACAAAGCCATCAGGTTACTCATTAACAACACCCATATCAATTTATAACCAAACTTTGACCCACCTGCAAGATCGGTTGCCCAGTTACCGGGATCCATATAACCAACACTAACAAGGTAAGCCGGGCCCATATACGCCAGCAGCCGTTTCCATCCTTTTTTTGGTTTCGTTACATCAATTGTTTCATGAACTTCGCTTAGAGATGCATCCATGGTTCTTTCTGTCATAGCTTATAATGGTTTTACAAATAACGATTGTGCAAGTTGCCCGCTTATTGTAAAAGCAGGCAAATTCTTTATCTTAATTTCAACGCTTTTATCAAAATTGAATTTCTTCTTTACCTCGAGTTTAGTACCGATGCCAATGTTTTTATGACTTAATAATTCCAGTAATTCAGTTGACTGGCTGCCAACTGCACTTACCTCGGCAGCATGATTTATTTCAAGATTGGTTAAATTAATATGGCCTGTAACTTCCATCTTTCCGTTGGTATCTGGTATGGGGTCGCCATGCGGATCGAACCTGGGGAAGTTTAAAAATGAGTCCAGCCTGTCAATAAGGACCTTGCTGTTAATATGTTCTAATTGTTCGGCAATTTCATGTACTTCATCCCACCCGAACTGAAGCTTTTGTACAAGGAAGTATTCCCAGAGACGATGCTTCCGTACAATGCCTAAAGCGATTTTTTTTCCCTCACTGCTAAGCCTAAATCCCTGGTAACGTTCGTAATGCAATAACTTTTTGGCTTTTAATTTTTTCAACATATCCGTTACAGATGCAGGCTTTGTTTGCAGTTCGCCCGCCAGTTCGTTGGTTGTAACTACACCATCGGGGGGTTGTAAGTGGTAGATTGACTTTATGTAATTTTCTTCGCTGGCAGAAAAGTTCATAATAGAAAAAATATAATTTAGACAAACCTAAATTTTATTTATTACAGTTCAAAATTTTGCTAATTCTTATTTTATTATGCTATTAAAATAATCTGCTGCCTGATAGTGCAGAAACCGTTTTTGATGTGGAAGTTGTTGGGTAAAAAATGCTGTATTTCCTACTCCTGTTTTCAGCTTGGCATTAGTTTATCGGCTTTAAAATAATGAATCATTTCTCCCTTAATCGCTTCATTTAAGGTACAAAGGCTTTAAGGTGAAGCAATGACTTAACAATTGCAGGGTATTGCAAAAGCACCAATACTACTTCTGGTTTGCCTTTTAATTCATCTGTTATCAAATGTTCTTTTTTATGAAGAATAATCGGCCATACACTATTTAAATCTTTTACTTCACGTACATCAAATGACTCTAAAAAATCACAACTTGCCATCATATAGCTTCACTCAAAATTGGCATGTCTGATTTTGGTTGTACCTTTTTTGTTTCATAAATGAGGCTATTCAAAAAAGTTATAGCACCCTAAAATAAGAAACTGCAGAATTGAAATATACCTGTAAATGTGTAATTTTCCTGCCTCTTAAAATCTTAATAACTCAATCATGTTACATCGTAGAAATTTTCTGAAAAACTCTGCTCTTATGGTTGGTGGAAGTTTATTAGCGCCTGCTTTTAATAACAAGGCCTTCGCCATTTTAAAAAACCGTGTTGCCCCAGGCGATCAACTCAATATTGGGGCAATTGGTATCAAGGGAATGGGTTGGTCTGATCTAACAGCAGCAGCAAAAATTCCGGGTGTGAATGTTGTTGCATTATGCGACATAGATAAGAACGTGCTCGACAAAAGAATGGGTGATCTAAGTAAATTAAATGTGGATGCTGCTAAGGTAAAAACATACGGCGATTACAGGCAGTTGCTGGACCGGAAGGATATTGACGCCGTTATAATCGGTACACCAGATCATTGGCATGCTTTAATAATGATGCATGCCTGCGAAGCGGGTAAAGATGTTTATGTAGAAAAGCCTGTAGGCAACTCGATTGAAGAGTGCCGTGCTATGGTGAAAGCACAGCAGCGCTATAATAAAGTGGTACAGGCAGGGCAATGGCAACGCAGTCAGCAGCACTTTAAAGATGCTGTTGATTTTGTTCAGAGCGGGCAGTTAGGAAATATCAGAACAGTAAAAGTTTGGTGTTACCAGGGGTGGATGAAACCTGGGCCTGTTGTTGCTGATACCGCCCCTCCACCCGGTGTTGATTATAATATGTGGTTAGGCCCTGCACAAAAAAGACCTTTTAATGAGAGCCGTTTTCATTTCAATTTTCGTTGGTTCTGGGATTATGCCGGGGGGCTAATGACGGATTGGGGTGTGCACCTGCTTGATTATGGCCTGTTAGGAATGAAGTCGCCCATACCTAAATCAATATCAGCGTTAGGCGGGCGTTTTGCCTATCCTGATCTGTATGAAGAAACACCGGATACCCTTACAACATTATATGAATTCGACGGCTTCAATATGGTGTGGGATTCTGCAATGGGGATCGACAATGGTTCTTATAATCGTGATCATGGTATTGCTTATATAGGTAACAACGGCACCCTAATTTTAAATCGCGGAGGATGGGAAGTGATTGAAGAAAAACAAAGCAAAAACAAAGTAAGCAAACCACTGGTAAAATCAATGGATAATGGTTTGGATAAACACATGCAGAATTTTGTAAGCGTTATTAAATCCCGGAAAATGGAAGATTTGAATTGCTCTATACAGGCAGGTGCCCACGTAGCAACGGTGGCTCAAATGGGAAATATAGCCTTCCGTAGTGGTAACAAATTACAATGGAACGATGCTGATCATGCCTTTACTGATAAGAATGTTAACAAGCAGTACATGATGAAAGAGTATCACAATGGTTATAAACTACCCAAAGTGTAGTCTGAATTTTAGTTGCAGGAAAATAAGAAGCTGAAATATTTTCCTGCAACATTAATCATCTCTGCCCTGCCTGCTCCCTTCTGAGGCTTTCCTTCGCGCATCTTCAGCTTCCTTCCCAGATAAACGCTCTGCACCATCCGTTACATTTTGCGATTCTCCGGGATTAGTATCCTCATCGGGAATATCCTTAATGCGGTTCACTTCCGCCCTGTCGCCCGCCTCGTGTTCTTTCTTAATATCTGTAGCTATTAAGTATAGTTTAAATGATGAATGAAACCTACCGAAAAATTGATGCCTATAACTTTTTCTGACAGCAAAAATATGTTCACTTAATGATTAAACTCTCAACGATTGAAGATTGATAAAGTGCAATAAAGCTTATAAAAGTTACAGCTAAAGAAACCTCATTAATTATAAAAAAGAAAGTTTTTAGTAAGGCCAAATACATGTTCTTTCTAAAATCTATTTTATCATCTTGGGTAAATACTTGAACAAGAACGATTAAGGTTTGCCCACAAAAGACATATAAAGTTTACACAGTTTAATGGCAGGAAAATTGAATACAGTTCTTCATCTTATAACAAATCAAAATTATAACGTATGAGTACTAATTGGAATTCGGAACATGAAGAAGGACCCGTAGCAGAAGCTATCGAAGAACAAACTGCTAAGCTACCCTCAGATTTGTTTTTATGGGCTGCTTTAGGTTCAATTGCTATTTCGCTTGCGTTTAAATTAGCCGGTAAAAATGATAAAGCATTATTTGTTGGGCAATGGCCTCCTACATTTTTAATCCTGGGCCTGTATAACAAGCTGGTAAAACTCGAAGGTCACGATTAATGTGTATCACAATTGAGCCGATTATAGAATAATTGGGAGCACAAGCTTAAAAGCCACTATTGATGTAGTGGCTTTTTTTTTAAAAAAAACTATTATAAACGCTTTATTATTGTAATTTATATATTATTAAAAAACAACAATGGCTTTAAAAGAACCGGAATTTATTATAACCATAGGCGCATCGGCAGGTGGATTAAATGCTACGAGCGAATTAGTTTCTAAACTGCCCGAAAATATAAATGCAGCGGTGTTTATTGTACTTCACTTATCATAAGTTGGATTAGGCGATTTCCTTGTTCACCGGCTTCAAAAGTACACTACCTACACATGTACTGTAGCTGTTAATGATGAACCTATACAAACCGATCATATTTATATTGCCCCGCCTGATGAGCATTTACTCATAAAAGATGGTCATGTTGTTATTGGGCAGGGACCTGCAGAAAACCGTTGGAGACCTTCCGTAGATGTATTGTTTAGATCAGCAGCTGTTAGTCATGGCAATCGTGTTATCGGAATTATACTGACCGGCTATTTAAACGATGGCACTTCGGGCATGAACGCGATTAAAAGAAGTGGTGGTACTTGTATTGTTCAGGATCCTAACCAGGCTGAATATCCTGACATGCCACTAAGTGTACTGGAAAGTATGGAAGTTGATTATTGCGTGCCGCTAAATAAAATAGGAGAAACAATTAAGGAAATAACAAAGAAGGCTGAAGAAAGAATTGTAGTGATACAGGATGATGTATTATGGGAAGCGGAAATATCGGAGAAAGTAGTTACTCGTATTGATGCAGTAGCACAAATAGGTGAAACAACAAATTATGCATGCCCTGATTGTGGTGGTGGATTATGGCA
>MWWB01000421.1_pt1 | contig 10572 bp, 12 predicted proteins | sample 1047291 | NCBI WGS metagenome assembly MWWB01 (sample SAMN06349976, study PRJNA376086) | soil metagenome | isolation source: MS4-1 sample Antarctic (ecotone) soil | place: Antarctica | reverse complement strand
ATTGTATCAAAGTAAACAAGCAGAGTATCAGTCAATTTTTCAAGATATAAAACCGACCGATGAAGAGATTGCACAGACCGGGCTTGAAATGCCGCGCCGCACAATGGCGGGGGCAAGTTTTTTCAACCATCCGCCGATGGGAACTTTTACCGAAGCCGTTTCGCTCGCCGAAAATTTGCTGATAGCAAAACTAAATAAAGAAGCACAAGCCAAACGGCAAGCCGAATATAAATTACGCACGGCGGCGCAAACTTCGGCGCTTTCGACCCGGTAAAAACGATAGCTATCCGCCCGCCGAAGTATAATCCGCAGCCACCCGCCACTTTTCCGCCGAACAAAAGCCGCGAGCATTAAAAACTCGCGGCTTCTACTTTTTAATGGTGTCCAAAAACCCTATTTTTTCGAGGCTTTGAAAGCACCGTGTTTATTGACTCTTAAAAGTCCTTTTCAACCTGTCCAAAAAGATTAGTTTTTGGACACCTGTTTCGCTCCCTTGACACTCTCGCATAGGACAGACACGAGTTACTGAACCATGGTTCAGTAGGAATTAACTCAACACCCGCACATAGGCTCGATGTTCTTTTTTGCGCATTTAAGTGCGCAAATAACATTAACCCCACCCCCACATAGGCTCGACTAGGTGAAACTTCCAACCTGGTTGGAGGTTTTTATTAACCCCACCCCCGCATAGGCTCAATGTTAGTGCCTTGTGTGAATTCACACAAGGCATAATTAACCCCTCACCCGCATAGGACCGACTGTTTCAACCTCGTCATAAATCCACGAAAAGGCATTAACCCCTCACCCGCATAGGACCGACACTCGATAAACACTAGCTTTGAGTATGAATTTAGCCGTGTATGTCTGATTTACGAGCGCACAGAGGCGTTTTTATGACTGAAGCCTTGCGATGGTATGTCTCAAAATCTAAATCAACACAGCTTTTGAAACTTTGATTTTGGGACAAGTTTTGGAACTCTCAAACTCAATAAAAACGTTAGTCCGTGAGGCTGAATTTGAGAGTGTCAAAAACGAGCGTTTTTGGGACACGGGGAACCGACACTCACAGACGCACAGAGGCATTTTTATGACGGAAGCCTTGTGATGGTATGTCTTAAACGCAAAAGAAGCCGCAAGTTTTAACGCCTGTGGCTTTTTCTATCTTTCTGCCGAAGTGGTTAATTAGCTGCAATAATTACTTGCCCGTGTTGACGAATTGAATGCAATCACCTTGACTTTTGAACGTTCTTGGGAAGTTAAAGTTCATGAAACCACCGTTTTTGCATTGGTCTTTGCTGGTTGGCGGACCGATTTGCGTATCGCAAGTGGAACTGTCGACAATTCCATCACTATCAAAATCCGTTGCACCCGGATTTGAATCGATGTCGCAAGTATCAGGGATACCATCACCGTCGGTGTCTACCGGTGCGTCCGTAATTACTGTACAAGTAGAAGTTAAATTAATTTCAGTACTTCCAAATGTACCGCCTCCATTCACCAGACTCAAAGTATTAATACCTGCTGCTAACTGGATTTCTATCGGATTTACTCCAACAAAGAAAGAGTCTATCGCAAATACTCCCGGTAATTCACGTGCAACAACAAAACTAAAAGGGTCTGCAGAAGAAAAACAACTCCCATTTGGACAAACATTCGTTCCATTAACTGTAAAAAAATCGTCAACAATTAAACTACCACCGTCGGCACCTGAAAGGGTACCGGTCTGACTGGTTGGGCAACTTAAATTCACTGTCCCAAAGGCAGTAGGTGCGGTTATCTCATCATCAGCTCTAAGATTTACTGCGTCAAACAATTTAATAGTAGTCTGAGCAAAAACCGACGGCACGATTGCCAATACAAAAAACATTACTAACATCATTCCAAATATATTTCTTTTCATTGAATAAATTCCTCTTGGTTTAGGGATGGATTGCCTTATGATATTTTTTATCGCCTCATCCGTTTCAAGCGATAGTCTAATCTTTGCTGCTGTTATAGAAGTGCGTTAAGTCTGCAATCAAACAAATATGAATGGTTTTAGTCTCGAATCAAATATAAATCTGCCAGAGGAAAATGAAAATACGAAGTTCCACGTAATTTATCTACGTGGAACTACGTATTTTTGAAGTGAGTTAGTAAATTGTATTTTTTTTTATCTTTACAAAGAATAGCTCTGCAGATAACTCTCGGCAATCGTTCCAGACCAATCTTCTATGCTCTACAAATAAGAAAAGCCGCAAGCAATCACGCTCACGGCTTCTTTTTCTTTAACCTTTAGTGACAGTTTTTGTAAACGTAGTCCTTAGATGTGCAAGCCATTCTCTAATTCGCACATTGTCTTTAAAATGCGCGGTCATTTCATTAAAGAACTGATTCGTTTTTTCTTTCCTTTTTTCCATCGGTAGTTTTATCAGTTCCTGGTGAAACTCACGGAAGAATGTTTGTATTTCATTGATAAATTGATCGCGTTCAGGTGTTTGTTTAGTTTGCGTTTTCATCTTGCACACTCCATTTTTTAAGATTAGCTAAAATCCATGCCGGCGAATCGGTAGTATCGCAGGGGATTTCAATCAAATGCTCACCTAACACATTGTAAAGCCGTGCCGGCATTTTCGGATGCTTCATAACCCTGGATAAAAGATTCGCCAAATCTTCTGTGTCCTGGTCTAATCTGTCATCGTAAAACGTTTGAAAAGCGTCGGTATTGTATTGAACAATCGCGTGTATCGCGTAAAGAAAGCCGCGACCGTAATCAACGCCTAACTTTTCAATTACTTTAGGCAAGGTTGCGCGAACGCGGCTAAAGTCGTTATCAAAAATTTCACTGAGCGATATGTTCGCTTCGTTCGCCGCTTCGCAAATAATTGTTTTCAGACATTCTTTTACGTCGTCGGAAACATTCTCACTTGTGAAAGCTATTTCAACTTGCTGACTGATTTGTTCTAAACTTCGTCTTTCGTTTTGGCTAATTGTTTTAGCTTCTTTTGTTTTCATTTTTTATCCTTCCTTTTTGTAAATTCTAATCACGGATGATTAGTTTAAGATTGTTTTGACCAACGCCGCAGCTTCCATTGATGCGACGTAATACCCCACGCTGTAACCAACCAACGCAAGCAGGAACAACAACAAAAGGTTGGTAACCGTGTCCACTGCTTTGTCTTCCTGTTCCGTGCGTGTTATGTTTTTTTCGTTCATTTATTTTTTACTCCTTTTTGGTAAAGTCTGAATGATAAGAGAGGCTTAGGATTGTTAGTGCAAGCCTAAGCCTTTCGCTTATGCCGTTTGTTGCCGCCTAGCAAGTCCGATGTGCAGACTTAACGCAGCCGCGCTGTGATAGCAAGGCAGCCCTCTTTCCGAAGCCTTGCACGTGCAATCCACTGTCTTATAACCGCGTTCATCTTTGCGGCAAATAACGGTGTAGAAGCCTTTGGAGCCTGATACGCGGTAATGTCCGAAGCTGCCGAACTCGACACGCGGGCGAATCTTTTTAGCCTTGTTGATTGCGTTTTCTAATTGCTCAATTCCTTTTAAAACAAACATTTTTTTAATCCTTCCTTTTGTTTATTTGATTGAATGTTTCAATCTATAAATATCTTACTACTAATAGTATGCTACTGTCAATAGGAATAATACTAATTATAGGATTATTTTTAACAGTATTTATTTTTGACAGTATTTCTATCGTATGGTATAACTATTGATAGAAATTCTTTCTGTTGAAGGGAATAGTCGAATGAAAACTAAAATTAACGAGTTGTCCAAAGCGGCTGGAATTATGACTGCTTACCAACTGCAAAAGAAAACTGATTTGTCGCCGTCGCAAGCTGCGCGATTGTATAGGGATGAAGTCGAAGGCATTTCAATATCAGTATTAGAAAAACTGTGCGATGCGCTACAAACTTCGCCAAACGACATTTTCGGCTATAGCGAGCCGCAGACGGTAAAACGCCCGTCAGTCCCGGACGTAGCGAAAAAGGCAGCCACAGAGTCGCAGACGCTTCAAGAAAGCACATCTGCCAAAGGAATGACAACCGTAGAAGCTGCCACACGGCTCGGAGTAAGTCGAAAAAGCGTCAATGATTACATTGTCAGCGGTAAATTAAAGGCGGCGAAAGGAAAAGGAAATCACAATCTTATCAGTGAAGCAGATTTACAGGAATTTATAAATAATCGCTAATGGATTCTTTTTCTTGACTGCGCGCCAAGAAAGATTTAAGTTTGATTCAGATTTTTTGATATTAAAAGAACGAAACGCCGCGAAGTTGGAATCTTCACGACGTTTCTAAAACAGCAAACCGGTTACGGCGGTTCGGTTCTAGTCTTGAATTTAAGGGTTTTCCCCTATCTTGTCAAGAATATTGCCAAACCCCAAAAGGCAAAATTGACAAATCAACTTCCAAAATTAAAAGTAACTTGCAGTTTCAAGAAAAAACTTGACGCGGCATTTGAGAATAATCCCATATGATCTATCAGAAGCGTAGAAGAAAACCTATGTGCCCTAAAACGCGTTTTGCCGTTTACTGCCGCGACAACTGGCGATGCTTTTATTGCGGGGTAGAAACATTAAAGGATGTATGGCATGGGCATCGCAAAGCTCCGGTAATAGACCATAGGATTCCAATCTCAAAAAACGGTCCTGATGAATTTTGGAACTTTGTAACCTCATGCAAATTATGCAATATGCAGAAGCACGACAAGACTGTTGAACAATTCAGAGACTGGCGCAAACAAAGGTTGATAGAACTTATCAATAGAATCAAGTTGGGTAAAAAGGACTATCAGGTTTGCGACGGAATTCTCTCACCTATCGCAGAAACTTTGCTACAGCAAAGGTTGGAAGATTGTGTGTCAAATGTATCATTCAAGTTTGAGTTCTATGGCGAAGAGATTAGAAAACAAGCATTGCGTGAGCAAGAAAGTTGAAGGGTCAGCTTATCGGACGTAGCTTTAGAATCAGGCGTGCGGACTTGGATACGTTTATCAAGAAACTTTAGAAACTTTTTTTTGTGTGATTACACAAGTTTTGTAAAAGAATTTTCTGTCTGCAAATGTTACAAGCAAAAGGCTTTCAGAGTTTCATCGTTGATTTTGTCTACTTTGTCTAATATGTTGTTTTATTTTTTTGCATAGCGATTGCATATGTTATATATTGAATCTGCCGTTATTTCGGCATAGAAAAAGCGAGTCATCTCCTTCAAAAGTTAACTCGCTTAATCGTTATTTGATTTTCTAAACCAAAAGACAGTAAGGTCATCGCCAAACTGCTTTTGCAATTATAAACACAGTTTAGTTCCGGTTGGCAAGAACAGAATTGCTTCAGGAGCTAAAAATTAGTTTATATAAAGTTTTTAGTTCCCGGTAATCTTTGCCGGAAACCGTGAGGACATTTACTGAGGCGATGGAGTAAATGTCCTTTCTATTTAACCTAATGAACGTCGCCAGCAATCAAATAAAACCGCGAATTTTCGCACTTAGAGAAAATCACAGCTCGTAAAAAGGAAGGATAACCTTCTACTTTTGCGCGCTTTTTTTATTTTGGAGAATTAAATTATGAGAGAGAACAAAACGAAATCAGAGATTTTAGAGGCTTTCGAATTGTCGGAAACAAAAACAATCGCGGATGTGTGCAGAATCGTCGGCATTGTACCGAGCACGTATTATTTTCACCAGTACAGGGACGCGGATTTTCGCCGACAAGTCTTAGAAAAGCGGCTGTACTATTTAACGGCAAAGACCGCCACCGACACAGCAAGCGGAGAAATGAAATGACAAACAAAAAAAGAAAACCGCATTTCGCTAAAAATGCGGCTTCGATATATGTCAGAAGAAAGTGAATTTACTAAGGAAAACCAACCCACTAAGGAACTAACTTATGTGGATAAATTAATTCAGGAGAACTAACTTACGTGAACAATAATACAACAAAAAACCAAAAAACGCAACAAGAAACGCCAAATATTCCGGCACGAGAAAGTAATATTTCACGCCAACCCACAACCCACAAAATTGATGCTGATGCAATTCTCGCCGAATTTGAAACCTTAATTGCCGAACCCGTTCAAATTGACGAAATCGAAGATGACGGTTTTCAAAACCTTTTCAAAATTCAGACGGCGAATCTTTGGATTGACGAAGCAAAACTGCGTCCCGCGCCGAAAATGTTATTCGGTGAATTTTGGTATGAAGGCGAAGTTTGCATTTTGTTTGCTGATACGAACGTCGGCAAATCAATTCTAGCCGTTCAAATTGCCGACAACATCGCCAAAGGCGAAGCATACGGCTTGCTATGCTCCGAAACCAAAGCGCAAAAGGTTATTTATTTCGATTTTGAGTTGTCGGACAAACAATTTGAAGGTAGATATTCGGAAAAGGCGAATGATTATTTTACGAATCATTATTCTTTTTCTGAAAACTTTTACCGCGCCGAAATTAACCCTGATAACTTCCTGCCTGACAGATACGAAACCTTTGAAGAATATCTTAATGACTCAATTAAATTCGCTGTCGCTAATACCGGCGCGAAAGTTCTTGTTATTGACAATCTCACATACCTAAGAAACGAGACGGAACGGGCAAAGGACGCGCTGCCTTTGATGAAACATCTCAAAGCCTTAAAAAATAAATTTGACCTCTCTATCTTGGTATTAGCACATACACCGAAAAGAGATATGAGTAAGCCGATAACCCGAAACGACTTGCAAGGCTCAAAGATGCTTATCAACTTTTGCGATTCATCTTTTGCCATTGGTGAAAGCAATAAAGACAAATCTTTGCGTTATCTCAAACAAATAAAAGTCCGTAATTCTGAATTTAAGTTTGATTCGGAGAATGTCGTTTTGTGCGAAATATCCAAACCGACAAACTTTTTAAGTTTTGACTTTTCAGACTTCGGACAAGAAAAAGACCACTTGAAAGACTACTCGACAAATGATAAAGACGAGCGAATTGTAGAGGCGAGAACGCTTGCCGCAGAGGGTAAAACACAAGCGGAAATCGCACGAATTTTGGGCGTAACTAGAATGAGTATCGGCAGATATTTGAAGGCGAGCGGCGACCAAAAATAGTAACAATGTAACAGGTTGTAACAGGTTGTAACACCCTGTTACATTGTTACAATTTCATCATTGTTTTGTCGCTAAATGTAATAGTTACAGTAGGTTAGGAGATGTTACAAATTGTAACAGGCTGTAACAGGCTGTAACAGGGTGTAACAACTGTAACATCTGTAACAATTGTAACAGGGTGTAACAATTGTAACAGGCTGTTACAAAGCTATATTCTATGAAAAAACCTAATAGTTACAACAACTTAAAAGATTTTTAACTTTAACCTTGTAACAGAGTGTAACAGGGCTGTTACAACCTGTTACAGACGTAATGTATTGAAAACATTGTATTTACAGCTAAAAAAAGCGTATTTGTAACAGGCTGTTACTTTGTTACACCCTGTTACACCCTGTTACAAATGTTACAAGCTAATCGAATTTAGAATTATGATTCAACTAGAAACTTACAGAGGCACAAAATCACGGCACACTTGCCCGGCGTGTAACTCGAAAGGCGTGTTTGTTCGCTATCAAGACGAACGCGGCGAATATTTATCGTTTGATGTCGGACGCTGTAACCGTGAAAGTAAGTGCGGTTTTCACAAAAAGCCAAAAGAATTCTTTGCCGACAATCCGACCGGCACAAAATTCCAACCGGCAGCCAAACGAAAAACAAACCCGTATCAATATACAAATCTAACTGCGCAAATTTGCGCACCCATCAAAACGAAATCATTTGATTACATACCACTTGAAAAATTCAAATTGACGCTTGGCAATTACGAACAGAACGCATTTGTTCAATTTCTGTTGAATCTGTTCCCTGATGACTCCGAAGAAATTCAATCAGTTTTGAAAATGTACATGGTCGGCACGTACGACACTTACACCTGCTTTCCACAAATCGACCGATTAAACCGCGTTTGCAAGGCAAAGCTAATCAAGTTCAACCCGGCGACCGGGAGACGGCTCAAAGGCGAGTATGACACTTCATCACTAAAGACAAAGTTGAAACTCAAAGAAGATTTTAACTACAAACAAATCTTCTTTGGTGAACATCTTCTGCCGAAACACCCAAACAAACCGGTTGCCATTGTCGAATCCGAAAAATCAGCAATCATCGGAAGTCTTTGTTTTCCAACATTCGTTTGGCTGGCGACCGGCTCGAAGCAATGGCTTAAAGTCGAAAGACTTCAAAGGCTCGATAATCGGCAAATCATTCTTTACCCGGACGCGGACGGCTTCGACCAGTGGCAAGCCGTCGCAACGGACGCGCAACGGCAAGGCTTAACGGTCAAAGTATCTTCATTGATTGAAAACTTTGCGACCGACCAGCAAAAGCAAAATCAATACGACCTTGCTGATTATTTAATAAACCAGCAAAACGAAATAAACGAAATAAACGAAGTTTATGACGCTTACAACTCCAAAGTTGATTTGATTTTGAATGACGAAACTTTATTCAATGGCTTCAAATTGTTTCTCGAAGAACAAAAAGCAATTGCCATTTGTAACGGATTATCCGAACTCGAAGCCGAAAGAATATGCACACAGCCGGAAAATGTTCGCGCCGTCGCTTTGAGCGTCTGAAAAGACATAGTACGGCAAGGCTTCGACAATAAAAACGCCTCGCAGGACACGCAAAAGTAAAGACTTTGACGGACTTTGAAAGATTTAGGTGAAATTATGGCAAAAAACACAGAAAAAGCACTAGCCGCACTATTGACCAGTTCGAGCGTTAAAGACGCGGCTTTGGCAAGCGGATTATCCGAAGAAACGCTTTATAGATATTTGCGCGATGAAGAGTTTTCAGGCGAATACGCGACCGCAAGGCGGCAAGTTGTCGAAAGTGCCATAACCGGATTGCAGAACGCGGCAAATGAAGCGGTTGAAACCCTAAGACGAAATCTAACTTGCGATAACCCGCAAGCTGAAATCAGAGCGGCGCAACTAATACTTGATAATGTTTTCGGCAATTCAGAAAACGCTAAATCGCAACCCGAAAAGCAGATTGTAATTTCATTTAATTTCAATAATCAATTGAGGCTTACCAATGATAAAAACTAAAACCAATGATTCAATCTCGATTCATTACAACCGCCCGCAGCTTGCCAACTATCAACTCGATGCGCTGTTTAATGATGCGCGTTATGGAGTTGTCGAAGCGTCAACCAAAGCCGGAAAAACCGCAGCTTGTCTCGTCTGGATAATTGAACAGGCATTGCAGGGAATGAGCGATCAGGATTTTTGGTGGGTTGCTCCGGTTTATGGGCAAGCCCGCATCGCTTTCCGCCGATTAAAAGCCGGATTGCCGCGTGAATCTTACACGGCGAACGAATCCGATTTAACTTTGACTTTGATAAACGGCGCAAGAATCGTCTGCAAGTCTGCTGAAAAGCCCGACAATCTTTACGGCGAGGATGTTTATGCAGCCGTATTTGATGAGGCAACACGCGCCCGTGAAGAGGCTTGGCACGCGCTCCGCTCAACACTAACGGCAACACGCGGAAAAGTGCGGATAATCGGCAATGTAAAAGGCAGAAAAAACTGGGCTTATAAACTCGCTCGCCGCGCTGAATCAGGCGAACCCGGTATGAGTTACGCAAAAATTACAGCCTATGACGCGATTGATGCGGGAATTTTGTCCGAAGACGAAATCGAAGATGCTCGCCGTCAATTGCCCGACAATGTTTTTCGTGAATTGTATTTAGCCGAACCATCCGATGATGAAGGCAATCCGTTTGGAATGATTGCAATACGTGACTGCATCGCTCCGATGTCGAATAACGCGCCGGTTTGCTTTGGTGTTGACCTGGCAAAATCTGTGGACTGGACGTGCATTATCGGTTTGGATAAAAACAAACAAGTCTGCGTATTTGAACGCTTTCAAAAATCGTGGAATGACACCATCGAAACCGTTCGCCGGATTGTCGGAAAAACAAAAGCATCGGTTGATTCAACCGGCGTTGGCGATGCCGTCTTAGAATCTCTGCAAGCGGACGGACGGCAAAACTTTGAAGGATTCAAATTTACCGCTCCGTCAAAACAGCAGCTAATGGAAGGCTTGGCGGTTGCGATACAAAAGCACGAAATCGGCTTTCCTGATGGCGTAATAGCAAACGAGCTTGAAAACTTTGAATACGAGTTCACGCGGACGGGCGTTAGATACTCCGCTCCGTCTGGAATGCACGACGACGCGGTTTGCGCTTTGGCGTTGGCTGTCAGCATTGCCGGGCAACCCGTTTTCACAGTAACCGAAAGCGAAAGAGAACTTTTTCAATCTATGTCCTTAAACAGATGGTAGACAAATGCAAATTAAAAAAAAACAGGAGATTAAAAAACTATGACAGAACAACAACAAGACCACTTCGATAAGATTCGCGCCGATGCCGACGAAAAGAAGACCGAATTGAACAAAAACAAAAATTAGATGAATCCTTTGCCCGAATGAAAAACGGCGACGACTCACTGAAACGAATTAACCAAAGACTTACAGGAGAATTAAAATAATGACAGCACTTGAAATT
>MWWB01000420.1_pt1 | contig 10577 bp, 10 predicted proteins | sample 1047291 | NCBI WGS metagenome assembly MWWB01 (sample SAMN06349976, study PRJNA376086) | soil metagenome | isolation source: MS4-1 sample Antarctic (ecotone) soil | place: Antarctica | reverse complement strand
CGCCTGCCCGCTCAGAAAATGGGGCGCGATTACATCATCAGGGAGCGCGATTTAAAGCCTCTGGAGGATCGCAAGACCGGACGCCCGCCGAAGGCTCAGCCCGGCACAAGAAAACGCGCCACCGCGAAACGCAAGCGCGGCACTGGTGCGGTGACTAAGAGAGAGAGAGAAAAGCAATGAAAAATCTAAGTCTGCAAGGCCGCACACGCATGTGTGTGCGGCTCTAAAAGTTGAAAGCCGCGCGTGTTGTATGCACGCGCGGCCTTCAAGAAATCGATGGTTCAGCTTGAGTCGTATCAACGAGCCATCATCTGTCATCTCCTTTTATCGAAGACCATCAGTCCAGAAAGGACTACTGATCCACGATGTCCGCAAATTTAAGTGACCGCGCGCGTTCTGTCAACAACGCGCTTCGCCGTAACGCCAACGCCGGAGACCGAACGCCCGCGCGCTCGACTTCACCCACCGACTTCACGGAAGCACGCAAGGCACTCCCCCCCGGCATCTTCGACCCCGATCAAGACGCGCGGCTGTTCGTCGAGCCTGAATCAATTATTGATGACAGCCCGGAGCGGTTAAAGAAACTGCGCAAGACCATCTCCGAGGTGCACAACGCGACGTCGAGCGGCTTCGCTCAGATCGGGCTGCCGCTTCGCTTGCGTACTCTCGTCAGTGCGATCATCGCCGCGGCGAACGGAGAAAAACAATTCCAAGCCAGCTACACCACACTCGTCCGCCTGCTTTTCAGGGACGGCGACGGACGCACCTTCGAGGCGAAAAAATCTGAGGTGCGCCGACTCGTGAAGGCGCTCGTCGTGTGGCAGGAGAAAACGAAAATCTCTCTGTGCACAATCCGACCCGGCGGCAGAACAATCGAGAAGGGCGTCGAGGAGTATCACGACACCGAGTTCGAGTTAGTCTTTCTGGACGCCCTCGCCAAAGCCCTGCTGCGCAACCCGGCGCCGGAAAGAATGCGCGCCACCGTCCGCATGGAAATGGCCGCGATGATGAAGCTGCCGCCCTTCGATAGTCGCTGGCAAGTGCAACCGCCGCCGCTCGACAAGATGCGCGAAAGAAACCGCAAGGCGGCGCTCACCAAAGCGGCGAAGGCGATTGAAGCGACGGAGAAGTTACACGGCAACCCCCTCGCCTACGCCAAAGCTCTGGCGGATGAGATCGTCAGACAAGCCAGCGAAAAATACGGCGAGACCTCAGGTAGAGATAACGCCGAAGAGCCGCCAAGTATTGAGAGTGCGGAAGTTGAAGCGCAGGGGGGTGTGTCGGATCCGACACACCCCCCCACACCGCAAGAGAAGCCGGAACCGGAGCGCGCCGTGCAAAAAGTAGCACCTATACAAAAGAAAGAAGTTACAAAGAACACACACACACAGAGCCACCTCCGCGCCGCTGGCGCTCCGGATGTTGTTGTGGGTCAAGGCTCAAAATTCTCTTCGGAAGATTGTCTGCGTTACGCCAACCACCTCCATACTACCGGGCAGGGGATCACAAACCCCGGCGGCTTCGCCACCACCATCTACAAATCAGGCGTACAAGATCACCAGATTGCCTCGTGGTTGGCCGGAGGCGACCCGGAGCGAGTTCAATCCGGCGCGCCACCTGCACCGCAGATAGAGCTAACTACCAACCCGCCGGATTGCCCGGACTGCAACGGCTCGGGGTGGTACGAGCGAGACCCGCAGAAAAAACTCTATGCTCGATGCCCGCACCCTCGCTTAAAGAAGGAAGTGATAGAAGGGAAACAAGTAGCCTAAAGCGCGTCTGCTCCGGCGAGCGCGTCTGCTAACTGCCATTATGGCTTTCCAGCGTGTTGCAGCCTAATGTTAGGTTTATTTTTTTAGCGGCACGTTACTGAATATTCAGAACACCGCAACCTATACAGAGAGACAACCCGCAAAATGCTGAATCACATAATCATAGCGAAGGCTAAAGAATGGATTTATTCGCCGGGCTGCCCTGTTAGACAAATAGTTGATTACATCAGAACTCAGAACCATCTACGCGAAGCGCAGGTAGAGGCGATTGAGGTCTATTTGTATTTGAAGATCAAAGGGCAAAACAAACCGCTGGCGACTCTTTTCAAAGAAGGATTTTTTCTAAATAACGAATTTTTATCAGAGCTACCTCTGAGTATTTCCACACGAACCTTTCTAGAAAACAACCAAGTAGCAAGAGCCTTATTTGAGTTTGCGAGGACACCACAACCAACCCAACCTAACAAACACATCCTACCCGACATTGAAAAGCGGATTAGTGAGAATCCAGAGTCAATAGACTATGAACCGGTAATCTCTAATCTATTCTACGGTGTCAGTTATTCTGATTACTTGTTCAGCTTGCCGATGGGAGCAGGAAAAACTTTCCTGATGGCGAGTTTTATTTACCTTGATCTTTACTTTGCTTTGCTTGAACCGGAGAACAAAGCCTTTGCCCATAATTTTTTGATTCTCGTTCCGTCCGGTCTGAAAACTTCGATTATTCCGAGCCTCAAGACGATTGAAAATTTTAATCCGGCTTGGGTCATTCCAGAGCCTTCGGCGAGCCAGATCAAGAAGCTAATCAAGTTTGAAGTCTTAGACCAACCGAAATCAGCCAAAAAGAGTAACAAGGCAAGAAACCCGAACGCTCAAAAGGTGAGTCAATACCAACCGTTTGAAGATGTTTTAGGGCTGATTTTAGTAACCAATGCAGAGAAAGTAATTCTCGACCGCTTGGAACTTGGACAGCAACAAGAGTTGATCGAAAAGACCGACGACGAAAAAGATAAAGCAGCTAATGAGCTACGCAATCTAATCGGCAAGATTTCAAATTTACAGATTTTAATTGATGAGGTTCACCACGCCGCGACCGATGATGTTAAATTGCGGCGCGTCGTAAATCGCTGGAATGCAGGCGGAAACATCAACAGCGTTTTAGGCTTTTCGGGAACGCCTTATTTAGCGAGCGCCGAGAGGATAGAAGTTAGCGATGGCATCAGTTTGAAGCTATCGCAAATCACGAACACGGTTTATTACTATCCACTTGTTGAAGCTGTCAGGCACTTTCTAAAAAACCCGGACATAAAGACCGAGCCGACTAAGAACCTAACACCTTTGCAGATTATCAGGCGAGGCGTTGAAGATTTCGAGAAGCTATACAAAAACAAGATTTATGATAACGGCACTTGCGCTAAGTTAGCGATCTATTGCGGCAAAATTGAACGACTGGAAGAAGAAGTTTATCCCTTTCTAGTCAATGACCTTGAGATAGAGCCGGACGAGATTCTAAGGTTTCATCAGGGCAACAAGAGTTACAAGCTACCAAAAGAGAACGCTCAGGAGTTTTCATTACTCGATACTCAATTCAGTAAAAAACGAATTGTTTTGCTTGTCCAAATCGGCAAGGAGGGTTGGGACTGTAAAAGCCTCACGGGAGTCATTCTTTCACAGCAGGGCGATTGCCCGTCGAATATGGTCTTGCAGACGGCTTGCCGTTGTCTGCGCGAGGTTGACCGTAACCACGACGAAACCGCCTTGATATGGCTCAATGAATCAAACGCCAAGGTTCTCGATAAGCAGTTAAAGGAAGAGCAGAATACGACCATTAACGAACTAAAAAATGCTGGAAAAGCCGACGATGAAGAGTTGATAGAGAGACATTCTCGACTGTCTCATTTGCGCTTACCGGAGATTGAGTTTTGGCAGTTAAAAATAAAACACGACACGCTTTTAGCCGGAGAAAAGCCTAACCCGCAAGCGACTATTTCAGGACTCGATACTGATAGCTATTTCAAACATGCGGTTATCATTACGAAGGATTTCACCAGCGCCGAGACTCACAACAGAGAATTTTTGCAAGAAGAAAAAGGCGATGCCGTCACTTTTGACGCTTGGCTTTTGAGCATTGCCAAAAGCACATTGGGAACGCTTACTTTTCAAACTCTAAATGAGTTTCGCCAAGAATTAAAAGGCATCTTTGAGCGGATAACCGTCAAAGAAAATGACGTGCATTATTACAATGAACTGTTTGACCGTTCAGAGGTCGAAGCCGAAATAAGGTTAGCTTTTCATCAACGGCGCGAGCTACAAACGCATGAGGAAGTTATTCCAGCCCCAGCGCAGATGCTGATCGTCAGCCAACTAGCGGCGATTGCCAAGCACGATAAGCTTTACCCGAACGAAAAGGAGACCCAGCAGATTCTAAGAATTGATGCGTCAGGTAAAACCATAGCGGAGACCGAGAAGGCGCAGGTCAAGGCATTCAGGCAGATGCAAGAGCAGCTTGCGGCGCAGGGCATGAGCATTCCGCCGAACATCGAAATCAAATTACCGCTGGCTGTGCAGAGCAAAGAAAAGACGTTTCACTATTTGCCTTACAACTTCGCTCAGAGCAGATTCGAGAAGAATATTCTGGAAGGCATTTTGACCATCAGCGACTTCCGCGAGCGAGAGTTGGAGATTTACTACAACGGCGAGAAAGACATCACGAATTTTAGAATTGAGTGCCTTAAGAAGAACAAAAAGAGTTGGTTCAAAGTCGGAAAATATACGCCCGATTTTCTTTTGCTTGAGCGGAAGGAAAACGAGATTTTCCGCGTGTTGATAATCGAAACGAAAGGCAGCGGCTTTGCCGATCAGCCGGGTTTTATCAACCGGCGCGAGTTTGTCGAAAAGGAATTTATTCCGCTCAATAATGACAAATTTGGTTACAAGAAATTTGAGTATTTATATCTACCTGATAGCGAGGATTTCGAGACAAATTTAAGCCGAGCAAGCAAAGCGATTCGTGAGTTCTTCACAAACTAAAGATTATGGCGATTAAATATATTCCCTACTATCCAAACACCATTGAAGGGCAAGCGGTGTTAGACAACATCACCCGCACCCGGCGGGTCTTGCGTTACCGCGAAAACGGCAAGGTCAGCGAGCGCATTAAGCGAGGGATGCCGCTTTATGAAGTCGCCGAGCTAGAGCAGGTCGGCGATAAAAGCGAGAACCTTTTAATTCGTGGCGAGTGCTTGACGGCCTGCGCTTATTTGAAAGAGCAGGGCATCAAGCTTGACCTCGTTTACATTGATCCACCGTTTGCCAGCGGAGCGGATTACGCAAAGAAAGTTTATCTGCGCCGTAACCCGAAGAAAGCCGCCGAGCTTGCCGAGCTTGAAGAACAGGCGCAGAGCGGCGAAGAGATCGCACTTGACGAATTGAAAACCTTTGAAGAAAAGATGTATGGCGACATTTGGAACAAGGAAGATTACCTGAACTGGATGTTTGAAAATCTCCACGCCATCAAATCAGTAATGAATGATACCGCCTCAATCTACACTCATCTCGATTGGAACGTAGGGCATTACGTCAAGGTTATGATGGATGAGGTTTTTGGAGAAGCAAATTTCAAGAACGAAATTGTTTGGCACTACTATAATAAAATGCAAGGCAACATTAACCGCTTCGCCTCAAATCATGATGTGATTTTTTGGTATAGCAAATCGGACAATTTTACGTTTAATCAACAGAGAGAAGAACGAGCAGAGGCTATAAACCAAATTAAGAGGGTATGGAATAAAGAAAAGCAACGATTGGTTAACGCTAAAGATGATGAGGGAAAGGTAATTTACCAAGAGTCAACTCATAGAACAATTGATGATGTTTGGCGTTTATCAATGCTTCAACCAGCCGACACTACTGAGAACCTTGATTATACAACTCAGAAACCTGAAACATTGCTTGAGCGAATTATTGAAGCATCTAGTGATAAAGAAATGATAGTTGCCGATTTTTTTGGTGGAAGTGGCACTACCGCCAACGTAGCTAACAGGCTGGGTAGAAAGTTTATTCACGTTGACGTAGGAGTTAATAGCATCCAGGCCGCACGGGATAGATTGGTTCAGAACGAGACGAGTTTTACCGTCTTGGATATTCAAGACGGAGTTTCGCTTTTCCGTAATCCTGTCCAGACGATGGATAAACTAAAAACGATCATCACTGGACTTAAAAATGAGGATGGACTTGATAATTTCTGGGAAGGCGCAATTCAGGATTCTAAACTTGGATTGTTGCCCGTTTATATTCCGAACTTGCTAGACCACACGACGAAGGTTTTAGACGTGCCTTTGATTAACCGCGTCATGCAAGAAGCCATTCCAGAGCTGGCGGACGATGTAAAGCGCGTCATCGTTTATTACGTTGACATTGACGACGAGAAAGCCGTCAATGCTTTTCTCAAAGATAACAACATGACGCGCGTAGAGATTGAGCTACGCGACTTGAAACAGGTTTTAGATGATGTCGTTATCAACGATGAAATCACCTATCAGATAAAGAAAAGCAAAGAAGGCTTTAAGGTCGAAATCACTCATTTCATCAGCGACAGACTAACGCAGAAAATCGAAGAGTATAACCAGAAAAGAAAACTGGGCAAACAAACTCTGTTAGGCGAAGACGAGGAAGAGCCGGAAGCAAAAGCCGCAAGACAATTCAAGCCGATTGTTGTTACCGATGATGGCCTAGAGCTGATCGAATTTGTCAGCCTCGATTGCCAAAATGCAAGCGAGAGTGATACTTGGCGCTCAGACGAAGAAATTAAGATTGATAAAAACAGCTTTGTTATTCGCAACGGCAAGAAAACGCGAGAACATTGGGACGGAACGATTCAGAGTCAGAAAAAGCCTTTCCGTCTGAAGGTCAGAAACATTGCCGGAGACGAATCAATTATTAAGCTCTAGTTCGCTCCCACAAGGTCTTCAATCACCCCCTGTAAAATTCCTTGACTACCCTAGGTTGCGGCTTTTAAGATTACCCGTGAAATCGTAAATCCTTAAAACCGGGAAACCTTAAATGATTATTTCCCTTCTCAATCAAAAAGGCGGCGTTGGAAAAACGACGCTCGCCGTTCATCTCGCTATGGCCCTATCACATCGGGGAAACAGGGTCTTAATGGTTGACGCTGACCCCCAGGGTAGTGCTCTCGATTGGGCAGCGAGCCGTGAGGGAGAAACCGCATTCCCGGTTATAGGACTTCCGAAAGCCACTCTTCATAAGGAACTGCCGAAGCTCGCCGCAGACTATGACTTTCTAGTTATAGACGGAGCGCCCCGCGTTTATGACGTAGCCCGCTCTGCGATTATGGCAAGCGACCTCGTACTGATCCCTGTTCAGCCCTCGCCTTATGACGTGTGGGCAGCTAAAGAAATCGTGGACTTAGTTACGGACGTGCGCCCTTTTAAGGAAAACCTTAAAAGCGTATTTGTAATTAACCGTAAAATAGTAAACACAGCTATAGGGCGGGATGTGGCCGATGCCCTGTCTGAGTATGAGTTGCCGGTATTGAAATCTCAGATGTGCCAGAGAGTGAGCTTTGCTGAAAGCGCAGGCCGAGGCCAAACGGTCTTAGAGACGGAACCTGGAAGCCTCGCCAGTCAGGAGATCGACGCCCTCACAAGTGAAGTAATGGAGCTAATCAAACAATGACCAAAAAGGTAAGCTTTGGAGCCAAGCCCCGAACCCAAAAACCTTTAACCCCGGATGAGTGGGTATCGGCAGGCTTAGGGGCTGAGAACGGCGCAAAAGAGAAGGTAGAAACAACGCGCTTCACCATTGATATTCCGACGGAGCTACACGCCCGGATCAAAAGCCAGTGTGCTCTACGGAAGGTGAAGATGAGGGAAGAAATACAGGCATTACTCGAAAAGCATTTTTCAGCATAACGATAAGGATTTACGGTTTCCCTTAAATCCTCATTCCCGGCTATTCAAAACTATCCGCCATTTTTGGGGAGACCGAGTGACCGCTTTGGGGAGACCGAAAGAAAAGAGAGGCGAGGTTGAAAGAAAGAGCAACTCGCACGGCTGGACGGCTGAACAATACGCCAGCGCCTTATGGAGAGATGGCATAAGAAGAGGCTGGATTAGCGGCTCTCAATGAGTGCCAAAGCGACCACTAGCAATTGTGGTTCATGCTTTCGTGAAAAACCCCCGCCGATTGTTACGACTCGTCTCTAAGCATGCGAGCGTCTATCACAATATCTTGTGCTTTGACGTTCAAAAAAGAACGCCGCGATGAGTGCCGCCAAACTTTCGCCATAAAGCGCGTCCGCTAACGCACATTATGGGTCGTGATAATGAAAACGGGCGCGGGTTTGAGGGCACTAGCACAACATCGTGCGGCGAACGAAAGACGCTCAAGAGCGGGACTGTCACGAAAGGTAACGCCATTTTCAATTAGCCGGTCCGCCGCGTCCGATCTCAAGATGTTGTGCCTTGATCAAGGGAATGTGAGACGATTGCCACTGGGGAAAAATCCCTGGTGTGAATGGCCACTAGCGAGCGGCGCGCGCGCGCAAGTTTGCGCACACGTACATCAAACGTGCGGGAACACCGGAGTGGAAAAAGGAAGTCGAGATAGGCCTCGAGAAGTTCAAGCAGATTGTCGGAGACTTGCCCGCGCTGCGCTCCCGCACGGTGAAAGTAACCTACATCAAGACTCGCGCCTTCTATGATAACAATGGAGGCATCCATCTGGGCGCGGGCGGGCAGGAGGCTCAGACGGCGGCGCACGAACTCGGACATTGGTTGGAAGACCTTGACGGTGAGATGCACCGCAAGACCATCGCTTTCCTGGAACGTCGCACAAAGGGCGATAAGTTAGAGCGCCTGCGGGACTTGGTTAAGTTTTCAAACTACAGGCCCGACGAAGTCACCCGCAAAGACCAATTCGCCAGCCCATACGTCGGCAAGGTCTATGCACGCCCGACGTGGAAGATACGCACCAATAGACCGCAGGGCACCGACCCCTTCGCTGAAGGCTTTGATGAGCAGGTGTTGGCGCAGCAGGTCTATGCTACCGAAGTTCTTTCGATGGGCATCGAGTATATGGTCGCAGACGCGGCGAAGTTTGCGCGCACCGACCCCGACTATTTCGATTTTATCTACAACCTGCTGCGAGGACTTTGAACATGAAATATGAAGCTGTGATCGAGATCGGAGGGTATGAGGCGACGCTCGATGCGAAGGGAGTCTGGCGCTCTCCGCATCCGGCACTGACCGAGATGTTGAACGCGGCTCATGCGCTCTTCGGCGGGCGCGGCGAAGGTGCCGGGTACATGCCTGACCCGGTACAGGCGAACGCGCGCACCATCGCGCGCGAACTCAACGGGCGCTTCCTGCGCTCGAGTCCGCCGCCGCGCGAACCCCGCACCAACCCACAGCGAATTTATTAATAACAAAATGGAAGCGTATGAGGCGACCGGACTCAAGCCGGAAGAGATCGCGCAATGGAAGCGCGAGACTGAGCAGGCCAGCGCGGACCACGCGCGTGATTCCAAACGCCGCGACGAACTAACGAAGAAGTTCGATGACTTGGAACGCAGCGCCTCATATGCTGAAGGCGATGCGCGACTGATCGAGCAGGGGCTCCCGATGCAGTTTGAACCGAACCGTTTTGATGAGCCGGAGTAGTTTTCGCTTTCCTTTTTTTTTGTCTTTCTCTCTCTCTTCCGCGCCCCGCTCGGTCGACGTTGACGGATACTGCACAAGATAATTTTTGAGGTGTTCGGTAATGACAAAGTTGGTAGCAGGGAAAACGACGACAGGCACGCGGCTGAAGCGAATCCCCGAGCAGGTGAGCGATGCCAGGCGGGCGCGGCTGTTGATCGTGGCAGCAACCGGGAAGGTTGCCGAGGCGTTAGAGCTGAGGTCTCCGGCAGCAACCAGCGCCGCCGATCACGTTCGACTCCGCACCGCACGACGCGAGCTCTCAGACCTACTGAAAAGATTCGATGAACGGCTCGGTTTGCGAGGCTGAAGGGGATCGAGTTTTTTGTATGCGGAAAATCGCTTTGGCAAACCGCTATGTGGCAAACCGCGCCGATAGCGCGAATGGGGATGCTGGGGTATGGATTAGCCCCTGAAACGCGATTCTAGCGAAGGTTTGCGCCAAGTGGGGGGCGTGTGAGCCGGTAATGAGGGCTAGGTAGGCGTGGGAGCGCGCTTTCCTAGCCCTTTGTGTTTAGTGGCCGCGTCTGGCAGCCATGTAGATGTGCAAGGCAAGAGCAGCCGCCGAGTGTTTGCAGGGGACTCTTGCCGGGCAGTTGCAATCCACAATCTTCTCGCCGCCCGCGCGGTAGCAGAGCACGCGGTAGGTATTACCCTTCGAGCCGGTCACTTCGTACTCGCCAAATTCGATCATGCGGACTTTCGGGTGTAAGGCTTTCGCGTTCTCGATTGCCTTCGTGATCTGCTCTTTGTTTCTCAGGATGAACATTTGATTCCCTCTCTTCTGTGATGTCCTAACCTGAGATATACTTTAACACCTTAAAGACTTTTATGTCAATGGAAAGATTGCGCTTGATAAATGCTTTCTTCGGATGTATGGTGGGCGTCTATGAAGATACTGACGACCAGTGAAGTCGCTGAACGCTTAGGCGTGACGGTGCAGCGCATTCATCAATTCATCAGGGATGAACGCCTGCCCGCTCAGAAAATGGGGCGCGATTACATCATCAGGGAGCGCGATTTAAAGCCTCTGGAGGATCGCAAGACCGGACGCCCGCCGAAGGCTCAGCCCGGCACAAGAAAACGCGCC
>MWWB01000419.1_pt1 | contig 10591 bp, 14 predicted proteins | sample 1047291 | NCBI WGS metagenome assembly MWWB01 (sample SAMN06349976, study PRJNA376086) | soil metagenome | isolation source: MS4-1 sample Antarctic (ecotone) soil | place: Antarctica | reverse complement strand
AAAGGTCGCCACGAACCGCGCAACGATGGAATGAAATCTTATGAAACCTTCTAACGGAACATTGACGCCGAAACAAGAGGTAGCGCTACTCGCCTTACTCGCACACGGCACAATAGAAGCGGCTTATGAGGCTGCCGGAGTCTCAAAGGCAACTATGTGGCGATTCATGCAAAACCCTGAGTTTCAGGCGTGTTATCGGGCAGCACGGCGGCAGTTAGTCGAAAACGCAATCGCGCAGTTGCAGAAGGATTGCACCATAGCAGCGCGCGTGCTGCGTGAAGTGGCAGAAGATAAAGAGGCGCCTTCATCGTCGCGCGTGGCGGCAGCGAAAGCAATTCTAGACCAGAGCATCAACGCGATAGAGTTAGTTGACTTGCAAGACCGTGTCGAGCGCCTTGAAGCATTACTCGAGAATCAGGAAAAGGGAGAAGACAAAAGATGGGCTTAGAAAACAGGATTGAGAAGTTGGAAAAACCAGCGGCATCAATCGCACCGGAGGCGATGCCTGCCGTTGTCCGATCATCGGTCGCGAGACGCATGTGATTCTACCGAGTGTAGATGGTTCGCCCGTCGCACACCCGCCCGAGCCGCCGCGCATCTGTAAGGTGTGCGGGAGACCACAACGCATAACCACTGTGGTTGTGCTTCCGGGCGGCAAGACTTACCGCAGAGAAAGTGATGCGACGTGATGCTTGGCGAACGGATGCAAATTCTCCGGCTTTTAAGCGCTGATAAATCGCTTTGTGGTCACGCTCAAGACGGGCGCGCAGATAGACCATACTAGTACCCCCTCCTTTCAAGTTGATGTCATCAACTTGAAAAGTGTCTCCTCGACGATCACCGCCGTGTTGTTTTAGCTTAATTTCCTTAATACTCTCTTTAACATCAACGCTAGTGCCGCGAGTAGAGGTTCTAACAGAACCTCTACTTCTACCCTTACCGATCTCGCCGGAAGTAGCTTTGACGACGTCAAAGCTACTTCTGCCGTTACCGACCTCGCCATTTTTAGCAATCGCTCCGCCCGTTCAAGTGGTCACATAAATAGCAGATTTGTGTGACCACTTATCCAGACCGCGCTGATATTGCCTATCTTAGTGGCACATCGCCCGAGCGTGAAATAGCAGAGGTGTAGTGAGTACACTTTGATAACTGAAGCGCGAAAGATGAGAATGAAGCTATCGAGGCGTCGCGCTGCAACAGCTTGTTCGGCGCGACCTCCGCGATCAATCATTATTTTGCATTGACTACGCTTAGAGCCTTATCGCGAATCGCTCCAATAGATGGAATTATCACCAGCCAGAATCCAGAAACGGGCATCAACATCACGCCGATGATAGTTATGGTCAACAGACCCCAGCCTAAGAATAGCGGCAATTTAATCCCTTTTAATTCACACCAATCAATCAACGCGCCAAAAACTATTAGCAAAAACCCGAAGAAGATGAACCAGAAAGCCATCTCACGATCTGGCTGCCCATTTACTGTATTAAAGATGCCCTCACGCAATAGCATCGCCAATATATTTCTAAAGCCTACGAGTCCGAAAACCGTATGAAGCAGTCCGATGGCAACTATCGAGCGACCAACCCAACGTTTCATGTCCACCTCACTTTGTTTGCTTTGCAGCTACCATCTTAGCCTGTTTTTGCAGAACAACATCGCTATTTGCTTTATTAACCTTAACCTTCGATTTGACTTCACCCGTAAGCGCCGAACGCTTATTCGACCGTTAGCGGTAATTGTGGACTGTGAGATGTGTTAGACCACCAACGGTCTAGTACCCTCTGAGCCTGACTTTTACCGGCAGCGTCAGAGTGTTTCATATCACACGTTAACCACACGTTAACAATCGTCGCGGCTAATAAGATCAGGTTTTACGTTCGAGTGCGAAGTGATGAGTGGTAAAATAGAGCTTCGCTCCAAGGTGGCATAAATCCGCAACCTTACGAGCGCGCCGGCATTCTCCGCAAGCATGTAAGTGTCGGATCAACCGCTACCGCTCGCCCGATGATTTCAAGGCTGCTCATACTCACCGCATGATACACAAAACAGTGTGACCGGAAACGCATAAGCACTATTGCGGACGCATATCCAGTCAAAACTGCGGCTTGTGTTTCAGGATCAAGGCGGGAGAGTTGAAGTAGTTCGGTTTTATTGTCGGCAAGCGGAGTGTCGCGTATCGCGTCTCTGATTTCTTCGGGGATGTTGTTGGCTATTTGGACATCGACAGCAACAGTGCGTGCGGATTGATTGGTTTTGGCGGCAGTATCGTCCTTGAAAGATAAAGGTGCAGATTCTGCATCCTTTTCAGCAATATGTTTATTGCTTCCACGCCCGCGCGCGCCGTTGCTAAACACGAAGCCACGGCTGGCAGTTGATGAAACGGGCGTCGGCTCGCCGGTAGTTGACCTGTTCAGGCAGGCAAAGCTTCCTGTTGAACTCTTCCCCGTTCACATCACCGGCGGCGCAACCGAGAACTACGACAAGGGCGTGTACTACGTCCCTAAACGTGACTTAGTGAGTGTGGTGCAAGTCGCGCTGCAAACCGACAAGTTGAAGATTGCGAATTCGCTGCCGGAAGCGGCAACGCTTGTGCGCGAGCTGCAAGACTTTGAAATCAAGATCACCGATGCGGCGAACGATACTTACGGCGCATGGCGCGTCGGCGCGCATGATGACTTGGTGCTGGCTGTGGCGATGGCGCTTTACATCGGCAGGAAACGAGCCGCGTGGCGGTCGCCGATTCCACAAACAGTTAGCTATTCATACGCAGATTGATGAAGCGGTTGCAGAACGTAACAAGCAGGAAGTGAAACAGGAACTACTTGCGAAGCTGAATGAAGCGACCAATCCGCGTCGGCTTAATCAAGCGATTGATGACCGCGTTGACAAACGAATCGACAACTTAAGGATGCGCGCGTGATGAGACGTTGACTTCTCTAAGACTGCGTGGAAGCCCTAAGCCGTTTACGGCGACGCCGCGAGGCGGCGCGCACTTCGACGTACTCTAAAGTTGCTTCTAAGAGCGCCGACAGGCAGTCAGTGATAGGTGTTGTAAGTTGAGACATGTGTGTGTAGCCCTCCAAATCTTTATCTCCGAGCGGCGACTCGAAGCCGTTTGCTCGAAGTAGGTTCACCTTCAGATATGACAACTGCTCGAAGCAGTTTTAGCGTGCGCATTGCTTGTTCCGTGTCGCCAGTCAGGATGCACGGCACTGGCAACTTGCTTCGTATGTCTATTGGAACTTGCGGTGCTTCCCGGTCGAGGATGATCCAAGCGTCATGCACGGCAAGGTCAGGATGCTTGATGATGTTCATGTTGAAGAGGTTCATAGGGTGATTGTCCTTTGGAATTGTTGCTGATGAGCGGCGAGGGTGAAATGAAGCGGAGTGTCGGTAGGCACGGACGAGGCAGGTGAGTTGGTGGGGCAAGAGAGGCTTATCATGCGCCGCTTACGCACATTGACATATCAAGGCATGTGCCACACGGCAGACGCGCTCGAAAGCGTGAATATGCACGTACTTTGCGATGTGGGCAGAACCGATCAGGAGCGGGGTGCCTAGCGAGATTGCGTCAAATGGTCAACTTGACCGGTCAAAGTGAGTACGCAGTTAGAGTGGTGAATTAGCACCACCATTAGTTGTGGTGATTGCATAATCTCATCGCTGCCTTTTTTGCTACCACACGCACGCTATATCTTGCGCTTGAAGGTGCTGCTAAATATGAGTATGCGCCGCTTCTGCATAGAACTCGTCGGATAACGCAAGTTACGTTTTTTTGCATGGAGAAAAAACGTGTGAGCCTTCGACCTTGCCGCATTTGGATTGTTATGTTTAGATGTGCGTCTTCTCTCCACCAAAACCCCCACGCTAAGCCGAAGTTACACATGTTGCGCTTAGTGTAGTTGAAGTGCGGAAAAGTGTTGTTCAGTGGTTCTTCTTGTGCCTGATGGTAACTGACCATCGCTTTGTCAGGTGTCAAGATCGAAGGTAGTACCAACCGAGCAACGCTTTAAACAGCAACAATGGTCGTATTACATGTACTGATGGAGGATTAACGACACATGAAAACTTCCTTAAGAGGAATCGCGAAATCTTTTGCTCTGAGCATTTTTGCCATCGCCGTTCTAGCGCTTGGTCAAGGAGTTGCGAAGGCAGACCTCGTTAATTTCAACACCACCGGAACGTTTGGGAACGGACTCACTACACAAACGTTCGGAACCGGTGCTAACACGACAACACTGACGTTCGTTGGTTCAACTAACAACACAGTCAACACGCCGAGCTTCTCGAACTTCGGGGACTTCCAAGCAACATCGACAGGAACTGGCGCGACCATCAGTGGTCCGTTCCAGTTGTTGTTCACCGTCACCAGCCCGGTTGCAGGCAGCGACACGGCTAACGGAACACTGCGCGGCGCGCTGGCTGTCAACCAAAGCTTAGCGGTGCTCCTCTTCAACGATCCGACAGCCTTTGTTGAGGGCTTCACGTTCTCTGTGAGTCAACCAGTTGGCGGTATTCCGATGGTGCCGCAAACCACAGGAATGGGCGGACCTGCCGGTCCGGGTGTGACCACGATCCAGGGCACAGTCACCGGCACGGCCATTCCTGAACCGGCAACAATGCTGCTACTCGGCACGGGCTTAGCCGGCATCGCTGGCGTGGCGCGTCGTCGCATGAAGAGTGGACGTTCGTCAGAGCAAGTCTAAGCGGAACGTCCCTCTACCTGACAGAAGCATCCCGGACTCTCCCCACTTTCCGGGTACTTCAGGCGGGTGAAGGATGAAGATACGACATGCAGTTCAGTGTGAAGTCTTCATCCTTCGCCCGCTCAGTTGCCAATTCTCCCGCGAGCCTTCCATCCAGATCGACACGCTTAACAACACAGCGCCCGTGCCGCGTTGCCGGTAGCGCGCCGGTGCATAGAATGCGGCTGATAAAACGATGATGCGGCGGCGAACTTTTCCGCAGTCAAGCAACTGCTTCACAGCACGACCGCCGCAACCGTCCACCGCATTATTTACAGGTGCGCCCGCAAGCGAAACATATGGTTCCGCAGTTCCGGCCACGAGCGCTCGAAGTCTTGCTCCGTCACGCTCGCATCGTTCAGGAACGCTGCCCGCGCGAGCTGCTTCATCCGCTCCAAGTCCGCTACTTCCTTGCGCGACTCGGCGCGCGCTCGTTCGACTACCGCTAGCTCCGCTGCTAGCCAGCGGTCTTGATTATCCCGCGATCCCACCGGCTCGATATTTCTTATACCGGACATGATGATTTCCTTTCAAATTGCTTAGTAGCCACAGTAGAAGTGAGGTGAGTTAGGGCTTGCCATCAGAGGAGGAGCGAGAGGGGCACAGCAGTGTACCCAAGTCCCGAGCGGCAAACAAGAGTTTTGGCAAGTTTATCGCAACTGCTTGTCCGATGATTTCGATGTCGCTCATGATTGCCGATTATAGCGAGCGAAACGAACACATAAAAGAGCGGCAGCCGATCCTCGCTATCGGCTGCCGCTCCTCTGAAACTTGTCTCACCTGATTATGGTGGGGGCAAGTAACGGCGCACACTCTACGCCTGATGTGTGAACGGAGCAAGGTTATTTGCGATTGTCGTGAGGTCAGGAAGTGAACGAACGATAGTAGCGACTTGTGGATACTTCTCAGCGGCGGTGACTGCTTTAGCTGCCGATGAAACCGAGACTTCACCGGAGTTGACGGATGCGATTAGTGGTTCGTTGTTGCTCTCTCGAACCTTGCGCGCTCGCTGGACGGACTCACGCGCCACGTTCAGCATTTCGGCGGCTTGTGGTTGGGTGACAGCTACATCAATTGATGTAGCTGCTCGCTGTCCGCTTCGTAGCGTCGTTAACTTATCGGCAACCATCGCCCGCTGACTCTCATTCAAATGTCGCCGGTGTAGGTTCAGCGACACGACAAACGCAGCGAGTGAACCCTTAAACATAGCTCACCCCGACAACATCAGCCAGTGCTTTGTCGGGGTGGGATGTCTAAGCAAAATCTTATGAATATTGTTTTGGATTGCGCAGACGTGAATTATGCCGATTGTAACTGAGAACTACGCCGTAACTGCCACTCACTTTTGACGGCTTAATGCCAGATGAGCGTCACATGTTAGTTGATAAAGAACCCGGAAAGGGAGAGTCCGGGAGTTTCATCATGTAAAGGAACGTTTCTTTTAGACTTCGTCTGACGAACGTCCGTTCTTCATACGACGACGAGCTACACCAGCAATGCCGACTAAGCCCGTGCCGAGAAGGAGCATCGTTGCTGGTTCAGGAACGGCAGTGCCAGTGACTGTGCCCTGGATCGTGGTCGTACCCAGGTTAGCATTTCCGCCTGCCCCGGTTGATTGCGGCACTAACGGAATGCCACCAGCCGGTTGAATCACTGTGAACGTGAAGCCGCCGACGGAAGCTGTCGTGTCGCTGAACAAAAGAAACGCATTGCTTTGGTTAGGAGCAAGCAAGCCGCTCAGTGTTCCAGCAGCAGTGTCGCTACCCATAATTGGGCTGGTGACGTTAAACGCCAAGGTGAAGCCACCCATGACCGTCGCGCCGGTTCCCGTTGAAGTCGCTTGGATGTCACCGAAGTTCGAGTTGCTCGGTGTGTTGACTGTCGTGCCAGCCGGTGTGCCAACAAACGTCAGTGTTGTCGTGTTCGCACCGCTGCCAAACACTTGTGTGCTGGTGCCGTTCATAAACGTTCCGGTGGTGTTGAAGGTAACGAGGTCTGCCTTAGCAACTCCTTGACCAAGCGCCAGAATGGCGATGGCAAAGATGCTCAAGGCAAAAGATTTTGCGATTTCTCTTAAGGAAGTTTTCATATGTAGTTAATCCCTCTCTCAATCCTGTATGTGACCGTTGTTGCTGTTTCAAGCGGCTGCTCAGTTTCTGCTGCTTCCATCTTGGCACCTGACAAATAGTGGTCAGTCACTGTCTGATGCTAGAAGACCCGCTGAGTAGCACGCTCTACTGTACTTTCGCCAAACTAGATAAATGGCAAATCCTTTATCCTCTCCAATGAAGTGTCATGAGAAGCAACAAAAAGAAGACGGACCGAAGCAGGGTGGGCGGAGAAGCCACCGCATCCTGCTTCGGTCCGTCTCAAGCAACAACGTAACTACCAACGATGAGATACAATGAGTGGAGCGCTACTTCCTACCCTCACAATTAAACCGTCGGCGATGTGCTCGGGCGAATTAGCATTAAGCGCGCCTTTAGATGCCTTGTATCCGAAGTATTTGAGACCGACTCGCCCCGAATCCTTGGTTTACGTTGCTAGCAAAATGTTTGCATCCTTAACCGGATTGTGAGCACTGCAAACGCCAGGCGCGAGAATCCTTATTTGCTATCAAATAAGCGAACGAGGGACTTTCCGTACCATCATAAGTGTTGTGCCGATTAGGTTTAGCATGTAGTGGTATCACGAAAAGTTTGATTCGCTATCAAATAAGAAAACGTAAATGTTGCAATGATTAAGTTTGCGGCTTATCCGATAGCAAATAAGGCTTCTACCTGTAGGCAGTGAAAATGAAGCGAAAAAGCTTGATTCAGCAACTTGGTTTTGAGTGAAAAAAGGGGCTGGCAAAAGTAAGCTCTTCACTGCTCACTCTTACCAGCCATCCAAAGAGAGAAAAACAAATTGACTGCCGAGTACAACACGGCGAATGGAGCGCCGCTTTCAGGAATCAGGTTCCACTTTATCCCGGAGTATCTCCCTGACCGTGTAATAGAATTCCAAGATTCGCCCTTCAGCGTGCGCTTTGTCGGCTTGCCTTAGTAGCGCCTCGCTGAACTCGCGCACGGCTGGTTCCGGTGTGTCGCTCAGAATGCGTCCTACACATTCGCGCATCAACTTGTAAAGATTTTCCGCTTCATCGCGCGTGATTGTCTTAAGCATCAACTGCCTCCTTCCGGCTCATCACAGCGATTGAGATTTGCAAACCGTCAAGCTCGCGCAGCACGGTAGACAGTGCGCGGCTCATATCCTCGGCTGTCTCGAAGTCGAGAAAGCGCCCTTCGGTGATGCCAATGTCGCGCAGCACTGAACGGACGCGGACGCGCGCCTGCTCAAGCTTCTGCGCGGCATCCGGCTTCTGCCTCGGCGCGCTGTGTGTAGTTGTGACTGTGGTAGAATCAGTATTCATCGGGTTTATCCTTCCTGGTGAAATTGGGGGTTAATGGTTAGGGCTTGGCGAGTGCGGCAGCGCTTACCAAGCCCTTCTTCTTTACGCTGCGGCATCGAAGTACCGCTTGACCAACTTGCTTGCCGCTCTATGCCAGCACGCTTGCCCCTTGGCAAATGCCTTGCACTGGCATGTACCGTTCGCGCTGTAAATCTCGCCTGACTCACTCAAGACAAGTAGCGCGTGCCCGTCGTAGTGCATGTAGGGATTGCTGTCGAACGCTTCAACGGCTTTGTCGATAGCGTTCGTCCAACGCTTGTTATCCGCTACTTTGGCTTTGGCTTCTGCAACTACTCTGCTCATCCGCTCGCTGTTTAAGTTCATCATCATGGTTGTGTGCTCCTTGCTTTTTATCTGTTTTCCAACAGACAAGAAGTATCGCAAACTCTTTTCCATTTGTCAATAGGTTTAAGAAGATAATTGCTTGCTTAGTGGAAAAAAGTTTGCGATACTTCAGGCATGGCAAAAGTTGACACTGATGAGCTGTTGACCATCGCTCAGGCGGCGGACGAACGCGGCACGACACGCCAAGCAATCAACCATCTAATCCGACAAGGAAAGCTAGCTCCGACAGTGATTGCGGGGAAGCGTTTTATTAGTCGCCGGGAGATAGCTGCTTATGTTCCAGACAAAGGCGGGCGACCATCGGAGAATAAGAAGGGCGGGAAGAAGTAGTGGCAAGTCTTCTTCAGAGAACCATCTTTGAGACATCTCGCGCTCAGGAATACTTCAACGCTCGCGAGCTTCAGGCGCAGACCGGTCAACCGCTTGCTCGGTTCGCTACTGTCGCGCTCAAAGAGTTGGTAGACAACGCGCTTGACGCATGTGAGCAAGCCGGAGTTTCGCCGCTTGTTGAAATAGATACCAATGCAGTTGATGGAAGGTTGCGGATTAGCGTTACCGACAATGGCAAAGGGATTGCACCAGATACGATAGAGCGTCTCCTGAATTTCAATACACGCACATCAGATAAATCTGCTTACCGTTCTCCGACTCGCGGCGCGCAAGGCAACGCATTAAAAACAATTATCGGGATGCCTTACGCCTTGGGCAGCGACGACCTCACAATAAAGATTGAGGCGTGCAGAGTTTGCCACGTCATACAAGCATGGATCGACTCAATAGGTGAGTTGCAGGTATCACATACCGCCGAAGCGTCGATCTTGAGCACGGGAACGCGAATTACACTCACGCTACCAAGGGAAGGGCAAAGTTTCCATCCTGTGTATTGGGCGCTGGCTTTTTCTCTCTTCAATCCACACGCTTCGGTAAAAATTCGGCTCTTTGAAGAGGGCAGTAAGCAAGCTAACGACAGCGATGATGAAAACGAAAATTCTTACCAATCTACCGCCGACTTCCCCGTTAATTGGCGAAAGTACATCCCAAGCGACCCGACATCACCGCACTGGTACGACGCGGGAGCATTACAGCGACTAGTTTCCGCACATATCAGTGCGGCGCAACGAGACGGCAAAGACTTACTGCTCAGAGATTTCGTCAGGCAATTTCGTGGGTTATCAGGTACTGCAAAAGCTAAAGCCGTGTGCAGTAGATTACCGCACGTTAAGAACCTGTCAGATTTCAAGGAAGACCAACAATCTGTTGCGCAGCTGCTGATGGCAATGAAAGCAGAAGCCGTCGCGCCTTCGCCTTCCGTCCTTGGTTTAGTTGGTAAAGACCACATCAGGCATCGCCTTGATGAGAAGTTCGGTGTCAAACGTTTCTGGTATCACAAAGCACAAGGGGATATATATGGCGCACCATTTATCGTTGAGGCTGCAATAGCGGAAACAGAAGTAAAAGGGACCGTCTTCAATGGCATAAATTTCTCCCCAACCTTCAGCGACCCTATAGCAGAAACGATATTGACTGGTCCGAAGTTCACTGCTAAAGGCATTTCTAACTTTCTCCGACAAGGACACGCCGAACCAACCACGGAAGACGATGCGCCGGACTCTCTTAACACTGCCGTATTCTTTCACTTGATTTGCCCGTCACTTCAATTCCTCGACCGTGGTAAGACACGGCTCGACCCTCCATATGACCTTGCAACGGAAATAGCAGGTGCTCTGTGGCGTGTGGTCCGCGAGCTTTACCAGGAGGGCGAGCAGCGCGAAAAAGATGCCGCGAGGGCACAGCGGCGCGTTGCAGCGCGTCACCGCGAACAAAAGAAGTTGGAATACTCACAGGTTGATGCCGTCTTTGAGGTACTGCCGGAAGCTTTGAAACGTGCCACAGGTAACGGGCAGTTTCCAGTTTCAGCTCGTACTCTTTACTACCAAGTGCGCCCTCTTCTTCAGGAGTACACCGATGATGCTTTAGAGTACGGCTACTTCAGCCAAACACTGCTTACAAGATACCGGAGAGAGCACGGACCCATTGAGGGACTTTA
>MWWB01000418.1_pt1 | contig 10626 bp, 7 predicted proteins | sample 1047291 | NCBI WGS metagenome assembly MWWB01 (sample SAMN06349976, study PRJNA376086) | soil metagenome | isolation source: MS4-1 sample Antarctic (ecotone) soil | place: Antarctica | reverse complement strand
CTTTCGGATAAGGAAAGCCAGGCAGTAGCTTTTTTAAGTATGTGCCAGATTTTTATGAATAAAAGAGAATTTAGAGCAGCCAAAGATTTTTTTAGAAAAGCAAAAGCATTGAAGCCAACAACCAAACAAGTGGTAGAACAGATTAAAGAAATCGAGAAATATATATCACGTATTCCCGGGTAAAAGCCGCTTGAACTGGCGAAGGCGGACTTGAAGAACATTCTCTGTGGTATAAAATTCGTTAACCCCATTTACCCAACAACTCCTCTACTTTTTGTCTTCTGAAATCGAATATCTTCTTCAATTCATTTCTTACAAGTAAAGCATTCGCAATGTCGCCTAAAAACCAAAAAGGAATTTTATAATGAACAATGTCTGTCATTTCAACTCCACCCGGTATTTGTTTAAAATGATGCTGATGATGCCATAAGCTGTAAGGGCCGAAACGCTGTTCATCTATAAAATATTTTCCGTCAGCAACATGCGTTATTTCAGTCATCCAATAGAAAGGAATGCCTAATAAAGGTTTGACAGTGTACTCAATTATTTGCCCGGGGTACATCTGTTCACCATGATACCTGCTTCTGATTATAAAGCCCATGTTTGCAGGTGTAATATCTTTAAGGTTAGCAGGCTTACTAAAAAAATTCCATGCCTTCTGCAGCGTAAGAGGCATATTTTGTACTTCTTTAATAGTGTAGACTTTTGACATTGCGGCACGTTGTAGCCATATAACATCCCCTCCTACAAATAGTTTAACCTTGAATTATTGACACAAAAAATCCCCCGTTTTTGCGGGGGATAACAACTAAACAACAATCTAACTCATACCAGTTCACCAACCGGTGCGGGTTGTATAAAAACTAATCTGGCTTTTTACCGTCTAAAAACGTATTGATCGAACTAATTTGTCCTTTGTCATTTTCGTCGGACTTTACAGTGTACTTACTATAAAAACTTTCGATAGAAGCATTTCCCGATTGCTCCATATTTTTCCTTACATAAGCAGGCACTGAGTCAAACTCACTGCTCGCATCTGCGGAATTAATATTGAAAGATAAGTTTCGCAACTTCTGTATCCTTTCCTGTGCCCTGCGTTTTTGTTCATCTGCATCTTCGGGCGTGGCAGGAATTTCTACAGGTGAAGTGCTCGCTGCAAAAGGAAACCTTGGCTCGTCTGCTGCGGGCGGAACTTCATCTTTCATTACCAGTTTCATTTCAAACTCCTGCTGTTCAGGAACAACGGGCTGTGAAGACTTGGTTTCAGCCGGGTTAGATGACTGTGACACAAGGTTTGAATCTGCATAAATGTTGGCCGGCTTTGAGAGAAAGCCACTGCCCGTACGCATAGGAGGAACTTCGCTTGTGCCAGTGTTAGAGGAATTATTATTTACACTTTCGCTTGTTTCAGCAGGTGCAGGTGTTGAATTTACAGGTTCAATGTTTTCTGGTTTTAACTCTAAGCGTACAACCTCTTTATCCTGTTGTTGCCTTTCCATTGGTTTAATAACAGACGGAGCAGTTGCAGGCATTTCTACCAACGTTGGTGCAAAAGGATCTTTATTTTCTACCGCTTCGGGCGGCTTAGCCTGTAATTTTTTCTCTTCACCTTCCATTTCCAATTTCATCACAACCTTATCTTCAGGCTTTTTCTCCTGTTTTGGCCTTGGCGTTGGTTTAAAAGGATCTTTATGTTCGAAACCTGTCGCAATGATGGTTACCCCTATTTTATTGCCCAGAGATTCATCGAAGCCTATACCTTTAATTACATCAGCATCATCACCGGCTTGCTCGCGCAGATAACTCATTATTGTATCTTCTTCATCCATCGTAATCTCATTGTCCCCTTCGGCAGAAGTAATATTAATTAATATCCATTTTGCCCCTCTTATTTCGCTGTCGTTCAATAAGGGCGAGTTCACTGCATCTTCAATGGCACGCTGAGCACGGTCTTCACCATCGGCAATTGCATTTCCTAAAATAGCTACGCCGCCATTACGCATTACCGTACATACATCAGCAAAGTCAACATTAATTTGTCCATTACTGGTAATAACATCGGTAATACATTTTGCTGCTGTTGCTAAAATATCATCTGCTTTGCTGAATGCTTCCCGCACTTTAAGATTGCCGTATTGATGACGAACTTTATCGTTACTAATCACGAGCAAAGTATCTACACTTTCCCTTAAAGCCTGTATGCCTGCTTCTGCATGTCGCATACGTTTAGGTCCTTCGTTAGTGAAGGGAGTGGTAACAATACCTACGGTTAGCACACCAAGGTCTTTACAAATTTTTGCAATAATGGGTGCGCCGCCAGTACCGGTGCCACCACCCATACCTGCGGTAATAAATGCCATTTTGGTATTTACTTCCAAAATCTTTTTAATTTCTTCAAGACTTTCTTCGCAAGCCTGCTTCCCAATATCAGGATTTGCGCCGGCGCCTAAACCTTGCGTTAAATGTGGGCCAAGCTGAATTTTGTTAGGCACCTTACTGTTAGATAATGCCTGGGCATCAGTATTACAAATTATGAAATCAACGGTGTCAATATTTTGACCATACATGTGGTTAACGGCATTGCCACCACCACCACCAATACCTATCACTTTAAGGATAGATGATTTTTGTTTCGGCAAATCAAAATGAATCATAGTGGAGTTATTAAATTGGGTAAGTAAATAGATTGTGTTTTTATTTTTTAGTCATTAAGTCATTTGTCATTGGGTCATTTGTCATTGGGTCTTTTTAGGTCATCAGTTAATTACCCTGTCCACTGTTTTCCTTATTAACCTAACGACTTAATGACTGAATGACTATTGCCTACATTTCTTTATCTCCTTCTTCTTTAAAAAGTTCGAGCAGGTTGTTCTTAAATTTATCCCAGAAACTGTACATACCTTTTCTTCCTGCGGTGTTCACTTTTTCAGGTACAGGAGCTTCAAGTGGTTTTACCGACTGATCTTCTTTTACTAATTGTTCGGGTACAGGTATCTTTTTAAAAGTCTTCTCAAACTCTTTATACTTATGCTCGTAATCGCTGTATCCTTTTAAAATAAGACCAATGCAAGTGCTGTACATGGGCTTCTTTAACTCATCAATATGATTAGCCGCAAGGTTTCCGTTAGGGAAACCAATACGGGCATATAAGCCTGTTGAATATTCAGTTAATTGAATGAGATGTTTTAATTGAGAACCGCCACCTGTTAAAATGATACCACCATTTAATGCCCGGCTGTCTAAACCGACCTGCTTTAAATGATAAGTAACAAAATCAAGTATCTCACCCATACGTGCCTGAATGATATTAGCAAGGTTTTTCACACTTATCTCTTTCGCCTGCATGCCATTCATTCCCGGAATAGTGATGAAAGCATTTGCTTTTGCCTCATCAGCAAGTGCGCTGCCGAACTGAACCTTCATTGCCTCAGCTTGCTGTTTTAGTACACCAAGGCCTGTCTTAATATCGTTGGTAATATTTTCTCCGCCAAAGGGAATAACCGCAGTATGTTTTAAGATGCCCTCATAAAAAACAGCGAGATCACTTGTACCGCCACCAATATCAAGAATGGCAACACCTGCTTCCATATCAAGCTCACTCATTACCGCTGCTGCAGAAGCTAAAGGTTGCAATACAAGATCTTTAGTTTTTAACCCGCTCTTGTCAACTGCACGATTTATGTTTCTGATAGCATTTCTATCACCGGTAATGATATGAAAATTTGCACCCACCTTTACGCCATTATAACCAATGGGGTTAGGAATGTTTTGAATGTTATCTACAGTAAATTCCTGGGGTATAACATCGATGATCTGGTCGCCTGCGGGTATGAAAGTTTTACGTTGGTTTTCGATCAGTTGCTCTATCTCTGCCGTTGTAATTTCGTTCTCTGAGTCCTGCCGAACAATATCGCCACGGGTTTGCAGACTTTTGATGTGATGCCCGGCAATACCTACGTACACTTCATTAATTTCGAGGTCGGGGTTAGAGTCGTAACAGTTCTTTAAAGCTGCCTGTATTGCTTTAACTGTTTGCTCAATATTAAGCACCTGCCCATGTTGTACCCCAATGCTGTTGGCACGGCCAAAGCCAAGGATCTCAAGCTTACCATATTCATTTCTTCGCCCCGCAATAGCAGCTATTTTGGTAGTGCCAATGTCGAGACCAACAATAATAGGTGCTTCGTTCACGTTCATAGATATTGTGTTTTGTTTTTAATGAGTTAGTATTTTATGTGTTCCTGTTAACGGTTCCCGATGAACTGAATATTGAATATTGAACATTGAATATTGTTTATTTTAACTTGCCTCTTCAGTTGTATAAATAACACTCAATTCTCAATGTATGCTCCTTCGATGTCACTTCTTCTATGCCTTTTACCGCTTCTTCATCACAGCTTTCGGGCCTTTTACATCGCGTTGCCGTTTATTATTTTTGTTATCTTTTTTTGCCGGTGTTTTTTTAATTGCACGTTTTACTTCTGCTTTGGTAACTGCTTTTCTGTTTACAATTAATAATTTCTTTTTGTCCCTTTCTTCATTTATAACTGCTGTCTTAGGCTGTTGTTTTGCGGGTGTCGGCGGTTGCGTTTCTTTAATTGCTAATGGTTGCTTATCAACGGGTATATTTTCAAGCTCAGTTTCATTATTGCTATCAACGCTTAAGGCTTCTTCATTTGCCTGTTGAGTTTTAGCAAGCAAATCATTTAAGGCTTCCATGGCTTTGGCACTATCCACTCTTGTTGCAAATGATCCTCTCTTTGTTGCTACTACCTGGTCTTTAAACTGTACAGCAATCTTCTCGTATTTTTCAAACCCCACTCTCGTCCATACCTGTTTATAGAAACTGAACAACCGGTCGAACTTTTCTTTGTAATCTTCACCGTTTCCTAACTGCACTATATGATTACCTACGGTAGGAACCATTTCGAATCCATCAGGTGTAATATCAATTTGTGCAGCTTGTGCTTTCCAGAAATCATCCGCCTGTATAAACATCGCCAGTTCTTTTACAGAAGCCATCAGAGCACTATCAGGCTTTGAAAGTTTTACCCTGTCTGTTGGAAAGTTGGTGAACATCGGCACCCGTGCACTTAGCTTATTGCTTAAAGGCAAATGCCGGCAGGAGCTGTCAATATAAAAAGAACTTCCTTCTGCCGTAAATATTCTTGCAACAGGGATCTTCTCTTTTACAACTACCTGTAATACTTCGTTATTGTCAAAGAACAGTTCTGCCTTAGCTATCCATTTATTTTTTTTCAACCTGTTTTCGAGCATTCGGAGATTGATGTTTGCGAGAGGTTCTCCTTTAATTGTTCCACTTGCGGTAAGTGCATCTGTCACCTCTTTTTTATCAACAAAGAAATTATTTTCAGTTCCAACAATTTCTACATTAACTCCCTTACAAACTTTATTATTCTTGTAACGTACAGACGCAATTAATAACACTAAGCTAACTGCACTTAGCGTTATCCACACAATCGTTGTATATCTTTTTCTCCACAAGTGTTGCATAACTTTTTATTGTTCTAACAGAATTTCTTTTACAGGTTCTACCAATGCATCTATGTCGCCTGCACCTGCCATTACCAATAACTCAGGTTGCGCTTTTCTAACCCAATGTTTCATATCCTCTTTGCTTAACACATGCTTATCTTTCAATGTCATCTTTTCTAAAATCATTTCGCTGTTAACTCCTTCTATAGGTAATTCTCTTGCAGGATATATGGGTAACAGAATAACTTCATCTGCCATATTCAAAACCTCTGCAAATCCATCGGCCTGATCTTTAGTTCGTGTATATAAATGAGGTTGAAAGATGATAACTAATCTTTTTTTAAACAAGCTTCTCACTCCATTTATTAAGGCTTTCAGCTCTTCGGGATGATGGGCATAATCGTCAATCAATATATGGTTATCTTCTTTTAAGATGTATTCAAACCTTCTCTTTACGCCACGGAAACTACACACCGCCTCTTTTATTTTTTGATCTTCAATACCCAGATATTTTGCTACCGAAATAGCCGCAACAGCGTTTTCTATATTATGCAATCCACCCATTTGTAAGTGCACAGCGGTAAGCATCCAATCTTTTGCTACCACATCAAAAATATATGCTTCGTTCCTCACAGTTATGTTTGAGGCATAAGCATTAGCAGCGCTGTTGTTGTAACTATAAGTAAGGTGTTTAACTGTATTAAAATTGTTGCTGCGCTTCAATCCGAACTTACTTATTAAACAACCGCCACTTTTAATTTTACCTGCAAACTCAACAAAAGCATTTTCAAATTCCTGTGCAGTGCCATATATATCAAGATGATCGGGATCCATGGCGGTAATAATGGCAACATCGGGAGAAAGCTTTAAGAAGCTTCTGTCGTATTCATCAGCCTCCACAACACAAATGTCTTTTTCGTTGCTCCAAAAGTTTGTATCGTAGTTAGCCGAGATGCCGCCTAAAAAAGCATTACAACCATATGCTGAATCACGAAGAATATGTGCGATCATTGTGCTGGTAGTTGTTTTACCATGTGTACCGGCAACACAAATATTAAACGAGCCTTTTGTTATCGTTCCGAGTACATCACTTCTTTTTACCACCGTGTAACCATTAGTTTTATAAAACTGCAATTCTGTATGCGCAGCCGGAACTGCTGGTGTATATACCACGAGTTTAACGTCCTTTGGTATAAGCTTCACGTTATCCTCATAATGAATATTTATTCCTTCTGCTTCCAGTTCTTGCGTAAGTGCTGTTAATGTTCTATCGTAACCACTTACCCTTACACCTTTTGAATGAAAGTATCTTGCTAATGCACTCATACCAATGCCGCCAATACCAATGAAGTATAACCCCCTATGGCCTGCAAGGCCCGCAAGCCCCTCCGCCCCTGAAGGGGAGCTTTGAAAATCATTTATGTTACTTACTTCATTCATTCTACATTTTTTTCACGCTTTAATCTCTCTCCTCCCTCGGGGCTACTTCTTCTAATCTCTCTCCTCCCTTTAGGGTCGGGGCTACTCTTTCTTAACTCTCTCCTCCCTTAAGGCTGGGGCTTCATCTCTCCTATTATCTCTCTTGCTATAATTTCATCGGCGTCTGCTAAAGCAAGTTTGCCTATGTTTTCGCTTAGTTGTCTTTGCAACACTTCATTTTCTGCAAGTGAAATGGTAGCGGCTACCAGCTTGTCATTTGCTTCGTTGTCTTTTATAATTAATGCTGCTTTCTTTTCCACTAAATGCATTGCATTAACTGTTTGATGATCTTCAGATGCAAATGGAAACGGAACAAAGATGACAGGCTTTTTAGCTACGCATAATTCAGTAACTGCCATTGCTCCGGCTCTTGAAATAACAATGTCAGCAGCCGCATAAGCCATTTCCATTTGTGTTATAAATTCATCTACCCATAGATCTTTATATGCATTGCCTTTTGCTTTATACTCTGCCGCTGTTGTTTTGCCGGTTTGCCATATAAGCTGCAGATTATGACCAACAATTGCATCGAGTTTGCTTGCGAGCGCTTCGTTAATACTTCTTGCACCCAGGCTACCGCCAACTGCCAATACCGTTTTCCTGCTTTCATCAAGGCCAAAAAATTTACATGCTTCTTTGTGGCTAACATTTGATTTTGCAATTGAACTTCTTACCGGGTTTCCTGTTATTTTTATTTTTTCTGCAGGAAAAAACTTTTCCATTCCGTCGCTGGCTACAAATATTTTAGTTGCATTTTTCCCCAACATCATGTTCGACTGGCCCGCGTAAGAATTACTTTCATGAATGAAGGTTGGGATACTTTTCAGCTGAGCATGTTTTAAAACCGGAAAGCTTGAGTAACCACCCACACCAACAACTGCATCCGGTTTAAATTTGGCAACAATTTTTCTTACCTGCCAAAAGCTTTTTACCAGTTTAACAGGTAATGAAATATTTTTTATCAAAGAACTTCTGTTGAAGCCTGCTATGTCAATCGCTTCTATTTTATAACCCGCTTGTGGTACCTTCTCCATTTCCATTTTCCCCTTTGCACCTACAAACAAAATTTCTGTTTGGGGCTGCAATTTTTTTATAGCATTTGCAATCGCTATTGCAGGAAAAATATGCCCGCCCGTTCCACCACCTGCAATGATGATTCGAAGCCCTCCTCCCCCGAAGTTGTAACCTAAACCCTGTTGCCCCCCGGCCCCTAAAGGGGTGCTTTGATGCTGTTCATTATTTGTATTCTCACTAATCATTATTATGCAACCATCTCGGGTTCGCTTACTTTCTTTTTATCAGGCTCTTTTAAATTTTCCCCTTCAAGGGAGGTTTGGAGGGGTTTAGGGGCTTCCAACTGCTCAACGTTTCTGGCAACACTTAAGATAATTCCAATGGAAGCGCAGGTAAATAAAAATGAACTCCCACCCATACTTACTAACGGCAGTGTAACCCCGGTAACGGGAACAAGATTTACAGTAACTGCCATGTTTGCCATCGCCTGTATTACCAGGGTAAAGCTTAACCCTAATGCGAGAAAAGCACCAAAGGCAAAAGGACATCGTTTAAAAATGTTTATACATCGCAGCAGGAAAACGAGGTATACAAAAATGATAATAGCGCCACCTGCTAATCCATATTCTTCGATGATGATGGCATATATAAAATCAGAATAAGGATGTGGCAAAAAATTTCTTTGCTGGCTGTTGCCCGGCCCTAAGCCAAACACGCCACCTTTTGCAATGGCAATTTTTGATTGCTGAACCTGGTAGGGTGATTCATCGGCATTAGCATAAATAAAATCTTGCACCCGCCTTATCCATGTACCTATACGACCATGAGATCTTAGTTCGGTTATGGCTGTACTTTTTGCAGCTTCCTTATCTGCATGACCATCATAAGTGGCAATAGCAATTGATATGAGAATGGCGATAGGTATTAACGCTATACCAATGGTAGCCATAATGTGTTTAGTGCTTGCCCTGCCAATAAACATAAGCAGCAACCCTGTTGCACCGGTAAGTAATGCGGTAGATAAGTTGGCGGGGGCTATCAGCAAACAAATAATGCCTATAGGAACAATTAAAGGCAGAAATCCTTTATTCAGGTCTTTGATAACTTCCTGCTTGCGGCTGAGCTGGCGGCTTAGGTACATAAAGAGTGCAAGCTTTGCCAGGTCGCTCGTTTGAAAGGTCATATTAATGATAGGCAACTTTATCCAACGGCTTCCTTCATTAAGCGTGGCACCAAAAAAGAAAGTAAAAATCATCAGCGGAATTGAAAGCAGGAATAAATACAACGCCATGCGCGAGTACAAAGTGTAATTGATGCGGTGAGCAAAATATATTATAAGCACACCTATAAGTATAAATGCAAATTGCTTAAACAGGTAAACTTCAGTATTACCCTTATACATTCTGTAAGCGAGGGAACCTGTAGCGCTGTAAACAACCAGCAACGAAGTAATAGCCAGCATAATTACAATGCCCCATATATATTTATCGCCCTTTGTTTTTTTCAACAGGCCGGTACCGAGCCCCCCCGCCCCTAAAGGGGAGCTTTTGAACATGTCTATATTTTTAAATTGCTTCATAAAAAATAATTTATAGTATCTCTATTCTCCCTTTAGGGTCGGGGCTTACTTACAAATCCTTCACTGCTTCTTTAAACTTCTTTCCGCGATCTTCATAGTTCTTAAAAAGATCAAAGCTTGAACATGCAGGACTTAACAATACCGCATCGCCTTTGGCAGCAAGATTAAATGCAGCTATTACAGCATCAGGCGCACTCTGTGTGTCCACAATTGTTTTTCCGAAGTCTTTAAATGCTACATGTATTTTTTCGTTATCAATACCCATACATACAATTGCCCTAACCTTTTCTTTTACCAGTCTTTCTATCAGCGTATAATCATTTCCTTTGTCGACCCCGCCAAGTATAAGTATCGCCTTCTTTTCAAGGCTCTCCAAGGCAAACCATGTGCTGTTTACATTGGTTGCTTTACTATCGTTAATAAACTCAACACCGCGAACAGTAGCGACGTGCTCCATACGATGTTCGAGGCTTTCGAAAGTTCTTACAGCCTCGCGTATCTTCTCTTTTCTTATCCCCAGGGTTGATGCGGCAATACCTGCTGCCATAGTATTGTGTTGATTGTGTTTTTCTTTAAGAGCAAAGTCGTAAATGCTCATGCTTACACGTTCTTCCTGTAGTCTTAACATCATCTGATCGCCTTTTATGTAGGCACCTTTCTTTACTTCTTGTTTCATAGAGAATGGGAGTGGGTTAGTATGTATGGTTAACGTTTCCAGCTTTTTGGTTATCACCTCATCATCCAGATTATAGATGAAGTAATCGTTCTCATCCTGGTTCTGAATTATCCTGAATTTGCTGTTGATATAGTTTTCAAACTTGTAATCATACCTGTCTAAATGATCTTCTGTTATATTCAACAGCACTGCTATATCAGGCTTAAATTCTTTTATATCATCTAATTGAAAAGAACTGATCTCAACTACATACAACGGCTTTGGATCTTCAGCTAACTGCCTGGCAAACGAGTAACCTATGTTGCCAACAAGCGCACACTCTAATCCTGCAACTTTGCAAATGTGATAGATCAATGATGTTGTTGTACTCTTTCCATTACTC
>MWWB01000416.1_pt1 | contig 10634 bp, 9 predicted proteins | sample 1047291 | NCBI WGS metagenome assembly MWWB01 (sample SAMN06349976, study PRJNA376086) | soil metagenome | isolation source: MS4-1 sample Antarctic (ecotone) soil | place: Antarctica | reverse complement strand
TAGATATACCCCAACTTCTGGATTGTCTTCTTCAATCCTAAATAGCTTGTCTTGAAATGTAGTCTCATAAAATCTCATACAATGATTAAAGCATTTGTTGAAAAATCTCAAAAAGGGTCGTTTTTAATACTACCACTTTCCTTTCTCTACTTACTAAAACATTGTTTAACGGGCTTAAAGGCAATGAATTAAATTGTTGATACGATTGAAGTTATATCTTTACAAGGGTTTTAAGAAGTGCGATAATAGTAACTATTAACTTTTCGCTCACTGGTTTAGTTTCGACCTTTATCAGTTTGAGAGATTCGTTATAGATGCCAACAGGAAAGAAAAAATTCTCCTTAACTGTTGGCTATTGCCGGACGATTCCGGCGCAACTTTCCACGAGGTTGCGCCGGTTCGTCAAAAATTTTAGTTTCGCTGTCTGACATTTCACTCAACATCAGGGCGGCGAATCGAAGACGGGCGGAAAAGCCGTAGAATGAGCCTTCAAACGCAAGGAAACGGCTTTCTACTCGCAAATTATCGGGGTCAACTTATGAGCAACTTATCAGGTTTGTTACACGAACACACACAATTACAGCAAAGGTTAGATGATTCCGTTATCAGTGCGGACTTGGATACTAATACTAAGTTGGAGCGTTCCAAGTCGGAACTTGAGCGAACAATTTTTTTCGAGCGGACAAAGGATTTTCGGGAAAAGTTAAAAAACCTTGAGTTTGAACGCATCGCGGCGAATGACCTAAGAGACGACTTTCAAGCCGAACTCAAGGCACAAGCCAAATTAGTGTTTGAAGCTCGCTCAAAGGCGTTTGATGAACAGGAAACACATAATCAACTGCAAGCTCGTCTTTATCATTTGGACAATACTATCGAAGTTACTCGCCAAACGATAAACGAACTTAAAGCCGAACTTCAACGGCATCTCAAACAAAAATTATACGGGGGAAATGACAATGGATATTAAAAAATTTGCAATCTACTTATCGAAGCCGGAACATTTTCAATATGTGAATGCGGCGAAAGATGCGAACGAAAGACAGCTACGCATCAATTCTTTGCGCCGAAAGTTTGACCAGTCGAACTTTGCCGACTTCACCGGCTTTACTGACGGCAATCCTGACGGCGTGAACGATGACGCATTCGGACAGCCTGAACGCACTGAGCAAGCGATTTTTGACATAAAGAGATTATGTATCAAACACGATGTCAGAGACTCTACGCAGCGATATATTTTGCAGCGTCAATCTACGATTGCGGCGAACAAAAAGAAAAAAGCAGAAGCCGAACGACTGCGTAAAGGTTGGCAATCAACATAATTTTATACTCAAATCGTTGGTGTTTTATCTAGTGGGTGCGCCTTTTTAGTATCAAAACACCGATTTTGTATGAGTCCGCCACGCTCGCGGCAAAAGTAAAAATCGAGAATTCAACGGGGCAAATCTGAATGGAAGTGCAATAAAATGAAAGGTTCTAACGAATTATCACTCAAACAAGAACGAAGTATTTTGCTGTTAATAGCCGGTTTAAGTCTGGACGCGGTAGCAAAAAAACTGAAAATCTCAAACTCAAGTCTTTGGCGTTGGCAACAAAACGACTTGTATGTTGCTCGTTATAGACATTTGCGGCGTGTTCGTGTCGAGCATTCAATAGCAAGCCTTCAAAGCCTGACTTCGGACGCTGTGGAGTGCTTGAAGCGTAATCTTACATCTGGAAATAGACCTAGCGAAGTTCGCAGTGCATTAGGAATCTTAAACCAGTCGTTAAGTGCCATTGATTTAATGGAAATGGAAAGTCGAGTTGCCGAAGTCGAGAAGCGTCTGGAAATCGCCAAATGAAGAAACACAGAATAAATAAAATCAGAGAAGTTTCGGGTGCGTCTCAATCGGAAATCACGCCGGAACATCACGCCAAAAATATCGAACGCACGGTTGATATGATAATGGAAGTTATAGACCGTCTTCCGGCGAATCCTGCGCCGGTTTTGGAAAGCTACGAAGATTTATTGAATGAAATGCGGCACGGAGTTAAAAGGCAACCTACTATCATTCAAAACGGCTTTTCTAAAATTACTCACATCGAACCTACTAAAATGAATGCAAAAGTTGATACTTTTACTGAATTTGAATTGAATTTGCTTGAACAGATTAGACAAAATGGCAAATAATAAAAAAGATTTCTCGAACGGTGATTTGAAGTGCCGGAAATGCGGTGAAACAATCGGGCGGAAAATTTACGATAACCAAATTTTAGAACTTGACGGCGTTTTGATTCATAATTGGATTCGTGGTGAATGCAATAAAGTTTTGCCTTCGGGTCGTTCGTGTATGAAGACGTTTGAATGGATTTCGCCTATGTTAGAGCGTTCTAAAAATGAAATTGCGCCTGACACACTCCGCGACATTTTGAGTGCGTCTAAGGCGCATCGGACGGATAACAGCAAACGAATTAAGACTTTGCAATTTGCTACTTAATCAGTAAAAGGCAAACCATTATCAGAATAGTTAAACCGATTAACAAACCTAACAAAATTCTCCAAATTGAATTTGAACTTGACGCGGTGCGCGTCTGCGATGGTGTCAACTGACTTTCGTTCTCGGTTCGTTCATCACGAAGCCGGTCAAGTTCGGCTTCAATGCTGACAGTTTCCCAATTTTCCCATTCGTCCATTTGTTTTACTCCTGATAATCATTTGTTGCGGCTAGGATTGCTCCTAGCCGCTTTTTTTCGTCTCTAGGCTTAGACGGTCGCCTTATGCTTTGCGAGTGTGCAATGAAGCTCTAGGACGCTGGCAGAATGAAAACAAACAAGACCACGTTCCGCGCCTTTACATTCGCAGGTAACTACTTTGTCATTGCCGACTTTTTCACATTTTACAGTATAAAAATTGCCTTTTGAGCCTTTGACGGAATACAAGCCGAACTTAATAATTCTAACGATTGGTTTAACGGTTCGTGCTTTGGTTACTGCTTTTTCAAGTTGATTCAAGCTATTTAAGATAAACATTTTTTTTTGCTCCTTTCGTAATTCCTTACTACAAGATAAATACTACATTAAAAATACTACAATGTAAAGGATTATTTTATAGATAATGAATTATTTTTGAGCAAACATTTTTGATGGATTATTTGTTACTTACTTTTTTTCTTGTATTACTTATAAAAATTTAGTATCTTGTCATCTATGAGTAAAGAAAATCCAAAAAACGAATCGAAAATTAAATCAAAGGTTCGGGAACTTGCTGAAAAGCAAGGCATAATAAGTTCATACGGTTTGATGAAACGGCTTAACGTCGCGCCAACGGTCGCCGTCAATCTGTGGAATGATGACGTAACCCGCTTTTCAGTCGAGACGTTGCAACTGCTTTGTGAAAAACTTATGTGTGAAGTCGGCGAATTGCTTGTTTATGAGCCGAATGCGAGACGTAGCAAGCCCGTTTCCGCGCCTGAATCGGTCAAAGGTGAGTTGGTTAAGGAAACGACGGAAAAGACCGTTAAAGCGTCAAACGGTGCGCTGGTCGAATCTGATAATGTCGCATCTGATAACGAAAAATTGTTATCAACTTCCGAAGTCTCCGAACAACTTGGAATTAGTGAGCGGACGGTTAGAGATAATTATGTTAATGGTAAGTTGGCATTCGTGAAGCGTGGCACAAAGAATTTAGTCAGAGAGTCGGATTTTATTGCTTTCCGTGATAGTCGAAATTCGGCATAAAAAATGAGACCGTAAATAGCTTTCAACTCTTTACCTTAGCTACTGATTTAATTCTTGCCTTTAATTCGATTAAATTTTGCTTGTTAAATTGTTGAGAAAAAAAGATTTACTTTTTGCTTGACAGTCTTTGTTTGCGGGCTTTACTCTTAGTTCAGATATTTTTGATAATTCAAATGGAAAAGCCCTGAAAGCTGGAAACTTTCAAGGCTTTTACAAAACTTTTTACCAAATTGCTCTTGGTAAGTGTTTGCTCCGATATAATCCTACCCGAATTACTTCGTTATTGTCAATCATTTTACCTAGCCAAAAAAGGAAAATGATTTGACTTTATTCTTAAAACAAAATTCATCAAACAAAATCGCTGACCGGCTTAACTTAGTCGGAAGTAAAATAGCGTGTGCTTTGTCTGACCGTATTTCACTTTGTAACAAAAACTGGAATATCGCCGAAGGTCAAGGATTGGTCAATGGCAAAACCGGCGCAACTTTTAACGGTCGTGTTTTGCTTTGGAATTGTAAATGTCGTTTATGTGCGTTTTGTGTCTCAAGTATTTCTACTCGCAACCGAAAAATTTCAAATTACATTATTGAGAATCAACCGCCGGAAACTTATTTTTGTGGTCGGTATGAAGTGTCGTATGAGTGGCGTTTTGTCGTTCTAACGATGCCTGACGATGCTTTGATAGGATTATCGTTATTTCATCAAAGAGAAATTTTTTACCACGCTTACCGGCTCTTCTCGACTAAAAGCAAGTATTTTAAGAAAGTCGTTTCCGGCGGCATCAAAACCGAAGAATTTACTTTTGATTCCGCGCCGAATCCTTATCATTATCACGGTAACTTACTGCTTTATTGTCAATTCCTAGACCACGAACGATTTAAGAAAGATTGGACAAAATATGTCAAAGCGTCATTTAAGCATTTCGGTTTGACTTGGCAGACTCCGAAGACCAAAAGCAAATTACTCAATGTTTATCTAAAGCGGGTCGTTGACCAGCGTGTTAATGAAGACCACAAAACACTACTCAGTGTTCAAAATGCCGTCAAATATCTTTGTAAATATGTAACCAAAAGCCAAACTTGGGAAGAAATACCGTTATCGGATTTGAGAGAAATTGTTGAAAACCGGCGGTTCTGGCGAATGTTTGAAGTGTTCGGTTCGTGCCGCGAAACTGCTAAACCTTTGCGCTCAAAAGCCGTCAAAACCACTCCAAAGCCGGTCGTCATTGTCAATCCTCGTGGCGGTGAAATAATCTCGTTACTGTCGAATGGTGCTTTCTATGTCCATTCACCGACAATAAATGCGACAAATCCGGCATTCGCTCCGGCTAACGCTGCACACGCGCCGCCGACTAAACCGAAAAAAAAGAGTTGGTTCTACCGAATTTCCAATAATTTGATAACAAATGAGAAGTATCGGAACGAACTAATCAACAATTTCATTCATATTCGGCAATTCCGAATCAAGCAATTACGGTCGTTATATCCGACTGCTAAGTTCCGTATGCTTGACGGTGCGAAATTTCACGGCGAATCCTGCATCTGTGGTGCTTGTCCGCTCGGATATTAACAAATCTTCGTTATCAGACGTGCCGCCTCGCGGCACGGATTCGGGAAATGTTCCAAAACTCATCTATCCATCCGGCTTTTGATACTTTGAGTTTGACACGGGTTTTGACACTCAAAAACAGCCAAAAACATCCACTTTTCAATACTAAAAAATTTGTCCCAAAAACGAGCGTTTTCGAGACATTGCAACCCTAAAAATTTAGTTATTGACTGGATTTTTCACTCCACGAGTTGATTGGAACTCCAAATTCCTCATCTGCAAATTCCATACAGTCCTTAATTGAGTCCTGTAAGTAATCATATATACATTTGCTATCTTCATAAACATATAGATATACCCCAACTTCTGGATTGTCTTCTTCAATCCTAAATAGCTTGTCTTGAAATGTAGTCTCATAAAATCTCATACAATGATTAAAGCATTTGTTGAAAAATCTCAAAAAGGGTCGTTTTTAATACTACCACTTTCCTTTCTCTACTTACTAAAACATTGTTTAACGGGCTTAAAGGCAATGAATTAAATTGTTGATACGATTGAAGTTATATCTTTACAAGGGTTTTAAGAAGTGCGATAATAGTAACTATTAACTTTTCGCTCACTGGTTTAGTTTCGACCTTTATCAGTTTGAGAGATTCGTTATAGATGCCAACAGGAAAGAAAAAATTCTCCTTAACTGTTGGCTATTGCCGGACGATTCCGGCGCAACTTTCCACGAGGTTGCGCCGGTTCGTCAAAAATTTTAGTTTCGCTGTCTGACATTTCACTCAACATCAGGGCGGCGAATCGAAGACGGGCGGAAAAGCCGTAGAATGAGCCTTCAAACGCAAGGAAACGGCTTTCTACTCGCAAATTATCGGGGTCAACTTATGAGCAACTTATCAGGTTTGTTACACGAACACACACAATTACAGCAAAGGTTAGATGATTCCGTTATCAGTGCGGACTTGGATACTAATACTAAGTTGGAGCGTTCCAAGTCGGAACTTGAGCGAACAATTTTTTTCGAGCGGACAAAGGATTTTCGGGAAAAGTTAAAAAACCTTGAGTTTGAACGCATCGCGGCGAATGACCTAAGAGACGACTTTCAAGCCGAACTCAAGGCACAAGCCAAATTAGTGTTTGAAGCTCGCTCAAAGGCGTTTGATGAACAGGAAACACATAATCAACTGCAAGCTCGTCTTTATCATTTGGACAATACTATCGAAGTTACTCGCCAAACGATAAACGAACTTAAAGCCGAACTTCAACGGCATCTCAAACAAAAATTATACGGGGGAAATGACAATGGATATTAAAAAATTTGCAATCTACTTATCGAAGCCGGAACATTTTCAATATGTGAATGCGGCGAAAGATGCGAACGAAAGACAGCTACGCATCAATTCTTTGCGCCGAAAGTTTGACCAGTCGAACTTTGCCGACTTCACCGGCTTTACTGACGGCAATCCTGACGGCGTGAACGATGACGCATTCGGACAGCCTGAACGCACTGAGCAAGCGATTTTTGACATAAAGAGATTATGTATCAAACACGATGTCAGAGACTCTACGCAGCGATATATTTTGCAGCGTCAATCTACGATTGCGGCGAACAAAAAGAAAAAAGCAGAAGCCGAACGACTGCGTAAAGGTTGGCAATCAACATAATTTTATACTCAAATCGTTGGTGTTTTATCTAGTGGGTGCGCCTTTTTAGTATCAAAACACCGATTTTGTATGAGTCCGCCACGCTCGCGGCAAAAGTAAAAATCGAGAATTCAACGGGGCAAATCTGAATGGAAGTGCAATAAAATGAAAGGTTCTAACGAATTATCACTCAAACAAGAACGAAGTATTTTGCTGTTAATAGCCGGTTTAAGTCTGGACGCGGTAGCAAAAAAACTGAAAATCTCAAACTCAAGTCTTTGGCGTTGGCAACAAAACGACTTGTATGTTGCTCGTTATAGACATTTGCGGCGTGTTCGTGTCGAGCATTCAATAGCAAGCCTTCAAAGCCTGACTTCGGACGCTGTGGAGTGCTTGAAGCGTAATCTTACATCTGGAAATAGACCTAGCGAAGTTCGCAGTGCATTAGGAATCTTAAACCAGTCGTTAAGTGCCATTGATTTAATGGAAATGGAAAGTCGAGTTGCCGAAGTCGAGAAGCGTCTGGAAATCGCCAAATGAAGAAACACAGAATAAATAAAATCAGAGAAGTTTCGGGTGCGTCTCAATCGGAAATCACGCCGGAACATCACGCCAAAAATATCGAACGCACGGTTGATATGATAATGGAAGTTATAGACCGTCTTCCGGCGAATCCTGCGCCGGTTTTGGAAAGCTACGAAGATTTATTGAATGAAATGCGGCACGGAGTTAAAAGGCAACCTACTATCATTCAAAACGGCTTTTCTAAAATTACTCACATCGAACCTACTAAAATGAATGCAAAAGTTGATACTTTTACTGAATTTGAATTGAATTTGCTTGAACAGATTAGACAAAATGGCAAATAATAAAAAAGATTTCTCGAACGGTGATTTGAAGTGCCGGAAATGCGGTGAAACAATCGGGCGGAAAATTTACGATAACCAAATTTTAGAACTTGACGGCGTTTTGATTCATAATTGGATTCGTGGTGAATGCAATAAAGTTTTGCCTTCGGGTCGTTCGTGTATGAAGACGTTTGAATGGATTTCGCCTATGTTAGAGCGTTCTAAAAATGAAATTGCGCCTGACACACTCCGCGACATTTTGAGTGCGTCTAAGGCGCATCGGACGGATAACAGCAAACGAATTAAGACTTTGCAATTTGCTACTTAATCAGTAAAAGGCAAACCATTATCAGAATAGTTAAACCGATTAACAAACCTAACAAAATTCTCCAAATTGAATTTGAACTTGACGCGGTGCGCGTCTGCGATGGTGTCAACTGACTTTCGTTCTCGGTTCGTTCATCACGAAGCCGGTCAAGTTCGGCTTCAATGCTGACAGTTTCCCAATTTTCCCATTCGTCCATTTGTTTTACTCCTGATAATCATTTGTTGCGGCTAGGATTGCTCCTAGCCGCTTTTTTTCGTCTCTAGGCTTAGACGGTCGCCTTATGCTTTGCGAGTGTGCAATGAAGCTCTAGGACGCTGGCAGAATGAAAACAAACAAGACCACGTTCCGCGCCTTTACATTCGCAGGTAACTACTTTGTCATTGCCGACTTTTTCACATTTTACAGTATAAAAATTGCCTTTTGAGCCTTTGACGGAATACAAGCCGAACTTAATAATTCTAACGATTGGTTTAACGGTTCGTGCTTTGGTTACTGCTTTTTCAAGTTGATTCAAGCTATTTAAGATAAACATTTTTTTTTGCTCCTTTCGTAATTCCTTACTACAAGATAAATACTACATTAAAAATACTACAATGTAAAGGATTATTTTATAGATAATGAATTATTTTTGAGCAAACATTTTTGATGGATTATTTGTTACTTACTTTTTTTCTTGTATTACTTATAAAAATTTAGTATCTTGTCATCTATGAGTAAAGAAAATCCAAAAAACGAATCGAAAATTAAATCAAAGGTTCGGGAACTTGCTGAAAAGCAAGGCATAATAAGTTCATACGGTTTGATGAAACGGCTTAACGTCGCGCCAACGGTCGCCGTCAATCTGTGGAATGATGACGTAACCCGCTTTTCAGTCGAGACGTTGCAACTGCTTTGTGAAAAACTTATGTGTGAAGTCGGCGAATTGCTTGTTTATGAGCCGAATGCGAGACGTAGCAAGCCCGTTTCCGCGCCTGAATCGGTCAAAGGTGAGTTGGTTAAGGAAACGACGGAAAAGACCGTTAAAGCGTCAAACGGTGCGCTGGTCGAATCTGATAATGTCGCATCTGATAACGAAAAATTGTTATCAACTTCCGAAGTCTCCGAACAACTTGGAATTAGTGAGCGGACGGTTAGAGATAATTATGTTAATGGTAAGTTGGCATTCGTGAAGCGTGGCACAAAGAATTTAGTCAGAGAGTCGGATTTTATTGCTTTCCGTGATAGTCGAAATTCGGCATAAAAAATGAGACCGTAAATAGCTTTCAACTCTTTACCTTAGCTACTGATTTAATTCTTGCCTTTAATTCGATTAAATTTTGCTTGTTAAATTGTTGAGAAAAAAAGATTTACTTTTTGCTTGACAGTCTTTGTTTGCGGGCTTTACTCTTAGTTCAGATATTTTTGATAATTCAAATGGAAAAGCCCTGAAAGCTGGAAACTTTCAAGGCTTTTACAAAACTTTTTACCAAATTGCTCTTGGTAAGTGTTTGCTCCGATATAATCCTACCCGAATTACTTCGTTATTGTCAATCATTTTACCTAGCCAAAAAAGGAAAATGATTTGACTTTATTCTTAAAACAAAATTCATCAAACAAAATCGCTGACCGGCTTAATTTAGTCGGAAGTAAAATAGCGTGTGCTTTGTCTGACCGTATTTCACTTTGCAACAAAAACTGGAATATCGCCGAAGGTCAAGGATTGGTCAATGGCAAAACCGGCGCAACTTTTAACGGTCGTGTTTTGCTTTGGAATTGTAAATGTCGTTTATGTGCGTTTTGTGTTTCGAGTATTTCTACTCGCAACCGAAAAATTTCAAATTACATTATTGAGAATCAACCGAAGGAAACTTATTTTTGTGGTCGGTATGAAGTGCCGTATGAATGGCGTTTTGTCGTTCTAACGATGCCTGATGACCTTTTGATAGGCTTATCGTTATTTCATCAAAGGGAAGTCTTCTATCACGCTTACCGGCTCTTCTCGACTAAAAGCAAGTATTTCAAAGAAGTTGTTTCCGGCGGCATAAAGACCGAAGAATTTACTTTTGATTCCGCGCCGAATCCTTATCATTATCACGGTAACTTACTGCTTTATTGTCAATTCTTAAATCAAGAACAATTCAAAAAAGATTGGACAAAAGCCGTCAAAGCGTCATTTAAGCATTTCGGTTTGACTTGGCAGACTCCGAAGACCAAAAGCAAATTACTCAATGTTTATCTAAAGCGTGTTGTTGACCAGCGTGTTAATGAAGACCACAAGACTTTAATCAGCACTCAAAACGCTGTCAAATACCTTTGTAAATATGTAACCAAAGCGCAGACTTGGGAAGAAATTCCGTTATCGGATTTGAGAGAAATTGTTGAAAACCGGCGGTTCTGGCGAATGTTTGAAGTGTTCGGGTCGTGCCGTGAAACTGCCAAACCTTTAAGAAAATTGAAAGCGGTTGCTACTCCAAAACCTGTTGTAATTGTCAATCCTCGTGCCGGTGCAATAATCTCGTTACTGTCGAATGGTGCTTTCTATGTCCATTCACCGACAATAAATGCGACAA
>MWWB01000415.1_pt1 | contig 10641 bp, 7 predicted proteins | sample 1047291 | NCBI WGS metagenome assembly MWWB01 (sample SAMN06349976, study PRJNA376086) | soil metagenome | isolation source: MS4-1 sample Antarctic (ecotone) soil | place: Antarctica | reverse complement strand
AAAGAAAATTTCCAGCTAATGCATTGTCAATTTTTGTACAACCGCCATCAATAGACGAATTGAAGAAAAGGCTGCAAAGTCGGGGTACTGAAAGTGAAGAAAGTATTGCTACCAGGGTTAACAAAGCTTCGTATGAACTTTCATTCAGCCATTCTTTTAATGAAGTAATTGTAAACCACCAGTTAGACAAGGCATGCACCGATACGGCAGAAGTTGTTTTATCGTTTTTGAACACTTAGTAAAGGCTGTTACTGAAGCTAAAGGGATTAATTTATTTTGGCTTGATTAAAAGCAATACGTCTTGTGCTTTTACAAGGGATCAGAAAGTTATGTTTAAGTTGAACATACGAATGGTTAGATTAGCTGTAGTTTCTCCCACAGATTTAAATTGATTATTCTCCAAAACAAAACCTTCAGCCCATTTGGTTTCAGGATCAACTACCCAATATTCTTTTACATTACATTGCTCATAAACCTGTTTCTTCTTTTTTAGATCATAATTTCTGTCTGCTGATAAAATTTCAATTATCAAATCTGGAACACCAAAAATTCCTCTGTTCTTAATAATCTCTTTCTTTTCGTTGGAGATATAAAAAATATCAGGCTGATAAACGTTTTTATTATTAATATACACATCTACAGGAGCACAAAATACTTCACCTTTCTCCATTTGCTCTACAAAGTCATACAGAGTAATAAAGATTTTATTCTGAGCCCTTGCATGGGGTGTGGTTGGTGCAGGTGACATAACTAAAACATCATCTATTAGTTGACAAAGAGTTCCTTCAGGCATTAGTTCAAATGCTTCAATACCGGTACGGGGAGGTTTTATATATGTTTCCATAACACTAATTTACGCAAAACTTATTTCAGCTATTACACTTAAATTACATTTCAAAATTGTTGGCCATGTCATTTCAAAACAAAACAGTTTTTATAACTGGTGCAAGCCGTGGAATTGGTAAAGCTATCGGAATTAGGCTTGCCAAAGAAGGGGCTAATATTGTGATTGCATCAAAAAGCGTAGAAGAAAATCCCAAGCTGCAAGGAACTATTTACTCTGCTGCAAAAGAAATAGAAGCTGCGGGTGGTAAGGCGTTACCCATACAATGCGATATACGTTTTGAAGAACAAATTGAACATGCAGTTACAAAAGCTGCTGAACAGTTTGGTGGTATTGACATTCTCATTAACAACGCTTCAGCAATATCTCTTACGCCAACTGAACAAACAGAGCCGAAACGTTTTGACCTGATGTATGATATTAATGTAAGGGGTACTTTTTTTGTTAGCAAGGCTTGTATTCCTTATTTAAAAAACGGAAGCAATGCACATATTCTTAATCTGTCGCCACCCTTAAATATGGACATAAAGTGGCTTCGGGGCCATGTGGCTTATACCATGAGTAAATACAACATGACAATGATTGCCTTAGGGTTATCAGCAGAATTAAAAAAATATAACATTGCAGCTAATACCCTATGGCCCCGAACAACCATTGCAACTGCTGCCGTACAAAATTTATTAGGTGGGGATGCCTTAATAAAAATGAGCCGCACAACAGATATTATTTCCGACGCAGCTTATTATATTTTAAGTAAGCCCTCAAACGAATGCACAGGCAGTACGTTTATTGACGAAGATGTTATGGCTGCAGAAGGGATAACTGATTTTAGCAAATATTCTGTAGTACCGGGAGGAAAATTATACCAGGATTTGTTTGTATAAAACGCATCAGCTTCGTGACCTGAAAAGCTTTTTTATTTTTTTAAAGATGTCATCTTTTCTAGGCACCGGTTTTCCATCATGTGTTAGTCGCTTTTGAAAATTATACTCTAATTGGTCTGAATATTTAATTAACTCTTCTTTTGTTGATTGCTTTAATTCTTCAATAAAAAATACAATTGAACTATTGAGCATCGCGTTTGCTGAAATAGTTTTATAGGCACTTTGATTTGATAAGTTGGTATTTTTATTTATCGGAGGCTTTCCATTCTCACTTAATAAGTCGATGTGGTAAATTATCTCATCTAACTTTTTTAATCTCTTTGTTCCTTTTCTTTCATTTCTCCATGGATGTTCATTAGCTTTCAATTGGCTTATTAAAAAATCTTTATTCCACATGGATGGCTGGTGCGACATTAGAAAATCACTTTCCCTGTTGTTTAAAACAGCCACACCTAAACCAGCTATAAAATCTTCAGTAGGTACAGTCACAAAAACTTCGGAACTATTAAGTTTAAAAAGCTTTACATATTTTTCAATGGTGAAGCTTGCAATTGCATCTAAAACCTCAGTACTTAGGGATTTTGTAAACCACATATCTTCCTGTAAATAAAGTATATACTTTTCTTCTAAAAGATGAAGTCCTTTTCTAAGCCTGTCAGACCACTCTCCCTTACCTGTTTTTATATTTATGAAAAGATCACTGTTAAAATCTGCTTCTTCTGTTAAGAAATAGAAGTTGGATATAGCTGAATGTAGCGGCCAATGCTTTTTGAAAAAGAACTCAAAACCTTTATAAAGTAGTTGATACCTATCGCAACTATGAACAACAACTGCTACCGCTTTCTTAGCAATCTTCATAAGGCAGTGATATTAATTGAGATTATTTGAAAAGCGCCTACATATTATCTAATCCTGCTTCTCCGGCCTCATTTGCGGAAACAACAACACATCCTGTATAGAAGGCTGGTTAGTCATTAACATACAAAGCCTGTCAATACCTATACCAATTCCCGCTGTTGGTGGCATGCCATATTCGAGTGCTCTTAAAAAATCATGATCAATAAACATGGCTTCTTCATCGCCTCTTTGCATCAGTTTAAGCTGCTCTTCAAAACGTTCGCGCTGGTCTATGGGATCGTTAAGCTCGCTATAAGCATTTGCAATCTCTTTACCGTTAACCAGAAGTTCAAAACGTTCAACCAAACCCTGCTTGCTTCTATGCTTTTTGGTAAGCGGGCTCATTTCTATTGGATAATCTATAATGAAAGTTGGCTGCTGATAATGTGCTTCGCATTTCTCTCCAAACAACTCATCAATCAGCTTGCCTTTGCCCATGCTTGGCTCTACATGTATATGTTGTTGCTTGCACGCATCCCTTAACTGGTCTTCGTTCATTTCACTTACATCAATGCCGGTATTTTCTTTAATGGCATCGTAAATGGTAACTCTTTTATAGGGCGCTTTAAAATCTATTTCCTTATCACCCACAATTACTTCGGTTGTGCCATTTGTGGCTATGGCTACTTTCTCCATTAATTGCTCTGTTATCTTCATCATCCATTCGTAATCCTTGTAGGCAGTATAAAATTCAAGCACGGTAAATTCAGGGTTGTGAGTTCTATCCATGCCCTCATTTCTGAAGTTGCGGCTAAACTCATACACCCAGTCAAAGCCGCCAACAATCAACCTTTTTAAGTAAAGCTCATTTGCAATCCTCATGTAAAAAGGAACATCCAAGGCATTGTGATGTGTAACGAAAGGTTTTGCAGCAGCACCACCCGGAATGCTTTGCAACACAGGCGTGTCCACTTCCAAAGCGCCGTGTTCGTTCAAAAATTCCCGAATTGAATTGATGAGTTTCGTACGCTTAACAAAAACTTCTTTTACATGAGGATTGATGATGAGATCAGCGTAGCGCTGGCGGTAACGAAACTCGGGATCGGTGACTGCATCATAAGTATGTCCTTCTGCCTCTTTAACTATTGGCAAAGGTTTCAATGATTTCGTAAGCAGCGTAAACCGCCTTACATGTATGGAAGTTTCGCCGGTTTTGGTTGTAAATACATATCCTTCTACACCTATGATGTCACCGATATCCAACAGCTTTTTCCATACCTGATCGTACATGCTTTTATCTTCGCCAGTGCAAATCTCATCACGCTTTACATAAACCTGAATTTTACCCGCGCTATCCTGTAAAACAGCAAAAGCCGCTTTGCCCATATCGCGAATGCTCATGAGGCGGCCTGCTAAACAAACGTCGGCAAAATCCGCTTTATTTTCTTCGCCTTTATAATGGTCTTTTATATATGCCGAAGTTGAATTGACAGGGTATGATGGCGCAGGAAAAGGATCGATACCAAGCTTTTGCAGTTCTGTAAGTTTCTCTCTGCGTATCTGTTCCTGCTCCGATAAATGTTGGCTCATACTATAATTTAACGAAGCGCAAAATTAGCGGATGGAGGGCAATAAACTGCGGGAAGTTGCAGCATGACCAACCAAACCATAACTATTAAGAAAATTCGCAACGTTTTATTTGAGTCTGATGCGACAGGCAACCGAGGCTTTTAAAAACAGGTTATCATTATGGATAAATAACATGTGAGCGGGAAGAATTTTATTCTGCAACTCCAACCCGTTGAAGTTGTCAACGAAAACCAGCAACACCGCTTCATATGTTCTTTTTATTTATGCAAAGTGAAAATATCGACTGTTTTAGAGAACCCATGAAGAACAGCCCCTCCAGCAAAAACAACCTTGCTACCAGCAGCTGCAGCAGCGAGGTTGTCTCTAGCCTCACTGAGTTGTGATTCTGAAAAGAAATGGGTGTCTGCATTATAAACATGTACGGTTTTACGTTTGAGTGGAATTTAAATGACCGCTTAAAAAGTTTTTAAAAGAGTATTATTAAAGCTTGAGATAGTGCTGCAAATTTTCATTCATCGCAAGGTTAGGTCCAGCAACTCTTCCTGGAAATCGTAAAAAGCCTGTCGAAGATTACTTTTGGAATCAGTGCCATAGTTTACGAAATAAATCTGTGTTACTTCTTTATTCGGAAAATAGAAAAGGTTAGCGGAGTAGCCTAAATCTCTTCCACTATGACCGAGACCCGCGTTTACTCCACGATTAATAAATTTTCGCATAATGCCGTAACCATACTCGTTAGGAAAATCTGACTTGCCATAGGTTTGCATAATGCTTAATGATTCAGCAGTAAGCAAAGTTTTTTTAAGCATCAACGCATCTATAAAGGTATACAGATCAAACACATTAGAAAACAAACCGCCGTAGCCATTGCCGCTGCCTGTTGTCATGTTAGATACATTAACGATTTTATCATTGTTGTATAAATCATAATATCCCTGGGCTACAGTGTTTGGCAATTTATCGTGGGGCTGGTAATAAGTGTTCTTTAAACCCAGCGGGTTTAAAATGTATTCCTTCAATAATTCAGAATGTTTACGGCTGGTCGCAGCTTCTATTACCATCGAAACCAATATTGTATTTGTGTTAGAATAAATAGCAGTATCACCCGCTTTAAACTCAGCAGGCTTATTGTACACAAACGACAATAATTCTTCGGCCTCCCATTTTTTGTTGGGTTTGTTCAGCACAGCTAAATAAAAAGGACTTTGTTCAATCACATCAGGAAGGCCGGTCTCATGTTTCATACACTGTCCTAAAGTAATTGCATTTCCATTAGCTAATTTATCCGTAATGCTATTAGGTATCCATTTGCTAACAGGCTGCTGTAACGAACGATAACTTAACCCGCTTTTTGCTGAATCTTCCATTAGCTTAAAAACCAGCGCACCTATAAATAATTTGGTAATGCTGGCTGCTTTTGAAACCGTTCCGGTTTGAAATGGAATATCTTTTTCTATATCCGCTTTTCCGACAGCACCTATCCATGTGCCGTTTTTATCCCGCACCAATAGGGATATCCCGGGCAAACCTTTTTGTTTATACTTTTCAATCAAACTTTGCAATTCTGCTTTTCTGGGATGCATTGGGCTGGTGTCAATCCAAGGTGCAGAAATAGCAGAAAGTTGTGTTTGTTCAATAAATGCTTTTTTGCACGAAAACAAAAAAACCAAACAGATAAACAGTGATATATTTTTCATATTGATAATTTATTTCTTTAATGGAATGCTGGCACCTATTTGCATGCTATTGTACGGAAGCAGAGGTACATACGACTTAATAAAAGGCGTTTGTAACCGTTGTTGGTATTGTAATGACAATGTAACAGGTCTTGCTTTTTGCAGGTTAAGTTGATAGTGAGCCCCAATAGTAAAATTTGCAATAGCCTGTCCTCTGCCAATGCCTTTGCCATTGCTGTATTCGCCTTGCTCATTTCTTTTAAGAACTGCTGTTGCCGGAAGGGAATGCATATAACCAACACCGAGTGATGAAGAAGCTCTGAAATGTTCACCAAATTTGTAGCGATAGCCAGATTGAGTGTATAGAGGAATACCATGCTGTACAAAGCGATGATAAAAATAGCCGGCTTTAAATGTTTGAAACCAGTCGTGCTTTCCTTTAGATTTCCAATTGAATTCGTAGCCAGCTTCAAAGCCGGGATGCACCTGGCCAACGAATAGCTTTGAAAAAGAAGCAAATGGATAAGCCGTGTGATTGTTGGTAATATAAAAGCTAAAGCTTTTGCCGCTTCTATTTTGTGCTGCACCGGCAGTAGTAATCATTAGAAAAAGGATAAACAATACATTCTTCATAATAAAGCTTCTATAGTGTTATAAATATGAAATGGTTTTTATCTCTAATACCAAAAAGAAATATATAAATATTATATTGAAATAGTACTTGTCGGTGGATGTTTAGAGAAGGCAATTAAATAGTTTAAAGTATATCAACTCTCACACTTGCATAATACAAGCCTCCAACTTCAGGATTACCATAAGCGTTTTTGTAATAATGGTTCAGTATGTTAGTACCTCCAATCCTTAGTTGTGCTTTATTCTTCAATATTTTATAGCTTACCTGTGCATCTAAAGTTGAGAAGGCATCTATATTACCATTAGCAAAATCATTCTCAAACATGAATTTATCCTGCCACTTGTACTGCAATGCAAAGCCCATCTTTTTGTTTTTTCCAAAGCCAGCATTAGATAATCCAATATTAAACCTGTGTGGTGGCGTGTTGTAGTTGGCTATAAAGCTGGTTGGTACATCTGTAATTTTATCTGAATAAAAATTAACGGAAGCAGTAAAGGCGTTGCTTATCAAATAATCTAATCCAATACCGAAACCGTGTGTTTTTACTTTAGTATCACTATTGGTAACAATTGAATAAATATTTTTTGTAGAGGCCTCTACAACAGCGATGCGTCCGAGAAAATCCTGATAACGACTAAAGTATCCATACACATCTATCAATAATTTATCCTGGATTAACCCTTTATATCCGACTTCAAATGACTTACATGTTTCAGGCTTGAACTCTTTATACTCATAAGGCTTGCTGAAATTCGGAACACCATTTTCTATATAATAAGATTGCCCTCCCTTAGGATTAGTATATTCTTTAATCCAGGGCAATCCTCCTAACAGATAAATATTACTTCCTACCTGCAGTTTTATGTATTGCTGCTGTGTGGTAGGAAAACGGTACGCTGTCTGGTACGATAGCCTTAGGTTATTATTCTCTGCCAACTTAATTAATCCTGTAAATCTCGGGGTAAACTTTCCTTTGAAATTATCATTTTTGTCTACCCGTCCGGAGGCAGAAAGAGTAAGACGATCGTTGAACAGTTTTCTTGTCGCCTGTATATACCCGCCCACTTCATTAATGGGAATAGTGCCTGCACTATCTATAAATATTGTTCCCTGCGAATTGAGAACATATCTTTTATAGTTGGCACCGATTAATACTTCGGCAACTTTTATTTTATCACTCAACTTATATTGTCCTTCGGCCATGTACAAATTAGTTTTATCCAAAAACAATCCGCCACCTTTAGATATTGGTATTGTTTTTAGCTTATCCATAATCTGGTTGAACTGAGCTGATCCTGCCTCTGGCCTTCCCGCATCTGCTGCTGCCCTTGCTTTTACATGTGCTGTTTGATAGTCTGAACCTGTTAAAAGTGCAGTAAGAAATGCAGGAACGTATTGCCCATACCATTTGGTACTTGGTTTCCATGCCTCATTAAAATACCTGGTAATAGGAGTGGAGGCGTAAGAATCTCCTGCATCTTCCTGGGTGGTATAACCGCGTAGAAACCAGTTGCTGCTTCTTAATTCGAGTTTGTATTGTCCAATCTTTACATTCTTTAAAGAGTAGCGGTCGCTACCGGTATATACTGAAGTTCCGTTAGCCCAAAAACCAGCCAATGAAGCCTCTATATCATTGGTTAGTTTATAATGAAGAGCACCAGAGAGCTTAAGGTTTTTAACTTCAGGATCTATTATATCTTTTTCAGCATAACCTGTTCGTGATACACTTATATTTTGAGGAAGAGGAATTGGAAGTGGTGGAAAGAATGGTTTAATATCAACGGTAGTCTCATCTCCATAAACATTAACCCCATCATAATTAGGATCGGTGTTTCGATTGCCGGCAATTACATGTCCTGCATCGCCAATGCGTAAATAGTTGGAACTGTCGCTTGCCAGCCAATCTGTTGCTTTTAAATATTGCGCACCAACCTTCAACGCAAAACGATTCCCAAAAGCCTTAGCCCATCTTACTGACAGGTCGTGGTAACCGGTAACATCAGGTCGCTGATGTTTGCCAACATTCATTATACCTTCTTTTACAAGTACACTTAATCCCTGGTATTTAAAAGGGTTTTTGCTGTTTATCAATATTGTTCCGTTCATACCACCGGGGCCATAAAGGGCAGATGAAGCGCCAGGCAGCAACTCAATACTTTCAAGGTCTAATTCTGTTGCACCAACAAGACTGCCCACAAAAAAGTTAAGGCCGGGAGCCTGATTGTCCATACCATCCATTAATTGATTCACACGTGCACTGCCACTGCCATTAAAGCCTCTGGTAGAAGGTGTTTTAAAAGTTAAGCTGGATGTGGTAAAATCTACGCCTTTTAAATTCGCAATAGCATCATAGGCGCTTGCTGACGGTGTTGTTTCAATCGTCCTTAATCCCATTTTTTCGATCGATACCGGCGATTCAAGTATTCGCGTAGGTACTCTGTTAGAACCTACCACTACATCCCTTAAAACGGTAATTGCCGGTTGCAGGGTTGCCTTTATTTCATCAGTATTGCTTACCTGTAATTCATACGGGGTAAATTCTGTGCTTGTAAATTCAAGCGTTAATGGTAAAGCTTTATTAGTGGTAAGTATAAAGCTTCCATTGTTGGCGGTATAAGTACCTTCCGTGGTTCCTTTAATCCTTACGTTTACGCTGCCTGCGCTTTCTCCTTCGGGGCTGGTTACTTTACCTTTAAGTGTTGTTGTTTGTGCAAAGGATGCTAACGATAGCACGCATGCAGTTAGTAGTGTAATAGTCGTTTTCATTTTATTTGGTTTTTGTAGTTTTAAGATTATTTGTATCAGTTTATTTAAGAATAAGGTTTGAATGGGGAATAGATATTTGACTTTCTTCAATTCAAAAGAAAAAAAATTTTGCAGCAATAAGATTGACAAAAGTCAAAATAAAGAAAGAGGTGAACGATTTTGACAAAAGTCAATTTTACGATATTTTTCTCCCTAGTCAAAGACATATTGGAGAGTTGCTGGTCATTCTGCAAAGAGCTATATGCACATACAGGTAGCACATACAATATTCTACCAATAGTTGCGTGAATCAAAACCGCCTATTTGCTTGTATATTGACGTATTATTTTACGAAATAAGCGAAGCATATTCCCCATGCAATAAAAGCAAGGAAAAAGAATAAGCCGATAAACACTAAAGGGCATTTTCACTCGTTATAAAAAGTACTGCGGCTGAAGAATAACAACTGAAATGCCCCACCTCGCAGGATATTTTGGCTCAAGAAATCCTGCGATAGCTGATACACCAAACATTATTGGCAGACCTATCGTATAATAGTAAAAGCTATCCAATGCCTCGGTTTTATTGGACATCTTACTAACTACAATCCAAACGGCAAGTCCTATAACACTTAGTATGATTGACAAGAAAATTCGTGGCTTAATAAGAAATCTTTGTTTTATATACACGCCTACTTTATAAAAAATGTTACCTCCTGACTTGCTGTTAAAGTCCTGCTTTGGAGATGTCAGGGGATTTAAAAAATGTTTGTAACGTTGTTCCATTTGCTGTTTTGAGATGATAATTGTTTTAAAAAAGAGTGATACATAAGTTGCAACTTTCTGTGATTCAGCAGAACTATAATTTGAATACAATAAAATTGACAAAAGTCAAAATAGAAGAAAGAAGTGAACGGGCACTCAAACAACTCAAAACGGGAACAACGCAAATGAACAGAGAAAATCCCCATGACGGGTCTTAATCCCAAACTTTAATCTTACCCAATACAACACCCGAACTTTTTATTTCGAAAATAACAGTATCGTTAAGTGCAGGTTTTTCTAAATAAGGAAGTCCCCGGAAGGATTTGAACGTTTGCTCTTTTTTCAATACAACTGCTGCATCTTTGACGGCTTTTCTTTGAAAACCGATTGAATACTGATAAGGCTCATCTTTTAAAAATTCTACTTCCGTTGAGTCCCTACTGTACTCAAATGCTTTTTCGATATATGGAGTAAAACTCACTGGCCCATTAAAGCTATCTATTCTATAATGTAAGTCTTTTACAAATACCCCTAATTTTTTTGCTTTTAATATGTCGCCATTTGTGTAGCCCCTTCTTTCATAACTTGTTCTGGATTTACTAAAAGTAGCAGTGATAAAAAAAGGTATTAAATAAAAAACAAACGCAACAAGCAGTGATATTAAAAC
>MWWB01000414.1_pt1 | contig 10646 bp, 9 predicted proteins | sample 1047291 | NCBI WGS metagenome assembly MWWB01 (sample SAMN06349976, study PRJNA376086) | soil metagenome | isolation source: MS4-1 sample Antarctic (ecotone) soil | place: Antarctica | reverse complement strand
GTGGAGTTATCGCTTTTTCGAGTCTGGGATTTTTAATCCATAATTGGCAACCGGCAAAAATTTTTATGGGTGATGTCGGAAGCGCATTTTTAGGCTATAACTTTTCTGTTCTACCACTTTTATCGATTCAAGAATCAGTTGAAAACGCTATTGATCAAACATTATTGCCAACCATCGCTGTCTTATTAGTTTGGTTATTTGTCTTTGATACAGTTTTTACCTTTATACGACGAATCTTTAGAGGCGAGAAAGTTTGGGAAGCTCATCGCGGACACGTCTATCAGAGATTTGTAATCGAGGGATTTTCGCACCGTGCCGTTACAGTTTTATATAGTTTATTATCTGCTTTAATAGCTTTAATTACAGTTTTATGGTTAATTAATAAAGGCGTTTGGGAAATTGTTTTGATATTCACAATTGGTTTTCAGACGCTCGCACTATTATTTTATTTACAATTTATCCAAAAACGAAAACATCGGTTTTCTAACCAAAACAATGATTAATAATCTTCGGGTTAGAATTAATGTAACTACAGAGATATTAACTTAAGTTTAATTTTATAGAATTTGATGAGCAAGCAGACAATGCGAAATGATTTCTTCGTCGGCAGACAGATAAAATTTCAGGCGTTCGGAGTTAAAATCAGCATTGAGGCTGAAAAGACTTTGTATCTAGAAAAGATATACCGACTTCTTGAACAAACTTTCCCAAACGGATTCGAGAGGGTTGAGCTACAAGAGATTGAATATCGTTTTGTTATTAAATCGAGTAAAACAGAAAAGGGCGAAAGATTTGAGCTTTTTAGAAATGATGAAAAGGTGATCGAAAATGCGGGCGGTGATTTTTTTTTTCAGATGGTTGAAAGCGAAGTTCGAGTAACAGTAGCGGAGTTCGCCGTTTCCAAAGTATTTTTGCATGCCGGAGTAGTTGCATGGAATAATCGGGCGATAGTTATTCCGGCAACAAGTTTCTCCGGCAAATCAACTCTGGTAGCTGAGTTAGTGAAAAAAGGTGCGGTGTATTATTCGGATGAATATGCGGTTTTGGACGCGGCTGGGAATGTTCAGCCGTTTCCGAAGTGGCTGTCGCTTCGGGGGATAATTGACCCTTACACCCAACTGGAATGTTCGGTAGAATCAATTGGCGGAATCGCCGGAACGAAGACAATTCCGGTCGGCATGGTGCTGATTGCTCAATATAAAAAGGAAAAAAAGATTCCAAAAAGATGGAATCCGAGAAGATTGAGCAGCGGACAAGCGATGATGGAAATTCTTCCGCACACCGTACCGATTAGAAATAAACCGAAATTTGTTTTAAAATGCTTGAATAATTTGACAAGTCGTGCAATAATCGTCAAAACTGTAAGAGGTGAAGCAAAAGATTTTGCCAATATGCTTCTCAATTACTTTAAAATTCACACGGATTGAAATTTGCTTAACAGCTTTTAAATATTAGACTAGTTACAGGAGAAATTATGAATAACTCGCAAAAACATACGGCTCGAAAAGAAGGTTTGGTCATTCAGGAAATGCCGGACGAAGTTTTGGTATTTGATTTGGAAACAAATAAAGCGCATTGTTTGAACGAAACAGCCGCTTTTGTATGGAAAGCCTGTGACGGGAAAAATTCCGTTGCTGACATAACGAAATTGTTCGGCAATCAATCGGGAACGCCCGTGACGGAGGATTTGGTTTGGTTGGCTTTAGATCAATTAAAGAAAGAAAATTTAATTGAAAACAAAGATGAAATTGTGGTTGATTACAACGGGATGTCGCGCCGCGAGGTTATTCGTAAAGTCGGTTTAGCTTCAGTTGTAGCGCTACCTTTAATTTCGTCCTTAGTTGCACCACCAGCTGCAAGTGCTCAATCCCAAACATGCACAGTGGGACCGCCGTTTGGCAGCCACCAAGCGAATGGCTGTAACTGTCATGGAAATGGCAACTGTGCAAGTAATCATTGCGTTAGCGGAATTTGCCGTGCACAAACAAGCGGCCCTACAAGGCAATCTCGTGGTGGATAAGATACTAAAACTGAAAAAAGTGATGGAATGGATTTTCAACGCTTTAACACATTAACTTACAAAGTTCACGAACATTATTTAGAAAAGGCTTGGATGCGGTTTGAAAACGCCGGATTTAAGCCTATTTTAATAAAGGGCTGGGCAGCGGCTCAATTTTATACCGACCCGATTAAACGCCGATACAACGACATTGATTTGATCATAGAGCCGGACAAATATGATGAAGCAATGGAGTTTCTTGCGAGTTTTAACGAAAACACAGCTATTGATTTGCATAAAGGAGCAAGACAACTCGACAGCCTCTCGTATGAGAGCCTCTACGCTAATTCACAGACAATAAAATGCGGAAAGACTGAAGTTCGCGTGTTGCGACCGGAAGACCATTTGCGGGTTTTATGCGTGCATTGGCTGGCTGATGGCGGTGCATACAAGATAAGACTTTGGGACATTTATTATGCTGTAAAAAATCGTCCGGCAGATTTCGATTGGGAAAGATGCTTAAATGAAATAAGTTCGACTAGAAGGAAGTGGATTGTATGTACCATCGGATTGGCGTGTAAGTATCTCGGATTAAATGTAGAAGATACGCCGGTTGCTGATGAAGTAAAGGATATTCCGCAATGGCTGATAAAAACAGTCGAAAAAGAATGGAAAAGCGACGTGAAATTAGTGCCTCTGCATCATTTTCTGCACGACAAAAAAAAGCTATTTCGGCAAATAAAAAAAAGAATCCCGCCGAATACGATACAGGCGACTATTAATATGGAAGGTGAGTTCGACAACCGACCACGAATCTTTTATCAAATCGGAGATATATTTTTTCGGTTCACTCCGTCTGTTAAGCGAATTGCTAAAAGTCTCATTTCTTAAAAGAAAGTAAATAACACCTTAAAGAGAATCTTACAAAATAATGGAACCAGAAAGAAAAATTATTCTTTCGATTGAAACTGCGATCGAAGGCGGCAGCATTTCAATTATAGAGGGTAAAGATGAAATAGATTTTTGGATAGGCAATAAAGAAAGTTTAAAAGCGGAAGTTTTCTTATTAGAAATATCGAAAATTTTGGATAAAAACAAAATTGAAAAAAAAAATATAAAATCAATAATTGTTTCAAACGGTCCCGGAAGTTCTACTGGTTTAAAAATAGGGTTAGCAACGGCTAGAGGTTTAGGAACAGCATTGAATTGTGAAGTAATAGAAGTATCGCTTTTCGAAGCCGTTCTAAAATTTGTAAACATGGACGAAAATTGTAAAGCCTTTGTGATTCTTCCGGTTAGCAAAAATCTTTTTTTTCTAAAAAAAGTTAAGTTTGTAAATCTTAACCCATTAAAAGAGTTTGAAAAGACCTTGGCTTTAACTATTGAAAAACTAATTGAGGAGTTGAAACTTTTATCGAATATACAGATAATCATTCACCGAAAAACCTTCGAAAGTTATAACAATTTAATGTCCGGCTCTATCAAAAAAAGTAATAATCTTATTGTCTTTGAAGACAATATGGCTTTTATCCTGGCTAAGAATACAACTCATAATAATGCGTCCGATAAGAAATAGATTTCAAGGCTTCTTTCTTAGTTTTTTCTAATCGTCACTAATTAGTGTTTAATTTTGGAAAAACAGAATAAATCAAGATACTTTATGATGAATCAAATAAAATTGGAATCAATCCAACAGGCTGACTTATCGCAGGTCGTTGCACTTGCGAGTAAAGTCAATTTAAGCGTTTGGCGAACAGATGATTATAAGGAGGAACTAGACAGAAAAGACTCATATCTATTAGCGGCTAAGAGATTTGGAATTGTCATTGGTTTTATAGCAGTTCGCCTTACATTAGCAGATAGCAATGACAAATCAATTTGTTCGGAAGCAGATATAATAAACATAGGAGTTTTGAAAAAATACCAAAAGAAGGGAATTGGAAGTTTGCTTTTGAATGAATTTTTAATGAACGCCGACAAGTTAAAAATAAAAACAGTTTGGTTGGAAGTTCGTGAATCGAATACAGAGGCGCAAAATTTTTATCGTCTAAACGGATTTGTTCAAGTCCGGAAACGGATAAATTTCTACATCCAGCCTCTGGAAAATGCCTTAGTCATGCGGCTTGAATTAGCCGACAGTTTGAAAATTTCAAAACTGAAAACTTGATTTAAGGTAGACTTTTGATATACCATCATTTTTATAACCCGAAGCAAAAATCTATCATTTGACTTAAATGGCTTTGAGTTATCAAATAAAATTTTAAATCAGGAAGGAAAGAAAATTATGGACATGACAACAACGGATTCCGTTAGGGACGAATTGATAAAAGAAAATCCGAATTTCAGGGACTTGGTGCAAAAACACCAAAATTATGAAAAGAGATTGACCGAATTAGCTGAATTGACATACCCGAACGATGATGAATTGCTTGAGGAAACGACTCTTAAAAAGAAGAAGTTAGTCGTTAAAGATGAGATGTACTCCATAATGCAAAGCTATACCAATTCACATTAAAATTTTCAAAATTTTCCGTCAAAAGCAGGTTATAAATGTAAACCTGCTTTTACTTTATCCTCCCAAAAATCAATTTTCAATTTTATGACACTCATTAGGAGAAAAAGCGTAAAGCCCTCCAGAGGTTGGAACAATGATTTTGTTCTGAATTTTTATAGGATTGGCAGTTACGAAGTTCTCATCTTCTAAAATAATTTTATTAATTAATCTACCAGTGCTTACTCCGAATACTGAAATAGTCGGTTCGGCGATTGTCGTTATCAACGCGTAATTATCTAAAACAAGCGACTTCTCGGAAATTCTCCCTGCCAATCTCTTTTTCCATATTAAGTCTCCTTTTTCCGCTGAAATCAGATACGCGAAATTATCAAGTGAAGTAATAAGCAAACCTCTCGGAGTAAAACTTATATCCGACACTTCTGCGCCGAGCCGAAACTTCCAACTGGCATATTTTGTTTTTTTCTTTTTCTCCTTTTTTGAAATTTCAAAACCTATTTTTTCTATTTTTATTGAAGAAACTATTCCTTTCTGATCACCGACAATTAATGTTTCATCATTGGAGTTAAAAGAAATTGCCGTTGGTATGACAGGCAATTCTAATTTTTTATATGTTTTACCTTCGCCTAAGTTGAGGATAATTAACTGTTTGTCAATAGTTCCCAAAATTGCTTTATCCGCATAAAAATAAGGCGGAGCCGACAACTTCACACCTAAAGTTTTCTGCCAATTAAAAATGCCGTCATTTTTATAGATGGAGTACAAGTTTCCATTCTTATCGGCTATTAATGTTGTGCTTTTGTGAATATATATAAATACTTGCTCAGGGTTCAAATCTGTTTTCAAATTGGTTTGCCATACTGTTACGCCACTGGAGACGCTTAATGAACGAATTATTATGTTGTTTTCATTACCATCTGTAGATATTTCATTATTTGAAGGTACTTCATTTTGGTTTTCCTTCGGTTTAGAAACAATATAAACATTTTCGCCGTCAATATAAGGAGTTGATACGATTTCCCCGCCTAAATCCGTTTCCCACCGTTTCTCACCTGATTCAGAATTTAAGGATTTAATTATTCCTCCGAAAGTAGACACTAATAAGTAATTTGCTTTATCAGACGCGAAAGCATTATTTATTAATTCTTCTTTTTTTAATTTCCAACAAATCTTAAAGGGATAAGATAAATCAAATTCTCGTAAAACAGAATCTGTTTTGTTTTTTTTGTTTGAGTCTTGACACAAAACAAATTGGGAAAATAAAATTGTAAAAATTAACATCCGTGTTAATAAAAGATTTAATCGAATGAATTTTTGCAGGTTAGACATTATTGATATTATAATCAAAATTGATATTATAGACAGATGCGGTATTCAAATGGTTTGCTACTTGACCTCAAACAGTTGATGAGAGTAGTATCCGAAAAAGTTTGCTTGAAAACAATTTATTCAATGGAGAGATTTACAAAATGTCTTTTAACAAAATTATCGTAATTGGAAATTTAGGACGAGACCCTGAACTCCGCTATACGCCGCAGGGCGATGCGGTTTGCGATTTTTCAATTGCTACGAATGAGAAAAAACGCGATAAAGCTGGCGAATTACAAGATATAACCACTTGGTTTAGAGTTACGCTTTGGCGCAAACAAGCCGAAAACGCCTCTAAATATCTTACTAAAGGCAGCCCTGTATATATCGAAGGGCGGTTGCGAGTCGAAGAATGGACGGATAAAGATGGTAAAACGCGCTACAACTTAGAAATAAACGCCACCGATATGCAGTTTATCAGCGGCGGTCGCAATGAAGGCTCATCTTCTTCTGCCGCTCCTGAAAATGATTTTAGTGACTCGAATAACTCCAGCAGCAGTTCTGATGTGCGAAATTCTCCTACACCGACAGACGATGATATTCCGTTTTGACTTTTCGCTTTACAGTTTGAAGTTTGTGAATTAAATTCTTTACCGGCTGAGTTTGAGGAAGTAAACTGGAACTCACAAACTTCAAGCTATCCAATTTCCCATCTTCCTAAATTTCTGAAATCTTATTTCAATTCTTTTATCTGCCTCTAAATTATTTAACTCCTGTAGATGGCGTTGCAAAATTTTTTTCATATTTTGAGCATTCTCAGTAAATGAATCGTTGAGTGTGGAATCTTCTTCAGAGGGAAATTTCCAAATGTTTTTTTCAGGTATAATTTCGTCAATCAAACCAAAGTTTTGCAAATCATCTGCCGTCAGGCGCAAGCATTCAGCCGCTTCATTGGAACGACCGGCATCTTTCCAAAGTATGGCTGCACAACCTTCGGGCGTTATTACTGAATACACTGAGTTCTCCAGCATCAATACCCGATCACCGACTCCGATAGCCAATGCTCCGCCCGAACCGCCTTCACCCAAAATAACTGCTATTGTTGGTACTTTCAAATTCGCCATTTCACGCAAATTATAAGCGATTGCTTCCGCCTGCCCGCGCTCTTCGGCATCAATTCCCGGATATGCTCCCGGTGTATCTATAAATGTTACAATCGGTCTCCCGAATTTCTCAGCCATTTTCATTAACCGCAAGGCTTTCCGATAACCTTCGGGTTTTGGCATTCCAAAATTTCGGAATCTTCGCTGATTTATATCGCGTCCCTTTTGCTGACCAATAACTGCAATTTCTACTTCATCAAGTTTAGCAAAGCCACCCACAATCGCCGCATCATCAGAATAGCGTCGATCACCGTGCAGTTCGAGAAAATCTGTAAAAATAGCCGTTAATAAATCGGTGGTGTAAGGTCTTTCCGGATGACGCGCCATCTGCACCCGCTCGAATGCCTCTCTTTTATTACCAGTCATAAATTTAATCAAAAGCTTTTTCTAAAGTTATAAACCCCAAGCAACTCGACACCCTTTCTCCACGAGTTCGTTTTCCAAAGCGGTTGACCCTTGTATTCGAATTGGCTTAGACAGTATTTTTACATCAATTTGCTGTTCTAAATTTAATTTTAGAAACACCTCACAACTTCCACGATTGCGACTGAAAATAGCTAATAACTCGTCTAAGTATAAAGCGTCAAAATTCTTATCGGGCAAAATTATCGAAACTTTTTTTGCCTCTAACGAAACAGCTTCCGTTAATTTTCTAACCGATTCCAATATAATTGTAATCTCATGACCCTCGACCGATTCAATTTTCCCATTAATTATTATAAGCTCATTATCTTTTAATTTATCTGAAAACTTGAGATAGGCTTCTGACCAAGCCAGACACTTTACACTGATTGATTGATCTTCAAGTCTGAATATACAAAAGCGATTTCCTTTCTTACTGTGCTTAACCTGCATTCCGGAAATGATGCCGGCAAGTGCTATTTTATCGCCTGGATTGATGACTTCGTAATCTGCTACATTTAGTATTTTTAATTCAGACAGTATCTGCTTGTAGCTATCTAAAGGATGCGTCGAGAGGTAAAACCCGACTGCCGCTTTTTCTTGGCGGGCTAATTCAGCCGCCGTCCATGGAGCGACATTCGGTAATTCACCCTGCAATATCGTTGGAGTTTCTTCTTGACCGCTGAATAAAGCATTCTGACCTCTCTGATTATCCTGAAAAATCCTTTGACCGTGCGCTAATGCCCCTTCGATACCCGCAAAATGTTTTGCCCTCCATAAATTTATCGTTAAATGGGCTTGACATAGGGAATCAAAAGCGCCGGCGGTTATCAAACTCTCCAGTCCGCGTCTGTTTATCGAACCTTGGTCTAACCGTTTAGTAAAATCAAACAGGGAAGTAAATTTGCCTTTTTTTCTAGCTTCGATAATTCCTTGAACGCTTGTCGCTCCAATTCCTTTAATAGCCGTGAGACCAAATCTAACGGCATTTTCGAGCGGCGTAAAATCAGCATCGCTTTCATTTATATCCGGGGGTAGCAACTGCAATCCCGCCAGCCGCAATTCGTTGGAGTATTTATAAATTTTTGTGGTGTCGTGTGCTTCATTCGATAAAACAGCTGCATAAAAGTAAGCGGCATAGTGCGCTTTAAGATAAGCAGTTTGATAAGCCAGATAAGCATAGGCAACACTATGGCTTCGGTTAAATCCATAATCGGCAAATTGTGCCATTAGTTTGAAAATTGCTTCCGCCTTTTCAAGTTTTATATTTCTGCTGACGGCGCCGTCAACGAATTTCTTTTCGTGAGCCCCCATCTCATCGCGCTTCTTTTTTCCCATAGCCCGGCGCATCATATCGGCTTCGCCCAGAGTATAACCGCCGAGCTTCTGTGCGAGCTGCATAATTTGTTCTTGATATACCAAAATACCATAGGTATTACTTAAAATTTCTTTCATTTCAGGCACAATATATTGCACTCTTTTTTCGCCGCGATGACGGGTTATAAAATCGTCCACCATTCCGCCGTCCAGCGGTCCCGGGCGATAAAGTGCATTGAGAGCCGCCAGATCCTCTAATTCTTTTGGTTTTAGACGACGACAAATTTCTTGCATACCGGCTGATTCAAATTGGAAAATCGCCTCCGTTCGTCCTTCTCCAAAAAGTGCCATTGTTGTCTCGTCATCGAGCGGAATTGTGCTCCAATCTATTTCAATTTGCGTTTTTTGTTTAAGCGTTTTTAAACAATCGCTTATGATAGTTAAAGTAGTTAGCGCGAGGAAATCCATCTTAAGCATTCCGACTTTTTCAAGGTCGTTCATCGAATATTGGCTAGTTAACTCATTTTTGGAAGAAAAAGCAACCGGCACTAACTCGTGGAGGGGTTTTGGCGAAATTACGACGCCCGCTGCATGGACCGACGAGTGTCTGGCACATCCTTCTAATCTTTTTGCCAAATTTACTAATTCAAAAACTTCCGGATTTGTTTCAGTTGCTTTTCTTAATTCAGGAACTTGTTCGAGTGCTTGTGAAATACTGACATTTCGCCCCCTGACGGGTGGAGGTATCAGTTTGGCAATTTTTTCAACCTCCGAATATGGCATATTCAATGCCCGTCCGACATCCTTGAGCGCCGCTTTGGAAGCCATCGTTCCAAATGTAATTATTTGACATACGGAATCTCGACCATATAATTGCGAGACGTGATTGATAACTTCGCCACGCCCGCGGACACAGAAGTCAATGTCAATATCAGGCATTGAAATGCGCTCTGGATTTAAAAAACGTTCAAATAACAAATCATACTGCAGAGGATCCACATCTGTAATTTCTAAGCAGTAAGCCACTAGCGAGCCTGCCGCTGAACCTCTTCCAGGTCCGACTGGAATTCCCCTTTCTCTTGCATATTTGATGAAATCCCAGACAATCAGAAAATATCCTGGAAATTCCATATTTTTTATGGTTGAAATTTCACGCCTTATACGTTCTTGATAATCGGTAATTGTGTATTTTTGTTTGCCCATTATCTGCCGGGGCTGCCAAACAGTATTTTTACGATTCTCAAATCCATCCAATACAACTTTTTCGAAATATTCATCGGTTGATTGACAATCCGTTTCGGGTGGAATCGGATATTGCGGCAAAGTTAATTTACTGGTCGATGAGAAATCTACTTGACATATTTCGGCAATTTTTTGAGTGTTCTCAAGAGCTTCCGGAATTTCGTCGCCGAATATATCCCACATTTCTTCTGCTGAACGCAAATAAAATTCCGCGCTTCCCAAAATGTTCCGCGTTCCGTCATTAATAGTTTTGCCTTCGCCGATGCACATTAAAATTTCTTGCGCCTGCCCATCTTCTTTGGTCAAATAAAATGCTTCATTTGTGGCAATTAGCGGGATGCCGTGCTTTTTTGCAAGATTAACCGTCTGTTTCTGGATTTTTCTCTCGTCTTCTAACCCGTGGTCTTGAATTTCTATAAAAAAATTTCCTTTGCCAAAAATTTCTTCAAAAAGTTTGGCATCTTGCAAAGCTCTCTCAAAATTTTCCTGCTTCAAAAAATGACCGATATTGCCTTTTAAACCGGCAGAAAGCCCAATCAATCCGCCGCATCTCTGCTTTAGAAGCTCTAAATCTACACGCGGCTTGTGATACATTCCCTCCGTAAACGCCTTCGATGCCAGAAAAGCCAGGTTGTAGTAACCTTCTAAATTCTTTGCAAGTAGAACAAGATTGTAGTAAGGTTTTTCGTCGGCTTGCAGACGC
>MWWB01000413.1_pt1 | contig 10651 bp, 5 predicted proteins | sample 1047291 | NCBI WGS metagenome assembly MWWB01 (sample SAMN06349976, study PRJNA376086) | soil metagenome | isolation source: MS4-1 sample Antarctic (ecotone) soil | place: Antarctica | reverse complement strand
GTTCTAATGAACAAAAGGCGTATTGGATAAATGCTTATAATGCTTTTACGGTTTCTTTAATTGTTAAGCATTACCCGGTAAAAAGCATAAAAGATATTGCCGGTAACATTTATAAGATCAATACACCGTGGGATATTAAGTTCATCAACATTGGTGGTAAAAAATATGACCTCAATAATATTGAACATGGCATCTTACGTAAAAAGTTCGATGATCCCAGGATACATTTTGCATTGGTATGTGCAGCCATATCATGCCCCCGGTTACGCAATGAATCTTATGCAGCCGCAACACTGGATGCTCAATTGGAAGACGCAGGTAAAGGGTTTTTGAATGATAAATCAAAAAATAATATCACTGCCGGTAAAGCAGAATTGTCAAAATATTTTTCGTGGTACAAGGGCGATTTTACAAAGAATGGTTCTTTAGCAGACTTCATTAATAAGTATTCTCAAAATAAAATCAATGGGAAAACACAGATAAATTCTCTTGATTATAATTGGAGCTTGAATGAACAGAGATAATATAACATCCTGAAAATATCCATCCGGACAACAGGGGCCTTTGCATACTTAAAAAGAAGGTTGAAAAATTAAATAACTTCTACTGTAAGGTATTCACGGTTTGTACGACTAATCCTGCAGATTGAGGTACTATTTAATCATCAATTTATAAAATGACTTATGCAAAAATTAATACTACTTAGCTTACTCTTCATGTTGTCATATTGCAATGCCCCACAAAAACCCGGTCAGCAACTTTTAGATAAAACAATTGCGTATCATGATCCCCAACATAATTGGTCTAAATTAAAAGCGCATCTTTATTTAAGCAGTACTGATACGGCTGGAAATGAAAATCCTTTTGAGTTAGAAATGGATAATGCCACTGGTTATTTCTGTCATATAACCCATGAAGAGGGTAAGGAAATTGTAAAAGGTTTATCGAATGGTAAAGAATTTTATTTGATTAATGGAAAAAAGGAGATTAGTGACGAAGACCGAAAAAAATATGAGCTTACTCCTGAAGGCGTAAAATGGGTTCACAGCTTTTATGGGTATTTATATGGCTTGCCAATGAAGTTGACCGATAAGGGAGCAAATATTTCTGACACAGTCTCCAGTGAGGAATTTAATGGAAAAACTTACCAAACCATCCGCTTGACTTATGACCCTGAAATGGGAAAGGAAGTATGGACTTTCTTTCTCGACCCAAAAACTTCTGCCATGGAAGCTTATAGGTTTATGTTCAGTGCCGGTTCAGATGAAGGCGAATATATTTTATTAGACGAAACATTGACCATAGAGGATTTAAAAATTCCTAAAGTGCGTAAGTGGTATCTGGTGAAAGGCAATAAATACCTTGGAACAGATAACCTGTTAAAAGTAGAGAAGTTAACTTCTTATCGTAATTAGCAGTTATTCCACACCTATCTTTATAAAAGAACTGTTAATAAAATCAGAGAGATTTAAAATAAAATACAATGCCTCGAAAGATTGTAATAATAGGTAACGGTATTTCAGGTATCACCTGTGCAAGAAATATTAGAAAGCAGGGCGATGACGGGATTACTGTTATATCTTCTGAAACAGAACATTTTTATTCACGAACTGCCCTCATGTACATATATATGGGGCATATGAAGTACGAGCATATCAAACCATACGAAGATTGGTTTTGGGAAAAGAACCGGATAAAGTTAGTAAAAGATCATGTGATTTCAATTGATGTAAAAGGCAAAAAGCTTTTGTTGCAAACAGGTTCTTCCATCCAGTATGATAAGCTGGTAATTGCTACCGGTTCTGTTTCTAACAAACCAAACTTTGCGGGAATAACATTAACTGGTGTACAAAGTTTATACGGCATGCCCGACCTGGAGTTAATGAGTGAAAATACAAAAGGCATTAAAAGAGGTGTGATTGTGGGTGGCGGATTGATTGGTATTGAAATGGCAGAAATGCTATTATCAAGAAATATCCCTGTTACGTTTTTAGTTCGTGAAGAAGCGTACTGGAACAACATCTTGCCAAAAGAAGAAGCCGAATTGACGACACTTCATATAAAAGAACATCATGTTGATTTAAGAACCGCCACAGAGTTGAAAGAAATAAAAGGTGATGGAAAAGTGAAATCGGTTATCACCAATAAAGGCGAAGAAATAGCATGTGAGTTTGTGGGCATAACAGTTGGCGTTAGTCCGAATATTTCCATTTTGAAAAATACGGAGATAGAAACGGACAGAGGTGTGTTGGTGAATGAATTTTTTGAAACGAATATATCAGATGTATATGCCATCGGGGATTGTGTTCAGCACAGGAATCCACCGGCAGGAAGAAAAGCTATTGAGCAGATATGGTACACCGGTAAAATACATGGTGAAACGCTGGCGCTAACACTTTGCGGCAAAAGAACAATCTATAACCCTGGCCCTTTCTTCAACTCTGCGAAATTTTTTGATATAGAATATCAAACCTACGGGACAGTAAATCCACAGGAGACAGAAGATGAAAGTTCCTTTTATTGGGAACATGACAAGGGCAGAATTTGTTTCCGTGCTGTTTATAAAAAAGAGGATGAAACCATCATTGGCTTTAATGCTCTAGGCATGCGGCTGCGTCATGCTGTATGCGATAAATGGCTACAGGAAAAAAGAAGCATAGATGAGGTGATGGCAAATCTTCATCAACTGAATTTTGATGCGGAGTTTTTTGACAAACATGAAAGAGCCATTCTTTCAGCCTATAATATACAAACCGGGAAAAATGTAAAAGGCACAGAGAAAAAGATGCTTTCTCTTTTCAATTGGTAATAACTTCATTATTTAAAAAATTAGTATGAATCATCAGGCTACCATCAATCCCTCACTTTCACTAACCGAAGAAAGTAAAGAACAAACAATATCCCAGAAAGTCGGAGGCATTTGTATTGCTATTGCCATACTGAGTTTGATTGCAGCCATGACCGGCGCCGCAAAAGAATATCCGCTTTTATTTATGACCATTATAATTGGAATGTTTTCTCTTGGCGCTGTTGCTTATGCATTACCCTATTACAATGGCACGGCTGGTATCCGCAACAACGGCATCATGTTCAAAAGCATGACCAATAAAGGAACCATTGCATGGATTTTTGCTATTGTACTTACCGGTTTTTATATCATTATTTATTGGTTTCCCTGGATGTTGGAAGGCTTGATACGGATCTTTGATCCGCTCAGTCGGATACTGACCAACAAACCCGCCGACCAATGGTTTATGTATGGCGCCTTCTATACCCTGGCTGTGTTAACAATGGGTATTCGTTTTATCGGCAGATACCGCCACAGCCGCTATCACGTTATCCGTACTTTTTCCGTGATGTTCTTTCAACTCGGTTTTGCATTTCTCATCCCCATGTTTTTAAAAAAATTAAACGAACCTGAATTTTATTTCTCTTATTTCTGGCCGCTCAAATACAGTTATCTTTTTCCTTCTGATGTTTCTTCTTTAATAAGTTCCGGCAATCTCGGGGTGTTCATGGTTTTTTGGGGAGCGATGATGACATTTATTGCCACACCAATTCTTACTTATAAATAATCAGCAAGCCTTCTGCAAGGGTAAGCCAGTTAAATTTTGTTTCAGCATACGTGTTCTTCATTATCTTATCCTCTGCAGTAATTGAATTGAATTTTGGTGTGCGCACAAAACCTGATTTTATACCCAGGTATCCCTGTATAATACCGATGGAATTGCTCAAAGAAACGCCTATAAAAAGAGAAATAAAAAGCGGAAAATGAATGATAAAACCGAGCAAACGGTTTCCGCTGCTGCCGCTGGTATTTTTGTACCAGGCAATAAAATAATGCAGAATATAAACTAAAAAACTGATGCCGACCGCACTTGAAAACTTAGTTACAAAATCGTACTGCGGGTAAAACTTTTTTATAAATAACAACGGCACTGTCAGCAAGGTATATGTAATAATACTGATAAAGCCAAAACTGTAAATAAGGTGAAAGGCGCCGTGAAGCTTAACAGATAAAGGCTGCGAAGAAGCAAACAACGGTTGAAGATTTTTCTTTGCTGTTTCAGCACCGCCTTTTGTCCAGCGGAATTGCTGCGATTTTAAAGCGCTTACCAGTGGCGGCAGTTCGGCAGGAGTAACAACATCTTCAAGGTATTTAAATTGCCAGCCTTTCATTTGTGCGCGGTAACTTAAATCTAAATCTTCTGTGAGGGTATCGGCCTGCCAGTTGCCTGCATCGAGTATCGTTTGTTTGCGCCAAACGCCGGCGGTGCCATTAAAGTTTATAAAGAAGCCCGCAGCATTTCTGCCCTGTTGCTCTACACTAAAATGGCCATCTAATGCAATTGCCTGCAATTTGGCTAACAGCGATGTGTCTTTGTTGATATGTCCCCACTTTGTCTGCACCATTCCAATACAGGGGTCAGCAAAAAAGGGAATGGTTTGTTTTAAAAAATCGCTGGAAGGAAGAAAATCTGCATCAAAAACTGCAATGTATTCTCCTTTAGCCATGGTTAATCCATGCTTGAGGGCGCCTGCCTTAAAACCTTCACGATTTTGACGTTGGATGTGTGTAACTGCAATGTTTCTTTGTTGAAGAACGGCAATTTTCTGTGCCATCAGTACCGAAGTTTCGTCGGTGCTGTCATCTAAAACCTGTATCTCAAATTTATCTGCAGGATAATCTATGGCTGCAACTGCATCCAGCAATCTTTCTACAACATTCATTTCATTATAAACCGGAAGCTGGACGGTTACAAAGGGTAAAATTTCATGCTGGTAAACTGCCTTGTTTAATTTTCGATGAGAACGCAGGTAATGATAAATTAAATGTGCATCGAAGAGTGAATGAAATAACACAAACAGTATAGCCAGAACATACAGTACTACCACCATATTTACAACAACATCAAGCATTCAACGGTTTTTATGTAAGGTATTTACTAACTAGGAGTATTATGACTTTCGTCTTGTTAAGCTGACTATTCTTTTGGTTCAATAATTTTGCAATACCCTATTTTCCTAATTTAAAAGTGTAAGCAAGACCAATGGTGTAATAGCTGGGTAATCCCGCATTTCGGCCAGAAAGCCTTTTTCCGGCACCAAGTATTACACCTGCAAAATAAACAGAGGCTCCAATATTTGTGGTATTGACTTTCGTCTCCGGAAAACGCTCAGGTGTAAAACCAGGCCCGCCTATGTCAATACCACCGGTAGAGGTTTGGTTACTGATATAAGCCTCTATGTAAACTTTGCCGGCATAGCCAATTTTTGCTGCCGAGACAACTGCATTGGGCACCTTATTGGTCTTGAGGCTATACCCACCCTGTCCATTTATAAATATTCCATTTGCAAACTTATATTGCAATAGCGCCGATGGAGTGATTTGGGTTGAACGGTTTCCGATAGCATAAATAACGTTTGTGAGGTATTTAGACAGAGGTGTACTTAGACTTACTCCACCGGTTACAGAAAATGCACCGGTAGTATTTTCCTTTTGGTAAAATTTAGATTGTATTCCAATGGTTGCATCCTGAAAATTCTTTTCACTTACCTCTTTATTATCAGTTACCTGGTGGCTTTTCGTGAAAATATACGGGATATTCAAAATAAGGTCTGTTTTACTGGATAACCCGTAAGCAGTGTAAAAGTTGACACTTTGGGTAACGATTTTATCCAGGTTGGTTTTAGACAATGGCGTCTTCGTATCCCCAAAATAAAACTCATCATATTTTTCCCTGGTTGTTGATATAGCCACAGCTAACTTTCCCTTACCTTGAGAAAATCCGCTTAATTGTTGGGCTAAGCAATTATGCAGAGATAAAATGGAAACCAACGTAAATGAGATAGTAATATACAGTTTCATAAAAATTATTTTAAGAGATGATTAATGGTTTGAAGTTTTGGTTTTGTATTTTTTGTAAGCCATGTGTTTTTTAAATTTTCTTTTATTTGTTAAAGAAACTATCAAGATTCCGTCATTTTGAGTTCACAACCTGAGCCGGTAAAATAGCGTGACTTCCCAGATGCTCTTTGTCAAGTTGAGCTTTTAAGGCATTTCATCAGTTGTTTCATCATTCATCTTTTTGTCACTTTTTACTTGCCTAAAAAGTAACCAAAAAAGGCAGCCGGGAATGAAAAACACCCCATTTCCCGGCAGGGTGTTCCAATGTGGCTTATGTACTACTGCGATGAAGGACAGCAGTACTCTGATGCCCACATTTGATGAGTTTTCCCCTAATCCATTTTCTTTGTTTACTTTCTTTTCATCAAGGAAAAGAAAGTGACAAATGCACTTGGTTGTTTCAACTCCTTAATCAGCACTTTCGGTGTTACGATTACATACACCCGGTTGATTAAAAAATTTTATTGAGTTCTAATCTTGCATTTTTTAAACAAATTATTTAAGTCAATTAAGCTGTAATATTTTAAACGTTATAATTTGAGAACGCGCATTACAAATGAACATGTATGTTGTTATTACCAATAGTGAAGGGCTTGTCGTCAATGCGACCTTCCTCTTTTCCATTTTCTAACTTCAACACGCCACGTGGGCAAACAGAAGCACAAATGCCGCAGCCTACACAAGAAGCCCGTACAATGTTTTGCCCTTTTTGTGCATAAGAACGAACATCAATTCCCATCTCGCAATATGTAGAGCAATTGCCGCAGGAAATACATTGACCACCATTGGTAGTAATTCTAAACTTTGATTTGAACCGTTGAAATATGCCAAGCACTGCAGCCATTGGGCAACCGAACCGGCACCAAACTCTTGAACCCATTATCGGGTAAAACCCAACGCCAATTACGCCGGAAAATATAGCACCTATGAAGAAGCCGTACCATTGGGCAAATGCTCCTGAAACAGAGCCGAGTATGCCTCCTTTATAATAAGAATTCAGCCAAAGCAAAATGGTGGTGATGGTGATAAAAACCAGCACACTGTGCACCATCCATCGTTCAATTTTCCAGGCTTTTAAACTTTTATCAGAAAGATGACGGTAAGGATCACCGGCAGTTTCAGCTAATCCTCCGCAACCACATACCCATGAGCAATACCAGCGTTTTCCATATTTATATGTCAGGATGGGTGTGGCAATAAAGGTCATCATTGCTCCCCAAAAAACCATGAACACCCCGAGATTGCCGGAACTTATTAAAGAAGAAACATCAGAAGGAAAAAGATAACTGTATTTGAGCGGCCAGAAATAAGAGAAATAAAATTCAGGTTCGTTTAATTTTTTTAAAAACATGGGGATGAGAAATGCAAAACCGAGTTGAAAGAACATCACGGAAAAAGTACGGATAACGTGATAGCGGCTGTGGCGGTATCTGCCGATAAAACGAATACCCATTGTTAACACAGCCAGGGTATAGAAGGCGCCATACATAAACCATTGGTCGGCGGGTTTGTTGGTCAGTATCCGACTGAGCGGATCAAAGATCCGTATCAAGCCTTCCAACATCCAGGGAAACCAATAAATAATGATATAAAAACCGGTAAGTACAATAGCAAAAATCCATGCAATGGTTCCTTTATTGGTCATGCTTTTGAACATGATGCCGTTGTTGCGGATACCAGCCGTGCCATTGTAATAGGGTAATGCATAAGCAACAGCGCCAAGAGAAAACATTCCAATTATAATGGTCATAAATAAAAGCGGATATTCTTTTGCGGCGCCGGTCATGGCTGCAATCAAACTCAGTATGGCAATAGCAATACAAATGCCTCCGACTTTCTGGGATATTGTTTGTTCTTTACTTTCTTCGGTTAGTGAAAGTGAGGGATTGATGGTAGCCTGATGATTCATACTAATTTTTTAAATAATGAAGTTATTACCAATTGAAAAGAGAAAGCATCTTTTTCTCTGTGCCTTTTACATTTTTCCCGGTTTGTATATTATAGGCTGAAAGAATGGCTCTTTCATGTTTGTCAAAAAACTCCGCATCAAAATTCAGTTGATGAAGATTTGCCATCACCTCATCTATGCTTCTTTTTTCCTGTAGCCATTTATCGCATACAGCATGACGCAGCCGCATGCCTAGAGCATTAAAGCCAATGATGGTTTCATCCTCTTTTTTATAAACAGCACGGAAACAAATTCTGCCCTTGTCATGTTCCCAATAAAAGGAACTTTCATCTTCTGTCTCCTGTGGATTTACTGTCCCGTAGGTTTGATATTCTATATCAAAAAATTTCGCAGAGTTGAAGAAAGGGCCAGGGTTATAGATTGTTCTTTTGCCGCAAAGTGTTAGCGCCAGCGTTTCACCATGTATTTTACCGGTGTACCATATCTGCTCAATAGCTTTTCTTCCTGCCGGTGGATTCCTGTGCTGAACACAATCCCCGATGGCATATACATCTGATATATTCGTTTCAAAAAATTCATTCACCAACACACCTCTGTCCGTTTCTATCTCCGTATTTTTCAAAATGGAAATATTCGGACTAACGCCAACTGTTATGCCCACAAACTCACATGCTATTTCTTCGCCTTTATTGGTGATAACCGATTTCACTTTTCCATCACCTTTTATTTCTTTCAACTCTGTGGCGGTTCTTAAATCAACATGATGTTCTTTTATATGAAGTGTCGTCAATTCGGCTTCTTCTTTTGGCAAGATGTTGTTCCAGTACGCTTCTTCACGAACTAAAAACGTAACAGGGATATTTCTTGATAATAGCATTTCTGCCATTTCAATACCAATCAATCCGCCACCCACAATCACACCTCTTTTAATGCCTTTTGTATTTTCACTCATTAACTCCAGGTCGGGCATGCCGTATAAACTTTGTACACCAGTTAATGTTATTCCCGCAAAGTTTGGTTTGTTAGAAACAGAACCGGTAGCAATTACCAGCTTATCATACTGGATGGAAGAACCTGTTTGCAACAAAAGCTTTTTGCCTTTTACATCAATTGAAATCACATGATCTTTTACTAACTTTATCCGGTTCTTTTCCCAAAACCAATCTTCGTATGGTTTGATATGCTCGTACTTCATATGCCCCATATATATGTACATGAGGGCAGTTCGTGAATAAAAATGTTCTGTTTCAGAAGATATAACAGTAATCCCGTCATCGCCCTGCTTTCTAATATTTCTTGCACAGGTGATACCTGAAATACCGTTACCTATTATTACAATCTTTCGAGGCATTGTATTTTATTTTAAATCTCTCTGATTTTATTAACAGTTCTTTTATAAAGATAGGTGTGGAATAACTGCTAATTACGATAAGAAGTTAACTTCTCTACTTTTAACAGGTTATCTGTTCCAAGGTATTTATTGCCTTTCACCAGATACCACTTACGCACTTTAGGAATTTTTAAATCCTCTATGGTCAATGTTTCGTCTAATAAAATATATTCGCCTTCATCTGAACCGGCACTGAACATAAACCTATAAGCTTCCATGGCAGAAGTTTTTGGGTCGAGAAAGAAAGTCCATACTTCCTTTCCCATTTCAGGGTCATAAGTCAAGCGGATGGTTTGGTAAGTTTTTCCATTAAATTCCTCACTGGAGACTGTGTCAGAAATATTTGCTCCCTTATCGGTCAACTTCATTGGCAAGCCATATAAATACCCATAAAAGCTGTGAACCCATTTTACGCCTTCAGGAGTAAGCTCATATTTTTTTCGGTCTTCGTCACTAATCTCCTTTTTTCCATTAATCAAATAAAATTCTTTACCATTCGATAAACCTTTTACAATTTCCTTACCCTCTTCATGGGTTATATGACAGAAATAACCAGTGGCATTATCCATTTCTAACTCAAAAGGATTTTCATTTCCAGCCGTATCAGTACTGCTTAAATAAAGATGCGCTTTTAATTTAGACCAATTATGTTGGGGATCATGATACGCAATTGTTTTATCTAAAAGTTGCTGACCGGGTTTTTGTGGGGCATTGCAATATGACAACATGAAGAGTAAGCTAAGTAGTATTAATTTTTGCATAAGTCATTTTATAAATTGATGATTAAATAGTACCTCAATCTGCAGGATTAGTCGTACAAACCGTGAATACCTTACAGTAGAAGTTATTTAATTTTTCAACCTTCTTTTTAAGTATGCAAAGGCCCCTGTTGTCCGGATGGATATTTTCAGGATGTTATATTATCTCTGTTCATTCAAGCTCCAATTATAATCAAGAGAATTTATCTGTGTTTTCCCATTGATTTTATTTTGAGAATACTTATTAATGAAGTCTGCTAAAGAACCATTCTTTGTAAAATCGCCCTTGTACCACGAAAAATATTTTGACAATTCTGCTTTACCGGCAGTGATATTATTTTTTGATTTATCATTCAAAAACCCTTTACCTGCGTCTTCCAATTGAGCATCCAGTGTTGCGGCTGCATAAGATTCATTGCGTAACCGGGGGCATGATATGGCTGCACATACCAATGCAAAATGTATCCTGGGATCATCGAACTTTTTACGTAAGATGCCATGTTCAATATTATTGAGGTCATATTTTTTACCACCAATGTTGATGAACTTAATATCCCACGGTGTATTGATCTTATAAATGTTACCGGCAATATCTTTTATGCTTTTTACCGGGTAATGCTTAACAATTAAAGAAACCGTAAAAGCATTATAAGCATTTATCCAATACGCCTTTTGTTCATTAGAAC
>MWWB01000412.1_pt1 | contig 10658 bp, 11 predicted proteins | sample 1047291 | NCBI WGS metagenome assembly MWWB01 (sample SAMN06349976, study PRJNA376086) | soil metagenome | isolation source: MS4-1 sample Antarctic (ecotone) soil | place: Antarctica | reverse complement strand
TGGGAAGTATGGGAACCCTTGTTGATTATTGCATGCAGTTCGTCTACTTCAGATTTTATTAGTTTGATTGTATAACGTATCATTTGCATAAGGTTTTACAAATGTACATTTAATACGTCATATTATACTTAACTTAACACTAGTTACATTTCCCTCTATTTCTCATTATAGTTTTACGTCGTAATCAAATCAAAAACAAATAAAAATTAAACTTTATGAAAAAGAACGTAAAAACTCTAATTATGCTTGTGTTATTTGCAACAACGTCAGTAATAGCTGTAGCGCAAAAAAATGAAACTGCAGTTAAGGCAACACCAAAATGGATCTCAGACCAAGGCTACTGGGTTATAGAAAGCAATATTAGCTCGCCCAAAACAAGTATCGTAAATTTTTATAATAATGCCAATGACCTCATATATTCAGAAAGAGTAGAAGGCGTAAAATTGAATATAAAAAAACATCAAACCTGCATGCGCCTAAAAAAAGTACTTGATAAATCTCTAATAGCATGGGAAAAAATGCAGCAACCTAAAAGTGAGCAGTTAGTAAAAAACATTTTCAAGGTTAAAGAATAACGGAACGAATAAAGGGCATTGAAAACTTGGAAGCATTTTATCGTTAGGGAAAAAGCAGACGCTCTAAAAGTATGACAAGCGCTAAAATTTAATCCGGAAGTATAGTATTCGTCGAAATAGATACTTAAATTTATTATTGTTATATGGAAACCTCCCAGTTCATATTTTCTGATAAATACAGGTTGGAGCGGCATATTCTTTTCTGGTTTTCCTGGTGGCTTTTCTGCAGCTTTCTCTACTCTTTCACTCCTGCGCCACTGCCGCCCGCCTTTAAAACCCGGTTACTTATAAGTTCTTTAGAAGCGGTAGTATTTTTAGTCGCTCATGTGTTTTTATCGTATTCCCTCATGTACTTTGTAGTGCCTAAATTATTATTTAGATCGAGGTATTTGCTTACTGCGCTAAGCGTGGTTATCCTTTTTCTTCTTACCGGGGCTATTTCAGGTGCTTTGAGTATTTATTTTCTTCCAGGTCTTCGCCAGTACATTTTACCTGCAGAGATAAATAAGGCTTACCGTGTTCCTGTAAAAGCTGCTTTTTACATGGCCTTGTTGGCTGGTTTACGAGGTGCTATTACCATTGGCGGTCTCGCAGCGTCTATTAAAATAATGAAACACTGGTATATAAAAGAACAAAGGAACATGCAGTTGCAAAAGGAGAATATCCAGTCGCAGTTGCAGTTATTGAAGGCGCAGGTGCATCCTCATTTTTTATTCAATACACTCAACAACATTTATTCTTATACCCAAAACACTTCGCCTGTTGCTTCACAATTAGTAATGGGGTTGTCCGGTATGCTTCGTTGTATTTTGTACGAGTGTAACCGGCCCCTGATCTCCCTTAATAAAGAATTAAAGATGCTGCAGGATTTTATTCTTTTGGAAAAGATACGTTACGGAAATAAGCTGGACGTAAATATAGATGTGCCGAAGGATGTGGATGAATTTGAGATAGCACCACTGCTATTATTGCCATTTGTTGAAAATAGTTTTAAGCATGGAGCCAGCCAGATGATCGAACAGCCCTGGATAAGCTTAAGCATTACCATTGACGAAGGGAGTATGCGCATGAAGCTTGTAAATGGCAAAGCAGAAAATTACAAGGCGCCTACAGAATCTGCCGGCATAGGAATTCAAAATGTACAAAGGCGTTTAGAATTGTTGTACCCCAACAAACACACATTAAAAATTCAAGATTTAGAAGAAGTTTTTATAGTGGATCTTACACTTGAACTTGAAAGAAAACCCCTAACAACAACACAAATTGTAAGCCCTGAAAAAACAGTTGTTTATGAGTGATATGGAAAGGCTGAAATGCATGGTGGTAGATGACGAGCCACCTGCCCGCGAAATAATTCGCCGATATATAGAAGCAGTTCCCATGCTTGAACTGGCGGGCGAATTCGGCAATGCCTTGCATGCTATGGCTTATTTACAACAACATGCCATCGACCTTATTTTTCTGGATATACGAATGCCTCAACTTAATGGCAACGAATTTTTAAAAGCGGTTAAAAATCCACCCCCTGTTATTTTCACCACTGCCCATGCAGAATATGCCATAGAAGGATACGAACTGGATGTAGTTGATTATTTGTTGAAGCCAATACAATTTGATCGTTTTATAAAAGCGGTAAATAAAGCATTGACTTTTAAAGGACACCATACCCACGAACCAAAGGCCGCCGCCGAAGAACCTAAACAGGAAAACTTCATTTACTTCAGGGCCGATAGAAAGATGGTAAAAGTGATGCTTAATGATATTCGCTACATCGAAAGCATGAAAGACTATGTAAAAGTTTTTACCGACGACGATGTTATTATTACCAAGCAGTCGTTAAACTCAGTAGAAGCGATGCTGCCCGAAAAACAATTTATCCGCACACACCGGTCTTTCATTGTGTCGCTATCAAAAGTTAAATCGTTTACACACGAGCTTATAGAGATCAATAACGAAGAAATACCCATCGGCAAGCTGTACCGTAACGAAGTGCTTAAAATGCTGGAGTAAAATAAAAGAATGCGAGTTCCCTAAAACAAAAAAGCACCACCAGGTGATGCTTTCCAAAAAAATATTTCCCGGTTAATCCCCTGAATTTTGCTCGGCCTTATCCTGTTGGTCCGCCAGTCCTTCGGGAGAGAATGGACTTTCTTCGGGAATATTACCCATTCCTACTGTTCCTTCATTTCTCATTTCACCATCTCCAATACTTGTAACGATCCCCTTTTTAGGATCATCTACTGCATAATAGTTATCATTATCCTTATTGTTTTCAAGCTCTTCCGATGATTGTAGAGTGGCATCTCCAAAAGATATTTTACTTGTATCCTGCTCTGCTTCTGTAGCTTTTTCGGGTGTGCTTTGTTCTTCGTTCATTATTATACGTTTTAAAATTTCTATAGCAGACACTAAAGTTGTGCCAATGGCTTTAAGTACAAACGGAATTACCAAACGTACTAATTATGATTAACCGGGGATATAAAATTACATTCAACCGCTTATGCTCTGTGGCAGTGCATTATTTTCCAGCTTCAACATGTGTCCAAATAAGTATTTTTTTGAAAAACTTTTTTAATGTAGGTGATTAGTTACACCGTTACAGCAAAAAAAGCTCCATTTCTCATGCCTATATAAAAGTGTTGGCATTAATAATTTAAAAGCTTTTGTACATGTTCACCTAACCTGCTCTTTGCTAAAAAGTTCTTCTCTAATTCCATATTAAAAGGAATGGGTGTATCGAGGGATGCACAACGCATTATTGGTGCATCTAAGTGTTCGAAACAGTGTTGACTTATCCATGCGCTTACCTCTCCGCCAATGGCGCCGGTTAATGTGTCTTCGTGTAAGATTAATACTTTGCCTGTTTTTATTACGGATGCTTTAACAGCATTATAATCGAGAGGCGACAAAGTGCGGAGATCAAGAATATCAAAAGATATTTCCGGATGGTGTTGAGCATATTCAATTGCCCAGTGAACACCTGCACCGTAAGTTATAATGCTTATATCGTCCCCATCCTGTATCTGTCTTGCTTTGCCAATTTCAACTTCGTAATAGCCATCCGAAACATTACTTGATATGCTGCGGTATAATGCCTTATGCTCAAAATACATTACCGGGTTAGGGTCATTGATGGCAGCAATCAACAAACCCTTTGCATCTTCAGGAGTTGCAGGATAAACTACTTTTAAACCTGGTGTATGTACAAACCACGCTTCGTTACTTTGGCTATGAAACGGACCTGCTCCTACGCCTCCGCCCGTAGGCATACGAATAACGACATCAGCATTTTGCCCCCAGCGGTAATGAATTTTAGCAAGGTTATTTACAATTTGATTAAACCCGACACTAACAAAATCAGCAAATTGCATTTCCATTACACTCTTAAATCCTTCGAGGCCCAGCCCTAACGCTGTGCCTACAATAGCACTTTCACACAGGGGCGTGTTGCGTACTCTTTCTTTACCAAATTCCTGTACAAAGCCTTCGGTTATTTTAAAAGCTCCGCCATACTCTGCAATATCCTGTCCCATTAAGATAAGATTAGGATGTTGCTGCATCGATTGATGAAGAGCTTCTTTTATCGCGTCAACAAACCTCAACCCCTGCCGCTCTCCAGAGAGGGGGGAAGAAATTTTATCTGATGGTTGAGTAGTTGAAGGAGGATTGGCATTTGCATTAGCTTGCATTGAACCTTCACTATTACCGTTTATTGACACATCAACTTCCACTGAACACCCCTTATTGCCCATTGATTTTCTCGCATACACATCTGTTAACTCTTCCCCGGTGTCCGGCTGCATTAATGATACTCTATCAGCAAGCTTTAATTCTGATTCTATGTAATTTTTTATTTCAGTTTTAATTACTTCAACCGCATCATTTTGCAAAACTTTTTCATTGAGCAACCACGCTTCATAATTTTTTATGGGATCTTTCAACAACCACTCTTCAAAAAGTTCTGTAGGAATATATTTAGTTCCGCTTGCCTCTTCATGACCTCTCATTCTAAAGGTCATACATTCTATTAAGTACGGTTTTTGGTTGCTTATGCAATACTTGCGGACACCTTTAATAGTATCATACACTTCCAAAATATTATTACCGTCTATTCTAACACCATCCATTCCGTAACCTTTGGCTTTATCAACCAGTTTTTCGCAGTGGTATTGCTCATTAGAGGGTGTGCTTAAACCATATCCATTATTTTCAATGATAAAAATTACAGGAAGATCCCACACAGCAGCCACATTTAAAGCTTCATGAAAGTCGCCTTCACTTGTTCCGCCTTCGCCGGTAAAAGTAAGCGCAACTTTGTTTTGCTTCTGCAGTTTGTACGCTAAAGCAACCCCATCGGCAATAGCTAACTGGGGTCCAAGATGAGAAATCATTCCGCATATATAATGCTCTCTGCTTCCAAAGTGAAAACTTCTTTCCCTTCCTTTACTATAGCCTTCTTTGTTGCCCTGCCACTGCATAAACAATTTATGCAAAGGCATATTGCGGCAGGTAAAAACGCCTAAGTTTCTGTGCAAAGGCAATATCCATTCATCGTTACGCAATGCAAGTGTTGCACCTACCGAAATTGCTTCCTGTCCAATGCCGCTAAACCATTTGCTTATCTTTCCCTGCCGCAACAGTACCAGCATTTTCTCTTCTATAAGGCGAGGCAGCAAGAGATTTTTGTAAAGGTGAATAAGCTCTTGATCGGGTAAATAATTGCGGTTAAAATTCATCCAGTTACTTTATTAATCTTTATCTGCAAACAGGGTTGAAAGAATTGAACTAATTACAGAAACGATTATACTAAATAGAAGTGCTGACCACCAGCTATCTACTTCAAAACCACTAACCAGGTTCGCTGCCCATTTTATAATCAGAATATTTATAACCAATAAAAACAGGCCGAGTGTAAGCAAGGTTATAGGCAAGGTAAGGATAACGAGTATTGGCTTTATGAACGTATTTAGCAATGCCAACACTAATGCTACAATTATGGTTGTGGTTACATCTGTTATGGCCACTCCGGGTAGAAGATAGGCGGCCAGGTAAACTGCCACTGCAGTAACGAGTATTTTAATAATAAAACTCATAGAAGTTTTTATGAACAAATGTAAACTTCTTTGGTGCAAACAATCAGCCCGTATATCTGGGTTCTAAGTATCCTTTTTCCGGATACAATTTTGTGAAAGTTGTTTCTTTCTGTACTATGCAAGCAGGAAAGTTGTAGCGGTGCTGCCGTGTTTCTATATCTGTTGGTTACACAACTACCAGTTCATAAAATGCTTCGGGGTTTAAATATTTTTCGGCAAGCTGCTTAAGCTCTTCCGCAGTTACGGTTTTAATAGTATTTATAGCGTTATAAAAGTAGGCATCAGTAAGTCCGTTCAATATGTAATTCTTCCAGCGGGCAATTATTTGAAAAGGACCATCCAGGTCTCCAAGAATACTTCCCATCATATAATTTCTCACTAAGAGCAGTTCTTCTTCATCCACCAATTCTTCTCTTAGTACTTTCATTTCTTTGTACACCTCTTGTATGGTAGCCTCGCACACATCTCTGCCTGCTTCTGTGCTTACCATCCATGCACTTTGCTGAACATGATTTTGAAAGTAGCTGTGAATACCGTAAGTATAGCCTTTGTCTTCACGAATATTGCTCATTAAACGTGAACCAAAAAAACCACCAAAAACATTATTCAAGACCTGCGCTTTTGTAAAGTCGGGATGACGCCTGTTAGGGAAAGGACGTGCAATCCTTATCGCTCCCTGCACCCCGTTTTCGTCGTTAATAATATTACGTTTCTTTTCTTTTGATGAAGTAACGTGGTGGTGTTTCTCTGCTAAATCGAGCTTGTTCAAAGGCAGGTGCCCGATCGTTTTGTTCAACTGGCTGAATAAATTATCCTGCAATTTACCTGCAACAAAAATGATGCACTTTCCATTACGATAATACCGGTTGTAGAAGTCAACTATTTGTTCGCGCTGCAAAGCATTGAATTCTTCAATAGAAGTGTACCGTCCGTAGGGATGATTGAAACCGTACAGGTATTCATCAATGAAACGGTTGGCGACAAAATCGCATTTCTGCAAACTTACTTTAAGCCGCTGTATTTGATTTTGCTTGTAAATCGCGATCTCTTCCTCAGCAAACACGGCATCAGTTATAAGTTCCTCTATAACGGGCAACACCTTTTCAAGATGCTTATTAAGGCAATGCAAAGTAATGTTGGCTGTTTCGTTGAAGCAATTGCGGTTTAAGTAAGCGCCATAATATTCGAAGTGCTCATTTATTTCAAAAGCCGACCTTTTTGAAGTTCCGTTTTTAAGTAAATGATTGGCTGTGCCTGCTACTATATTTTTGTCTTCGTTCCAGTTTCCTGCAAAAAAAACCAACTCGATTAAAGTTACTTCCTGGGCGCCCGCATTAATTGTGTAAACAGGTACGCCATTATCTAAAGTAAATTGTTGGTATGGCTGCAGCTTAAGATCAAGTTCGATGGGGTCTTTTATTGAAGGGGGTGTTTTTCGGTCTAACATGGTAAATAATATCTTTTTGCAACACCTTAATTCCTGCTGAAGTAATGCATAGTACTGCTGTTGGCTTCATCAAAAATTTCATTAGCTGCATCTTTTATGTCTTCAACAGTTACCTGCTGATAACGATTCAACTCTGTATTCATCATCTCTGCATCGCCTAATAATTCGTACATGGCCAGGCTGTTTGCACGGTTCATGATCGTCATATCTTCAAAGGCAATCATGCTTTCTGTTTTGTTCTTTACCTTATCAAGTTCTGCTTCGCTCACCAAATCAGTCTTCATTTTTTCAACTTCTTCCTGCACCGCTTTTTCGGCATCCGCCATCTTTACACCTTTTACTAATTTACCATCAATGGTAAGCAGGCCTGCTTCAATGCTGCCCATATGATAGCAGTCTACCTGGCTGAACAATTGTTTTTCCTTCACCAATGCCTGGTATAATCTCGAAGACCCGCCTCCACTTAAAATATCGCCGATAAGATCGGCAGTATAATAGCCTTTATCTAAACGCGGTGCCATGTGCCAGTTTTTATAAAAAGCATCCAAAGGAACATCTGCCTGCACTTCAAGCAAACGTGCTTCGGTTTGCTTTGGTTCCTGTGGAAGATTTCTGTTGTACTTAACACCGGTTTTAATAGGCCCAAACCATTTTTCTGCAAGACGCTTAACCTGTTCAACATGTACATGTCCCGACACTACTAATATTGCATTTACAGGCCGGTAATGTTTAAAGAAAAAATGCTTCACATCCTTTAAAGTGGCATTTTCTACATGGCTTAATTCTTTACCTATCGTCATCCAGCGGTATGGGTGTACCTTATATGCCAGCTCACGCATCTTATGCCATACATCTCCGTAGGGTTTATTTATATAATGCTCTTTAAACTCTTCGCAAACCACCTTGCGTTGTACATCCAAACTTTTTTTTCTGAATGCAAGACTTAGCATGCGATCGCTTTCGAGCCAGAAAGCGGTTTCTAAATTTTCGGCAGGAAGCTGAACATAGTAATTTGTGAGGTCGTTAGTTGTATAAGCATTGTTCTCGCCGCCTGCAATTTGCAAAGCATCATCATACTCAGGAATATTAATGCTTCCACCAAACATCAGGTGTTCGAACAAATGGGCGAAACCAGTTGCACCAGGGTCTTCATCCCGGGCGCCTACATCGTACATCACGTTTACAACTGCCAAAGGTGTACTATGATCTTCATGAACAATAACCCGTAAACCATTATCTAAAACAAATCGTTCGTACTGTATCATACTTAAATAAAAAGTGGTGCAAATTAGGCGATTTTTAGGGTATGACCTGCTAATTTTGTTTGGCCCCCAACGCAATACTTGCCTCAATGTGTATTATTTAAGTTGAGCTATTTTAATCTGTATAACTGTAGCAATGCTTACTGCTCTTTGCTTTGCTAAAAATGCTTTTTCACCTTCAAATAATTCATCAACTGTCGCTTTAAAATATCGTAGCCATGTTTCAAAGTGATGTGCATGTAAAGTTGATTGCCGGTGAAGGATCATGTGAGGTTGAATGGCATTCTTCCGGTATGTATCTGATTGAAATAATACCATATCCCAAAAATCAACCAGCACAGGAAAGTGATGGTCTAAATCAATCTTAGCAACATCTGTAAACAAATATGAAATGGAAGGATCGGCAAGTAGTTTATCGTAAAACGATACTACAAGGTTGTGAATATCTTCTCTTGTTTCAATGTCATTTTTCATTATTGCGTTTTTATCCTGTGCTCCAAAACAATTTATGAAAAAGTATAACGCTTAATTTATGTTCTTCAACTAACTTCCTTCAATACATCTTCAATTCGCTGTTTTAGTGCGTCATAATCTGTAAATCCCCGCGCAACCATGTGAAATTTCAATTCGCCTGTTTGAATAAACACGGTAGGATAGCCGTTAACTTTCAGTTGCTTTACAAGCGAAAACTCATAATACGCTTTCTGTTTGTATTCATCGCTTTGTAGTCTTTCATAAAAAATTTCGGGTCTGATGCTGTACTTTTCCAACAAATGCCTATAGGCCTCTTCATCTGTAAGATCGCGGCCTTCATAATTTAAAGCGTATTGAAGCCCTGAAGCAAATTCTATAGCTCTATCAGGATAAAATTCTTTAAAGATGCACATTGCTATTGCAGGCTTTTCAGAGTTAGGGTACCAATCACTGTCTTCATAATTGAATATGTGCCACAGAAAATCCTGCCCAAACTTTACACCGGTAGTGCCTTCCACTGTTTTATAAGCTTTTTGAATATAGGGAGCCATCCCCCTAATATGGGCAGGCTTTTCAGAAAGAATCATTCCGCCTGAGAGCACGTCAGTATCAATTTGGTCTTTAAACTCTTCCGCAATTTTCTTTATAACGGGGCTAAAGCCATAACACCAGCCGCAGTAGGCATCGTAACAATAAATCAATAGTGGACTCATGAAGGCAAAGGTAAACCGCTAAAGAGGAGTAAGAATTGATTTTAGTCTACAATTAAAAACTCTTTGAGGTATCTACTGATGTATTCTTCTTTTCGCTTAAGCCTGTATTGCATAATAAAGCGCGGATGTGGTAAGGGAATGATCTTATTAAAAAGATGATGCTCGATATTAAGTTTTGACAAGTATTTAAAGTTGTCGCCCTCACCTAAGCAAAAAGCTACCGTCGTGTTTAATCCCCATCCCAATTGTTTCCTGAAGCAATTAACTGCAAAAGGTTTTATACTTTCCACCAATTGCCTGTCGTCGTAATAATTGAGATTTTTTCCATGCTTTGTAAAACCAAGCGGACTAAATGCAGTTATATAAAATCGAGCATAAAATCTTTCAGCTCCACCAAAAGCATTAATCATATCATAAACAAACAAAGAAGATAACTCCTGCCTTAAAGGCCAGTTGCTTTCGATATTACATTCGCTCTTTAAACGAATAGGATCAGTGAAAGGAACACCTGTAACGCCGCCTCCAAACCTGCCGGGATTGATGCCAATGATACAAGAACGGGGATTATTATCGTGATAATACTTCTGATAGAACTGCATTGCAACCCGTTTGGTTTCTTCGTCGGTAAACGGGTTCATTACTTCAACATCTGCCGGTAGCTGAATTGAAAATTGCAGGTTCAAAAGGAAGTCTAATATTTTATCTGATAACATGCCCTCACCCAGCCTCTCCCTGCAAGGGAGAGAGTTTTTAATTTAGTATTTATTATAAACCCTCATACTCTCTAATCCCCTTTAGCGGGTGGGATTTAATGTGCCTCTAACCAATTTACTCCCACGCCAATTTCCGCATCTGCCGGAACATCATTTGGTAAAGCCAAAGCCGTTTGCATGCATCTGATAATGATTGGTTTGATGGCTTCCACCTCATCTACACAGGCATCAAATACCAATTCATCATGCACCTGCAATATCATCTTCGATTTAAAATTGTGTTGTTTAAATTCCTTATCAATCTTTATCATCGCCAGCTTTATCATATCTGCCGCCGTGCCCTGTATAGGCATATTGATAGCGTTGCGTTCCGCATAGCCT
>MWWB01000411.1_pt1 | contig 10661 bp, 15 predicted proteins | sample 1047291 | NCBI WGS metagenome assembly MWWB01 (sample SAMN06349976, study PRJNA376086) | soil metagenome | isolation source: MS4-1 sample Antarctic (ecotone) soil | place: Antarctica | reverse complement strand
TAAAAGAGTTTTTATTCATCTTGATAACATTGTGTTAGTTGATGATAGTAGAACAGGATGATCGTGCAACTGTCTTTACGCTCATGTTGCCTACAGGTGATGACCATAGTGTACAATTGCCGATAGGCAACCTGATGCCCAATGAACGTTGGATTCTCAAAAGGCTTTAATGCGAATGGTACGGCTTGTCTTCCGTTGCCGTGCCATATAAGCTTTAATGCCATAGCTGGGATTGCCCACAGGTGATGCCACAACTAATAAAACATTGTAGAGAAAAGATGTTTTTGAATTTAATAGAAGTGACAGTATGAATTTTAAAATACTTCATTGAATTGCTGGATTGCAAACTTCATCAAAGAGTAATATTTGTTGTGGTAAGTTTTCCCTTAGTATGTCTATTGCAATTGATATAAATTTTATCACTTTTTTATCAGAATTAAATAAACTAAAATCAAACTGTTGTACTTTTTTAGCTGTAGCAATTTTAAAAACATTGCCGGAAACGTAGCAATGAAACAGGTTTGCATTTTTTTGCTTTGCCATTTTTAATACTTCTGATTTAAACTCTTTTAGCGTTTTTACTTGTTGCATAAAAAACAGTTTTTTCATTCGGATAAATTTTGTTGTTGTTTGAAACTTTCACAATGCCAGTACCATGACACAACTTTATTTTTTTCTGCAAATATTAAATCTCCAGGCACTGAGTGATAATCACTTTTTATAATTTCAAAAGGATATTTTTCCATGTCAGTATTTTCATTAAGGTTGTTTAAATCTTCCGTGGTGAAATTGTGAATGACATAGACTATAGTTGTCTTTAATTCCTCTTTTGAAATTGCATAGAAATAGATGCCACCAAGAACATTGATATTAGATAAATAGGCCTGTGTACTGTCTGAATAAATTTCTTTTGTGTAAATCTGTTGGCTAAAGATTGCGCTGCTTAAAACGGCTGTAAATGCTAATAGAATTAATTTTTTCATAATTATTTTTTGAAAGTGATGTATGATATAAAGCCTGAAATGCTTTGTGTTTTTTTGATGGTTGATTTGGATTGAAGGAATCTTAATCTTGTTTCTAAAGCCATACTGTTATTTACAGGCTCTGAAATATTTTCAATCTCTGACTTTGCTTTTTGTTGTTCTTTGATTGCTTTTTCACGCTCTGCAAGGTCTTCGCTTTTTAAAGCTTCCTGTACTTCATTGTATGCTTTTATTGATCTGTCTTTTTTTGCTTTCCACTGTATAATGTTGAAATTATTTTCTTGCAGTTGCAGCCTTATTAATGAAATATCTTTTATAATATTTTCATCTGTGCTGTCAATGTTGTTGCTTTTGAATACTTCATTATATATGTAGCTAAGCTTAATTGATGTGGCAGATTGCGGCTCGTTGTCTTTTGAAAATAAAAGAGGCAAAGCCGATTGAATTTTTAAATCTTTGATTGGTTTGTCTTTTATCATGCTCCTGAAAGAATCAATAGAAATATCATTGAATGAAACTTGAAAATCCTTTCGCTGAACGTTTGTTCGTATAGGTTTTAGTGTCTTTATTTTTTCTGCATCACTGATCTTTATAAATCCATCCTTGTCATTAAATATTACTACTTCCGACTCTTTTGCTTCAATTAAATATCCTGTTCCTTTTATGTCTTTGAAATAGTAATTAACTGTTATTACACCATCAAATTTTTTTTGTTCTTCGTACACATGCTTTACGTTATCGAATGCTGAATTGTACGTGTTCCAGAAGCCGTTAGCAAACAGATTTTTACAACTGAATGCTATTAATCCAAACACTAAAAAAATCGTTGCTTCTGTCTTTAAATCACTTGCTCTTAATCTGTAAATTGGATTGGCCGGCATGACACAAGGATTTTTTTTGAACGGATAGAATAAAGGAATTCCTTGCTTTGTTAGCATGTCAAAAATCAAGTGTGAGCCATAGGCCCATAAATATATTTTTGGAATAGTTGAGCTGGCTCCTGTTGACTTTACAATGAAAGAAACAATGATGTAGCCTACGATATAAAACATTAGTGAGTGTGTTACTGTTCTGTGTCCATACTTTCGACTAATCAACTTTGCTACCGGGTAAATTAATTTTCCTATAAAACTTTTTGTATGATCTGCATCCGGTAGCAAAGAAAAAAAGCCAGTAAAAAAAATAAAGGTTGGAGAAGAAAAAATGTTGATGTCGTACATCGAAAGGAAAACACCGGTGAAAACAACGCCACCGGCAACGTGGTTAGAGCCGCTCACGAGAATAAGTTTTTTTGTTCTGTAACTGGTTGTTTTTCGATAATAGACTTTAGCAGGTCATCTACTCTTTTTTCAATTTCTATGCTTCGTTTTAAATCACTTTTTGAGTGGTACCTGAAATAATTTTTTTGTGCTGATCGCATCGCCTGCACTTGTGCGGCTAAGCTTTCTAAAGTTGTTTCTGCTGGCATGATTGATAGAGTTTAAAGGTTTATAAATTCTGCTCCTGGAAATATCGCTATTTATAGCTGTGAGGTACCACCACGTCATTTTTAACTGTGACTTCCTGATTTAAAAGTGTTGCTGCAGTAACGTCATTTTTAACTGTGACTTCCTGATTTAAAAGTGTTGCTGCAGTAACGTCATATTTAGCTATGACTGCAGATAATATCCCGGTTCTTTCACTCTCTGGTAATCCTTCTAACTTTTTTATGTACCTGCTTATTTTTCTTTTGATTCTTTGCCTGTCTCTGAAATCACTGCCCAGGTATCTGTAATCCTGTAGAATGTGAGGCTTTGGGTAATTCATATAAATTCTTTCGGTTGCCATTCCGTTTCGTGTCATGCTTTCAAAATCAAAATGATTCCAGCCGTTTAAATATTCGTTGTACAGCTTGCAGGGATAATGTGATATCATAACGTCACTTTTAACTTTGACGGCCAGCTTTAAAAACCTGATATGTTCTGTTTCACTCCATTCATGTTTATAAAGTCTTTTACCTGATTTTCTTGTTTCAAATAAATATGGTGGATCGAAGTAGATAAAAACTTTCCGGCGCCACTCGTCATATTTGGCTATGATGCCGGCGTAATCGGCACATTCAACTATAACAGCAGCTTTGGTAGCTGAAGTATCGTTGTATCTGTCTATGAGGGATATGTCAATGTCATTAATAACTGTGAGAGCTGGTAAATTTAGATTGAAAAATATTCCTCCGTTTCCGACCATTGCATCAATGAAAACCTCACACTTTGGAATATGATTTATAATTGCCTGATACGTGCCATTGCCAGCTTTTCCGCCATTGTATGTTGTATAAGGCTTCATAAAAATTTTCTTTTTGTTTTGGATAAGAAGAATCTGAAAAACATTAGTCCAATCATTGCGATGCCTCCAATGAAGCGAAGGCTTTCGCTGCCCATTTCCCTGCTTGTATAACGAAGCACAGCAACACAGGCAAGCAATAACATCACTGTCCAGGACATATCAATTTCTTTCAATCCTCCAATGTGCCTGACTGTTCTTATGTTTTCTTCGGTGATATAAATTTCCTTTCTGAACCTGTCGCATAGCTCAAATATTACTCTGGGATTTCCTGCACTTTGATCATATACGTGTTGCCTGTATAATTCAAAATCTTCAACGTCCAGATCATAACTCAGCTTGTGGATTAACTCTATTGAGTTTGTGCGGTTGAGTGGTTGAATGTCTATCTGTTTGAAGTTCCATAGGAAAGAACTTTTATTTATTGGTATTTCACGGGCTGTTGTGATAATTACAAAATGATCTTTCATTAACTCAATACATTTTATAGCCTTTAAAGTAATGCCATCAACATTTTCAATCACAATAATATATTCCTGCTTCTCTGTGATCTTTATAATTTCTGCTATCAATGAATACACTGAATCTTTTTGCAGCTTCTGTAATATTTGGGACTTGTCAAAACCTCCGAACACTAATTCTTTGATTGCTTCTTTATCATTATCGTATAGATAAAGTAACATGTTTATGAAAGTCATTTTAAGGTTATTCATTTCATCCAGCACTAAAAATTTTCTGTCTTTCAATTCTATCTGCTTCAACAAATGACTTTTTCCAATTCCAATTTTTCCGGTCAAAATCGTATTGATATTTTTGTTCAAGGCGTCAACTATTTCAATCATTTCTTTTTCCCTTCCTATCACGAAATTTTCCGGATTGCTTGAGAACTGTACAAAGCTTGGAGCCTTCTTTTTGATGTTAAGCATTCTTTTTATTAATCTCCTGAAACTGCTTTCTCTTTTATCTGTAGCTGTGTCAACATGCTTTCTTAATAATTCTATCGGGGTATGATTATAAATAAGAGTAGTATCAAAACTTGTATGGCCCAACATTTCTTTTACATGATGAAGCTCTGCACCATTTGAAAGCATGGTTGTGGCAAACGTATGCCGTAAGGCATGCGGATGCAGATTTGCAAAAGCCGGGTTTACTTTCTTCAATCTGTCACATAGTTTGTTAACTGCTTTCCTGGATAAGTGATCACCGACAGGTGAAGGAAATAAATAATCATTTTCAGACTTTGGTTTTCTCTCTTTTATATAATCTGCCAGCACCTGTAATAACCTGTTTGAAATTGGGATTTCCCTGCTTACATCTTCACCTCTTTTCTTTAATGATTTTACAATAATTGTTTTCTTTTTGAAGTTGAAATTCTTCATTTGTAACGTAACACATTCAGTAACTCTTAAGCCGCAATCCATCATAATAAGTATGATCGTTTTATGCCTTAAATTCTGCACTGATTTTAATAGAATATCGCTCTTATTTTTATCCAGGTGATGGAACTCTCTTTTCTTTTTTACTGTTACTTTCTTTTTTTCATTTACTACTGGTGCCGGTTCTGAAAGCTTCGCATGTATTTGCATCGTCTCCATAAAGTCATTTTCTGTAAAGTCCTGTTCTTCAAGTTGTTCATTCAAATTTTCATTCATAGTTTTTTATTTTCAGCAAGTGTTTGAAAAAGGCCTTTTTATCTTACCATCCTACCGGACAGCTTCTAACTGATTGATTATTAATAATATACTTCATGTAAGATGTTTTGTTTCCGGTAAGATGATTTCCGGTAAGATCAGGTAACTTCCGGTAGGATGGTTTTTGTTGATCTTACCTGCTCCTAACTCTTTATTAATTAACTCTTTATAACACTTTCCGGTAAGATGGTAAGATGTTTTAGTATTTCCTGCTGGTTTTGTCATTTTGACTTGTTTTTCCCTTTTATTTTTTTCCTGTTTCATAGAATATTTACTTCAAGCTGGGGGGTCTGGGGGGTGGACATTATTGTAATTTTGTCGCCTCCGCAAATTCAGGATTTGTACACCTTGAAAAATATGCTCTAAGCATCACTTTTAAGCCATTTTGGCCGTTTATTTCAATTTTATGGCCCAATAGCCATAACGGTCGCTTCCGCTCTCTTTTGCCCTGAGAAAGCCGCATAATGGCATTGCCCTGCCAATGCTTATTTTGTTTAGCCGCAGAACTGTAAAACCTGACATGTAATGAAGAATATCCGAGGCCGTCATGAACGTTGTATTCGGGTCTTTTTCAAATGCCGGTTTCAGATAATTTGGAATCAATTCCGCTTCTGTTGATCGCTGCTGAAACTTTGAATTGCGCTTTTCATTTTCTTCAATTTCCTCTTTGTCCATATCGTACGGAAGATGCTCTTTAATCATGCCGACAGCCTGCGCCCAACACTTGTTTATGTCTACTGATTTTGCATACTTCCAATCAATGTTTTTGATTTCAAAACAGAGCCATCGAACTGAGCCGGTTTCATCGGTAAGAAACTCGTGCATGTTCGTGGAACCGATAAAACTTGTCACTCTATGAATAATGGAAGTTTTGCGATCGTAGGGCAAGCGTTCGTTAATAATGTCTTTTGAAAAGAGCGCTTTCAAAGAATTTATTTCGTGCTTTGCAAGGCTTGAAAGTTCATCAAGATTGATAATAAAATTCTTCGCAATGGCAATGCGTGAATCTTTATCATCAGAAATATTTTCCGCAAAATATTCGCTTAGTGCCGGTGGACAGATGAAGCGGCAAAACGTAGTTTTTCCGGAGTTCTGTTTATTATGAATAAGAATAAAAGCTTGCTTATTATAATAGCCTTCAACCGTTGCGCACTTAACCGCTCGCATCATCCATTTTGTGAACTGTATGCTAAAAGATATATCATCAGTTGTTGAAATGTAGCTGCAAAGTTCACAGATGTAATCCGTTTTGCCGTCCCACTTTGGAAGCTTTGAAAAGTATTCAATGAAAGGATTATACTTTTGAATGAAGTCGCTTTTCAAAATTGAAATAAGCTTATCCATTCCGACTTTTACGCCCGCTTTATTCATTTCAACAAAGAGAGAATTTTCGTTCAGTGGCTGAAAATCTTTTTCGTTTTTGCGCTTTATTTCCAACTCCAATTTTATTGTGTTGAAACGTAAATCAAAATTTCTTGAAAGGAATTTTTCAGCTTCATGGAAGATTGTCCAAATCTCTTTTTGTGCCTCAACCTCCGTCTCCTTCTCCTCTGGAGAAGGAGTGAGGACAGGCACCATTGGCACGGCTTTAAATTCTGTTGCAGATTTTTCTTTGAAAAAATCTGCAACGTCCTTGAAAGCTTCCTGCACATAAAAAGACTTCCATCCGGTTAAAGTTGAAAGCCTTTGTGATGCTTCCTTTCCGGCTTTGTCGTTGTCATAAATAATTCTGACTTCATCATCAGCAAGAGAACTAATTAAGGCAATTTGTTCCGGCGTTGGAATGGTTGTTTCACTTTGCAAAGTAATTGCCTGGAAGCCGTTTGCATTTAATGCCATGCAATCTTTTTCACCTGCGCATATCCATAAAATTTGAGATTGAATAATTTGATTAATACCAAAAATTTCATTTGTTGTCTGGTCCTTAAAAGGGAAGGATTTCTTTTGTTTCCCTTTTAGCTCGGGCAAGTAAATTTTAATTTTTCCATTTACCTCATAGCAAATTACAAGCTGCTTAAGAGCGATGTAATCAAACTTGCAATGCTTGCCACCACTGCTTATAAACTCGTGAAACTTTACCTGGTTAACGTTGTAACGTTGAAGCGTTCTTTCATCAATTTTATAAGATGCGAAGTAGCTAATAAATTCTTTCGTGTAGCCTTTCACATAAGAGATGTGAATATTTTTCAACTGGCTTTCCTGAAAGCCATTCAGCGAAAAATCTTTCGCAATGATCTCAATCACTTTTGAAAAATCTTTCTTCGCATCAATTTTATTGATGTCAGCAACGAACTGAAAAACATCGCCCTGATGGCCGCTGTTGTGGCTTTTAAATTTCAGTTGTCCGTTTGCTTTGTAAACAGATAAAGAAGGTTTTTCGTCTTTATCAGAGAAAGGAGATTTGTAATTTTTTTTTGATGTGGGATTGAAGCCGGGAATATATTTTGAAAAAATATCGGCTTCTGAAATTTGGTTTAGTAATTGTAGTTTTGTCATTGTAACTGAAATTTTGAAATTAATTAAAAGCCGGTGCGTTCGAGTTCACCGGCTTTTTGCTTTTTATGATTAATGAAAGAATTGATTTGTAAATGTTGTTAGCTTCTGCAATCCGCTGTGCATTTAAAGTTTCCATTTCGATTTGATTAGCGATAAAAGCTGAGGGCGTTATTTCGTTCCGCTCGTATTGCCTGCAATACAGATTAAAGGCCTTATGCTTTAGCTGTACGGATGAATCCTTAGAGTGGTATTCAAATATTGAAAGCCTGCAAGCTTCATAATCTGCAAAGACTTCATTCTTCAAACTACTTGCCTGGAGCATATTTATTTTATTGATTGAAGCGATTTTCAAAACTGAAAGCTTTTTTGATTTTGCTTCCTGAATGGGTGCTGAAAGATTGAGTGAAAAAGTAAAGCCGCCTGTAAAAGGAGAGTAGCCAGGTGAAGGCAAATAATTAAGCCAGCGCCCTTTTGTTGATTGTTTAAATTCGTTCGTTTCTGCTTCTGAAAGATTGTTATAAAAGCTATCAATTGAATCAAACAAAGAATCTATATCAGGTAAATCAAAACTTTGAGCAGAAAGATTGAATGAAAGGCAAAGGCATAATGAAGAAATTATTATTTTTTTAAAATGCTTGCTGGTAAAGGGTTTTTGGAAGTTTTTCCTATAATTAATATTATGAAGAATTGAAAACATTTTATTAATTTTGAGTATGCAATATTACAAAAAACATTATAAAATTTAATTTTTATGTTAGAACTTATTCAAGAATATAAGCAGCTTAAAAATAACATCTCAAAGTTGATAGATAAGAGCGGCTATAAAAACGGTTATTTAGCTGAAAGACTTGGTATGCAACCTCAAAACTTTTCTGTTAAAAAGATGCGTGGAAATTGGAATGATGATGAACTTGAAAAACTGCTTTCTATTATTGAAACAGAGGATATTGAAGATTATTATTTGGGTTTGATAATGCAGGAAGTAAGTAAGAAGCCTGAGGATTTGGTTACTTTAGAAGAATTTAAAAAAATGCAAGAATGGAAGTAGTCTTGACAAAAAAATACATAAAGCAACATTCTAAATCTCCTGCACACATAAAAGAAAAATGTCGGCTAATTCTATTAGAGCTACAAGAGGCTAAGAGTTTATCAGAAATAAATGAAGTAAAGCAACTTTCAGGTTTCAAAAATTATTTTCGTATAAGAGTTTCGGATTATAGAATAGGAGTTGAGCAAAAAAAACCGAAAGTAATAATACTCTGCCTCCTGGAACGCTCACAGATTTATAAAGTTTTCCCTCCAAATAATTAACGCTGTATTGCCGCTATTAAACTGATAAAGTAAGCTGTGCAAAGTAAACGCCCAGGCGAAATAAATCATCCTGTGAATGATACTCTGTAGTAACTCTGAAATAGCATCTGTCTTTAGGATAACAGATTTTTTTTAATTCTTCAACTTGCAAACCTGCAAGCCTTGCAGCTTCAAGAAATGGATATTTCATTTCTGCTTTGATTTCAATTGCTTTCATAATTGTAAAATTTAATTTGATTAAGAAATAAGAAAACTTAAAAAAAACTTAGCGACAAGCCACAGGCGGCAAGAGCGACAAGCCAAAAGGAAACGGAATAAAGTCAGCGCAATGAAATGCGCTGTGGCAAAGCAAGTGACTTGCTTTGCCATTTATGCCGTAAGCTTTTGGCGGGTTTTGTGCGGCAGCTTGCTGCCGTATTTTTGCTTTTGTTTTTTTTATCATTTTATTTTCTTCTTTTTTATAAAATGAGATATGATTTTTAATTACCCTGAATTCGTGGTAATTAGATTTTTTATTTATCTATTTATTTTGTTTCTGCTGCATTTTTTTGTCTTTGTCTTGCGCCCCTGTATTTGCGCCTTCCATTAGCTGGGTGAGGCTGTAAGCTTTGAGGAACGAAAAGCGAAGCCGCAACACAACGTGGCTTTGCGCTGCATTGTTTAGCATAAGTGAGCGAAGCGAACTTATAAGCATAGCTTCTTTGCAGCGCAAAATTCAAAGGTTCTGTGCCAGTGCAGCTAATGGACAGCAGGGGGCGCACAAAATGGAGGAGCATTTTTTTTGTGGCAAATCATTAAACTTTTCTTTTTTACTGCCACAAAAAAATAAAATGCGGAGTGCAGATTTGCGAAGCGTTGGCAAAACCATGCCAAAAACTGCGAAGCATTTTTGGCGTGGTTTTTTTGTTAGAGCCGCAAAGACTGCACACCTATTACCCGCATAAAGATTGAGTTATAAAAGAGTTTTGATTTATGTTGAAGTGGTTGTGTTAGTTGATGATAGTAGAACAGTAAGATCGTGAAACTGTCTTTACGTTCATGTTGCCTACAGGTGATGACCATAGTGTATAATTGCCGGTAGGCAACCTGATGCCATGAAAATATAGGATTCTCAAAAGGCTTTAATGTGAGTGGCACGGCTTGTCTTTCGTTGCCGTGCCATACGAACTTTAATGCCATAGCCGGGATTGCCTACAGGTGATGCTGATTTAAATTCTTTCAGCGTTTTTACTTGTTGCATAAAAAACAGTTTTTTCATTCGGATAAATTTTGTTGTTGTTTAAAACTTTCACAATGCCAGTACCATGACACAACTTTGTTTTTCTCTGCATATATTAAATCTCCAGGCACTGAGTGATAATCACTTTCTATAATTTCAAAAGGATATTTTTCCATGTCAGTATTTTCATTAAGGTTGTTTAAATCTTCAGTGGTGAAATTGTGAATGACATAGACTATTGTTGTCTTTAATTCTTCTTTTGAAACTGCATAGAAATAGATGCCACCAAGAACATTGATATTAGATAAATAAGCCTGCGTACTGTCTGAATAAATTTCTTTTGTGTAAACCTGTTGGCTAAAGATTGCGCTGCTTAAAACGGCTGTAAATGCTAATAGAATTAATTTTTTCATAATTATTTTTTGAAAGTGATATATGATATAAAGCCTGAAATGCTTTGTGTTTTTTTGATGGTTGATTTGGATTGAAGGAATCTTAATCTTGTTTCTAACGCCATACTGTTATTTACAGGCTCTGAAATATTTTCAATCTCTGACTTTGCTTTTTGTTGTTCTTTGATTGCTTTTTCACGCTCTGCAAGGTCTTCGCTTTTTAAAGCTTCCTGTACTTCATTGTATG
>MWWB01000410.1_pt1 | contig 10663 bp, 13 predicted proteins | sample 1047291 | NCBI WGS metagenome assembly MWWB01 (sample SAMN06349976, study PRJNA376086) | soil metagenome | isolation source: MS4-1 sample Antarctic (ecotone) soil | place: Antarctica | reverse complement strand
TGCCAAAAGCCGATTTAGAGCAGGTCCAAACCGAGAACAGCCAGCTACAGCAGGCGAATGAGCGCCTGACGAGGGAAGGGGTATTCTATCGCGACCAAGGGGCGGCGTTCCGGAAAAAGTATCCCAACACCGCGCCCTACTTTCCGAAGTACGTGGCCCCGGCTGCCCCAGCCCCAGCGGCCGAGTAGCCCGTTTTACGTACTGGAAACGACCGTTTAAGAAACGTTATAAAAGCTGCCTGTCAGCTGTATGAAGAACGGTCCGAGCAAGGTGACAAGCGTTTTTACGCGCTGGTACGCCCCGCATAGGTAGCGCGTACTCGATACGTTGGCTAGCCTCTACTTGCCTACCAGTCGCTCTAGCTGTAGTACCTCAAAAAATGGATTCGGGTCACTGCTACCCGTCAGACCAAAATAGCTTGGATACTTCCCATTGAGCAACCCAACAGTCGGCTGAAACTGAAATTCTACTGCGCCAGAATCATAAACGCTCCCGTGCGAAGCCCAATGGGGCAATGACCAAAAGGTGTAAACGGGTCCTTCAACTCGCCCGAGCAATAACTTATCCATCAGCTCATGCTGGAGGGAAGGCTGGGGATGCGTTGGGGATGTAGTAGCGGTTATCTGCGCGGCGGTGTTTGCTAAATCGAGATAGGTAAAAGGGCGCGCCAAGCAGTTAATCGTGGCATTATCCGACGAGGTAGGAAACCACGTGGCACGCGGGCGCAGGACGAAATATTCGGTCAGCACCTGCCAGGCAGGGGTCAAGTAGTGGTTGCCACGCTTAATAACGGGGTAGAAATCCATGCGCCGATGTTGCTCCTCCTCGCGCAAGCCGGGTACCGTCAGCGCCTGGTAGTTGAATAAGCGCGTGTAACAATCCCGGGCCACCGTTTGCCAGCTTAGCTGTCGCGTAGCCACGCTGTCCAAGCTGATGGGCACCCAGCGGACTTGCCCCGCGGGTAGTTGCGGAAGCACGGCCATCGTAACGAGCAGCTTATCGCCACTAAATAGCCCATTTACCAACTGGATATCCTGCGTCCGCCGCAGTTCTTGCCGGACAAAGTCGGCCGGCAGGAAGACATTGACAATATCTACGTACTCGGGCTGTCCCTGTCGGACCCGTTTGGTTTTGACCAACGTGACGGCTGAATCGGTGGTCGGCAATACGACATACCACCGCTTGGACGAAAGTGGGAACGCATGCGTACTGGACTGACCCCGCCCTTGTGCCCGGCAGGTACTCTGAAACGAGCAGACTCCTGCTAGCAGCAGTAGCCCCCACCTGATTAGTGCCTGCATAACCATTAGCCGGAACGGGAAAAGCCAAAATTGAGGTCTTGGCAAAGAAGCTCATAAAACCGCTACTTTTCCAAGACCCCGCTTATAACCGATGTTATGTTAAGGGACAAAAGGAAGAAACAAAAGGGAAAAATTGTACTTCCCCACTGCCCCTAAAATCCTATCAGTCCTAGTCCACTAAATGAGCCGGGAGGGCCGGTACGAAGTCGTCAAATACCTCATAGCTGATGATTTTGTAGCGGCGGGAATAAGCCCGCAGATGAACGGCAATAATTCGGTCCCTTGTAGCGCGTTCAGACCCCGGAGTGTACTCTATGACCAGCATACGCTTCTCAGCCTCCTGAGCAAGCAGAAAATGGCACGGAATGGCTTGCTGTTCGGCTTCGGTGAGGTGAACCGCATTTTCCGGTTTGAGAATGACGAGTTCGAGGTAAATCTTTTGCCGCATGAGGGGAGGAGCTTAAACGGGCTTGGCCACTTTGGCCGCGACTAGGCCCAGCTTGACCAATAGCAGCCCCCCAGGATTGCGGGAGGCCTTGACCTTGCCTGTTTTCAGGTCGTGGTTGTAACGGTTGACTTCGGCGACGTGGGCGGCGCTGGCCAGGATGGTTTGCCGGTGCTTGGCGTCGGTGATGCGCAACTCGTCGAGGATGCGGGCGGCGTTGTCGAAGTGGCTCTGTTGCACCCCCGGTACAACTTGATTCGTGGCCACCAGGTCGAAAGGGATAGGTTCGGCCAGGGCTTGCGATTTGACGGTGAAAACGATGTTTTTGAAGCTCCGGCCTACTTTTTCGAGCTTATAGCTGACGTGCAGTTCGGTGTGCTCATTGATTTGCTTGATGGCAATGTCTAACACCTTAGCACGTAGCTCGTTGATTTGCTTCATCTTCTCCTTGCCTTTGTCATCTACTAAGCCAAGCATCCTTTTGAAGTCCTGGAGGTCGTATTTTTTGGTTTCACCCAGGTCTTTCCATTGGCTGCAAAGGGGGTAGATGCGCTTAGCGTACTTACTGGTGAGGCGGAGCGCGGCGGCTAACTCGTAGGAGGTGAAGTTGTCTTTGAGGTCGAACAGATAGGGCAAAATATGCTTGGTGAGGTCAAATTCGATGATTCCTTGGCCTAAATGATACTCTACCTGTTGGAACATCCAAATTTGCTTGTAACTCTTTTCGGTCAGGACTTCCAGCACACGAGAACCCATATCGGCTGTGGCTTTGTGTAGATAGGCAGCATTGTATTTCTTGCCCGTTAGTTTAGACAACTCCATTATACTTAGTGAGTAACTGTCTTTATTCTCCGGTCTGAGTTTGGAGATGATGAAGAACATCAAGTCTTGCTGCAACTCGGTGTAATCGTAGCGGGCACTGGTCAGGGCGTTGTGCTGACGGATTTCTAATTCCTTACTCATTATCTGGCTACTTATCTGATTGACGGGTAATTATACGTCAAAAAAGACATTTATAACATACAGTCTGTTTTTTGAGTCTAATTTAACCCACTAAAAGTCTTTGTTAGACCCACTAAAAGTCTTTTTTAACCCACTAAAAGTCTTTTTTAACCCACTAAAAGTCTTTTTTAACCCACTAAAAGTCTTTTTTAGACATTTTTATACTAAGACAAAAATCTAAAATACAATCACTTATGTCTGCTACTGTTGAGCCCTCAAATAGAACAAAGATTTACAAATACACCAATTGGTGTTCCCGCGCGAGGAAAAAAAGACTTTTAGGGCCTGTTCAGGGGTACAACGGCGCGAGCAAAACAAAAACAGCAAAGTCCTAGAAGCCAGTAACTTGCGCGCATTTTATAAACTATATATTATTGGTAATTAACAGTTTATAAATCATATTGTTTAGCTTATGTGCTGCTATGGGCCAGGGAATGCGGGGGTTTGCTAGTGGGGGGTGGGACCGGTAGTTTCGGGTAATGGCTGACCATACTTTTCGCTTAAAGAATACCCCCCTAGGTACGCTCCTGGTTAAATTCTACCGGGTCGTGCCTTACACGCCCGAGGGATTGCAGCGCCGGTTAACCACTGATTTTTGGGTGATGACGGAACCAGGTAAGCAGAAAGAACCGTGGCGAACAGCCCGCTATCAAGGACTACTGGAGTATAACCCGGTGCTGCCAGAAGCGGTCGCCGCGTTGGCCAAGAAGTGTCCCGAGTGCAACTGTGTCCGCATTGAGTGAGGGGTAGCAAGGGGGCAGTGGGGAAGTAGCGAAGTGACCAGGGGTTGAGGCAAGATGCAGGGGCGGGCGGTCAGGCAACAAGGGAGCTGGTCGTATTGCGCGAGTGCGTGGGGTTCGTACCTTAGAGGCGCGTGTCGGGCTGTTCTAACGTTAAGCAAGAAGTGTTTTTGCTTCGCAAAAACCCCGGTCGGCCGCTGGCCTCCCTCTTCTCGCCCCTGCGGGGAGCCCTACCCACCTAGCCTTGCCTCCCCCATGCCTCCAGATAAAAAGCAGCGTTCCCCCGGCCGGCCAAAAGCCCAGTTCACGCACGACGCGACCATCCAGCTTCGCCTAGAAAGCGGGCAGTTGGCGCAGCTCACGGAGCAGGCGCGGGTGACGGGCTACAGCCGGTCGGCCATCATCCGGGCGGCGCTTGACGGGGTGCAGGTGTTCCAGGCCGCGCCGACCGCCGAGCAGCGGGAGCAGTACCGGCAACTCGTCAAGCTGGCCACCAACCTCAACCAGCTCGTCGTGCTGGCCCGCGTCGGCCAGGACGTGCAGGACCGGGCGCGGGCCACGCTCGACCAAGTGCAGCAATTGCTGGCCACCCTCAACCCGGGCGCGGCATGATAGGGAAAGTGAAAATCGGCAAGAGCTTCGCCGGCATCAGCCGCTACGTGCTGCAAGAGGACAAGCAGGCCCAGGTGCTCGACGCGGAGGGGGTACGCACGGATAGCCCCGCCCACATGGCCCAGGACTTCCAGTACCAGCAGGCGCAGCGGCCGGGTTTGGGCAACGCCGTGCTGCACGTCGCGCTGGCGTTGCCGGCCGAGGACGCGGCCGGCCGCAGCCCGGAGCAGCTGAGCGAGCTGCTGCGCGAGGTCGGGCGGGCTTACGTGCGGGACATGAAGCTGGAGAATACCCAATGGGCGTTGGTGCAGCATTTCGACAAGGCCCACCCCCACGCGCACTTGGTGGTAAACCGGGTGGACAACGACGGGCAGACCATCGCCGACAACTTCATCGGCCAGGAGAGCCGACGCGTGTGCCAGGGCATCGAGCAACAGCTAGGCTTGACGGTGGCCGAGCAGCGGGGCCGGGAGCAGGCCCGCGAGGTCGGCCCCACCCACCGTCAGGCGGTGGCCACCACGCCGAAGCAGGAACGGGCGGCGGATTGGCAACGGGCGCGGCACGAGGTGGCCACGGCCCTGAGCCAGACCGCGCCCTATTCGGCCAGCTTCGCGCAGCTGCAAACCCGCTTGGCCCCCTATGGCATCGAGGTGAAGACGAGCGTCCACCAGAAAAAAAGCGGGCCGGAGGCGTACGGGGTGGTGTTTGCCAAAGACGGGCACCAGATGAAGGGCAGCGAGGTGGGCAAAGCGTTCAGCGCCGGCAACTTGCAACAAACCTTCGCCCAGCACCAGGCGCAGGCCCCGGAACTGGCGCAGGTGGTGAGCCAGGCCGCGCAGAACTACTCCGGCGAGGCCCTGAACCGCCTGTTTGCCCAACAGGCTCAGGAAGCGGCGCAAAAAGCGCAGGAAATGGCCCGCCAGCCGACGCACGCCCCGAGTAAGCAGCAACGCCCCACCCGCGAGCGGGACGGGGGCTTAGAGATGTAATTCTTTCTTTCCCCTTTCGTTATGCAGCCGATTCAACCCAGCGACCTGTTTGTGACCGTGGCCCAGATGCGCGACGGCATCGACACCCTCATCAAGCGCGGCAAGCCCGCTACGGCCGACGAGCTACAGCAGTTGCTCACCCTAGTCAAGACCCAAGGCGAGCAGCTACTGAGCCAGGCCCAGCAGGGCTACCGCATTACCCTCAACGGCGAGGCAGCGGCGAAGCTGATTGTGCCCTACATGCCCACCAACACGGAAACGGCGCGCATTATGAGCGAGGCCACGGCCACCCTGCAAGCCACGTTGGCCCAGGGAGCGAAGGAGACCGCAGCCCAGGTGCAGCAGTTGCAAGCCATTCGGACCAGCATTCCGCCCCAGGTGTCAATAGCAACTCCCTTTTTCGGGTTTGTTAATTGGCAGTCAGCGCTACTGTCGGTGGGTGTGGTAGGGCTGTTTTTGGCCCTGGCAGCGTGGCAGGGTAGCAAAAAAGCGGCTGCTGAGGCTAAAGCGGAGATGTATGCCCGTAACTACGGGGTGCTCTACAAAGAGAACCAGGTGCGCAAACGCGCCGAGGACAAAGTGTGGAAATACCACCCCAGAGTAGCCGAAAAGTATTTGCTCACTCAGTAAAGGAGCTTCTAAAAAAGAAAGAAACAACGAATTTAATAGCAAGAAGAATTCCAAACTTAATAAGCAATAGCGTAATCTGCTTGAGTTAATGTATAAGTATATTTACGGTAATGCTCATTTATTAATTCGGATGTATACTCTCTTAAGGATAGTATGTTGTGAATTGCAGGAGCGCATCTGCCGCTTATTTGTTGGGCTTGGGTGCAATAGTGAACGAGTTGTTTGCCATCACTGAATGATATCTTAACCGAATCCCCTTGAAAAAATAATTCGGGGTAGGCAATGGCCCCTGCTCCTCCCGAAGCGACCCGCTCGACGCGGTTGCCGTTGGGCAAAGAGAGCGTCAAAGGTGCTTTTCGACGGTCTTGCGTGCTAAATACAGTGAGGGTCACGTCGCGGCCGGACTGATTGTGAATCACAAATAGCCCTTTCTGCTCCTCTTCACCCGTTTTTTTGCAACTGCTCAGCGTAAGGGTGGCTACCGCTACAAGCAAAAAATTCAACCCCGGTGAATAAACGCTCATGATAGTGTGATTTATAATGCTGGTGCTGCTAAAGATAGTTGTCAAATAATATCTCCACACGGGGCCGAAAAACGCTGTGTCCCGGTTGGGCGAGGAGGTTTTCGCGCCATTGCAGAAATCCGTTGGCGCCGTGTAATGCGTCTTCCATTTCCCTGAAAGTGAAGCCTCCTACTGGGTCAATAATACATCCTGCTCCAAAGCAAGTCGTGCTTTGATCGAAATCATCGAACAAATCGACTGCAATCGGTGAATATTTCAGGGTATGAGGGTCGTTAAGCGAACGCGATTGGTAGGCGTCGGTGCGATCGGGCCGATCGCCATAGGAGCCGTATCGGAGGCGAGTAAAAATCCATTCCACTCCCTCAGCCCACGATTCTTGCAACCGCTCTTCCGTTGAAAAATGCCAATTGTTTCTACGAAATTCCCAGTGGGAAGCGTGTGCCAGCTCGTGGATGGTGGTACCGTATATTTCGTCACTAAAGCGGGGTCCAATATCGTTAGCACTGTGGATGTAAAGCACTGGCACTACGCCCAACAGGCGACAATCCTTGCAGTGTTTGCCTAGTGTTCCAGCGTGATCATAGGCAGCGATTTTCATTGCCGCTCTTAAAAAAGCCCTACGAGGCGGGCTTTTGATGCCGACACGGTTACGGTAGTAATAATCGGCGGCGGCCCGGTTGATATGAGCGTAGAGGCGATGCGGGCCGCTCATGATATCTAAATTCCACGGCGAACTTTGTTTAGGGCCATTGTACCAAGCTTGGCCAACCATGCCGCTGCGGATATCGAAATCATCTCGCTCGTAAAATACAGCGTAGTTGACAGGGCGATCAAACGAACGGGCGATGTAGTAATCCCCGTTTTCGTCTGTCACAGCGGATTCATAGGTGAACCAACGACGCACTCGTACCTTGACCCCCACCAGGAAGATGAGCCTGTTTAAACGGGTATCGAACACTTGAAGCTTGCCTTGAGGGTGGTAACTAGCAACTCTGGCAGAGCTAATACCGACATCCAGTCCCTCAGCTTGATTCACTAATGAACTGACGTGGGCTTGCGTCTCAGCCAAAGACATGTCTAGCTTTGGGTCTTGTTCGGGTAAGTACAAGTCAGTCAGTACGTCGAAAGGAATTGTACCTGAACCTTTGTAGGGCGCGGGCACCGCCGCATATTGATAAGTAGGCTGGTCCGCTGGCAGCGATGGGTCATGATATTCACCGCCATCGGTGCCGTTTATCTCGTGGTCCAGCGGATAATTATCTAATGTTAAGGTTGAGTCATTCGTTAACTCCTCATATTCTTGCTGATTACGAGGAGCAAAGCGCACATATTGGTGCGTGGTTCGAATGTTAAAGGTAGCCTGTTCTTCTGCGCTTAGACGAGCAAAAGCCTCTTGCATATTGGCTACAGAATAAGGGTTTCTCAAAGGCTTTCCTACACTGATTGGAGAAGCCTCTTCGGACGCAATCGAAATGCTAGCAGTTGCCACTACTCCTTGTGGCTGTGGATTAAAGGCTTGCTCTTCAGGTTGACAAGAGGTAAGGGAAGTAACACCGATGATAAGTGCGGCAAATGAGGTTAAGAAGACTTGTTTCATTAGGTAGAAGAGAAAGGATGGATATTGGGAGCTCTGTGTTTTCTCCTGAATCAAATGTACATCTTTAATGTAGTCCGTTTTTAAAACGGCGGTGGTCTAATTTGGTACTCTACCCTACGATTTTTCAATACTTTGACTGACAGTTATTTACAGCCTTTTTCAAGGAGAAAACACCTTCTGTTGGCTGTTTAAAGGGGTTACAGGCTAAAACGGGGGGGGGCCGACCTTTGTGGTTCCGACACCTCAACGCCCTTCCCGCCCTGTGAAGCAACGCCTCATCGCCAAAATTACGACCGTTTTACAGCACGTGCCCCTGGCGGGGAACCTGTCGCGGCAAAAGTTTATGGCTCAATTCATTATCGGCCTGATAAAGAGCCGCAACGTGCAATTTTGCGAAGTGGCCCAGCACCTGAACGATGCGGCCAAGCCCGCCTCGAACGAAACCCGGATTCAGAACTTCTTCCGCGACGTAACGCTCGACTATTCATCGTTCATTCGGTTGATAATACACCTATTACCTGCCACGGGCAAGCTGCGCCTGTGCCTGGACCGCACCGAGTGGGACTTCGGCCAGTGCCAGGTCAACATCCTGCTCGTCACCGTGGGCGCTGGCGCCTGGCACGTGCCGCTGTACTGGGAATTGCTCGACAACCGCAGCGGCAATTCCAACGCCGCCCAGCGCATCGCCGTGCTCGAGGCCTGCGTGGCCCTGCTGGGCCGCGAGCGGATTGGGCTGGTGCTGGGCGACCGTGAATTTGTCGGCCATTCCTGGCTGAAGTGGCTCAAAGACAACGGCTTGAACTTTGTCATGCGCCTGCCCAAACACCACCTGCTGACCGATGAAAGCGGGCGCCGGCGCGCCATTGCGGACCTGGGGCTGGCCGTGGGGCAGGTGCGCCGCGTGGCCCACGTGCAAGTCGATGGCGTGTGGGGGCAAGCCTGGGTCAAAGCCCTCGAAGGCGGGGAGTTTCTCTTTCTTTTTGGCACGTCCGGCCTGACTTCCCTGGGGCCGCTCTACGCCAAGCGCTGGACCATCGAGCAGTGCTTTCAGAACCTGAAAGGAAGGGGATTTAACCTGGAAAACAGCCACTTGCGCTCGTACGACAAGCTGCGCAAACTCGTCGCGCTCGTCAGCCTGGCCTACGCGTTTTGCCTGAGCGTGGGCCAGGCGGCGGACCGGCGCGTGCCGGTGGCCCGCAAAAAACACGGCTATCGCGCCACGAGTCTGAGCCGCCACGGCTTAAATATCGTGCGCCACCTCACGCGCCCCGCCACCGATGCCCGAACCACACTAGCCCGACTAGTCGATACCTTGTTGGACTGGTTAATTAGGCAAGTTGCTTATTATCAAATGCCTGTAAAAATCATGGGGTAGAGTAGTAATTTGGGAGGGTTTTCGTATTTAGGAAGATGATTAATACGCCTGCAATTTGCGCCAAGTGCGCCAGTGTGGACCTGCAACGTAATGGGACACGCGACGGCTATGCCCGCTACCGCTGCACGGCTTGTGGGCACCAAGCACGGCTCGTGCCCGCAGCAGTGGCGCGTGCCGCCCGCTACGCGCAAGTGGACCGGCTCTTGGCCGAGCGGAACTCGCAACGCAGCATTGTGCGGGTCACGGGTGTTTCGCGCGTGACGGTGGCCCGCTTGGCAAAAAAAAGCACAAATGCCCGCGCCTTGCCTCCCGCGCCGACGCAGCAAAAAAGCGCAGAAAAAGCGGTGGGAAGTGCTGGAACTCGACGAAATGTGGACGTTTGTGGGCCGCAAGCCGCGTAAGGTGTGGCTGTGGTTGGCCGTGGAACGGGCCCGTCGGGTCATCGTGGCCTGGGTGCTGGGCGACCGCCGCGCCGCCACCGCCGCGCGGCTGTGGCAGGCCTTGCCGCGCCGTTACAGGCGGCACTGCTGGTATTTTACCGACTTACTGCCCGCCTACGCACAGGTCTTGCCGCGCTGGCAGCACCGGCCTTGCCCCAAAGGCGAAGGACAAACCAGCATCGTCGAAGCGGTCAATTGCGTCCTGCGCCAGCGGTGCGGCGTACTGGTGCGCAAATCTTGCTCCTTCAGCAAAAGTCTGTTAATGCACGAGGCCCGAATTAAAATTGTCATCGACAACTATAATCTCACACTCCTCCCAAATTAGACCACCGCCTTTAAAACAGATATAGATACCTGGAAAAGTACCACGTGGGCCGTGCCCCGTAGGAAGGCCGAAACCCGCCCTTATTCCGGGACGTGTCCGGGAAGCATTCTTATGTTAAGTGACTTTTCCGGGAAACAAGAGGGAAGAATTGCACTTCCCCACTACCCCTAAAATCCTACTTGGCCCTAGCCCACGACGTGGGCCGGGAGGGCGGGTATGAAGTCGTCCAACACCTCGTAGCGCAGGATGTGGTAGCGGCGGGCATAGGCCCGCAGATGCACGGCAATAATCCGGTCCCTGGTGGCCCGTTCGGACCCCGGAGTGTACTCTATCACCAACAGGCGCTTCTCGGCCTCCTGAGCGAGTAAAAAATGGCACGGAATGGCTTGTTGCTCGGCCTCGGTGAGGTGTACCGCGTTGTCGGGCTTCAAAATGACGAGTTCGAGGTAAATCTTTTGCCGCATGAGGGGAGGAGCTTAAACGGGCTTGGCCACTTTGGCCGCGACTAGGCCCAGCTTGACCAATAGCAGCCCCCCAGGATTGCGGGAGGCCTTGACCTTGCCTGTTTTCAGGTCGTGGTTGTAACGGTTGACTTCGGCGACGTGGGCGGCGCTGGCCAGGATGGTTTGCCGGTGCTTGGCGTCGGTGATGCGCAACTCGTCGAGGATGCGGGCGGCGTTGTC
>MWWB01000409.1_pt1 | contig 10680 bp, 10 predicted proteins | sample 1047291 | NCBI WGS metagenome assembly MWWB01 (sample SAMN06349976, study PRJNA376086) | soil metagenome | isolation source: MS4-1 sample Antarctic (ecotone) soil | place: Antarctica | reverse complement strand
CTGTGCGGCACAAAGTTTCCTTCGGCGATCGTTTTCAAGCAGTTCCAGAGAGCCCTTTTGTTTTCATCCACCAAACTTCTTTCATACTGAACCGTGACCTTCGCGCCCGATATGACATTCAAATACGTGAACCGGATGTTTGGATACTGCGGGTAGCTGATTCTCGCTAGAACGTAATACATAAACGTCGCCAGATCGGCGCGCACGAATTCGGGCGTCGGAATCTTACCCGACTGCGATGTTTTATAATCGACGACTTCTAAGACATTGTTTTTATGAAGCGCCAATCTGTCTGCTTTACATCCGAGGCGGATTCTTAATCCCCGAAACTCGATCATAAAACTCATATAGACTTCGGTCCCCAAAGTTTCGTCGGTTTCCCGCCTTGCTGTTTCGTAGTAACTCTCAAGCGCCCGGCAGCCTCTCGCAAAATAACTTCTGCTCTCTTCGCGCGACGCGTAGCCGGCATCGTTCCAAAACTTTTTGAGCAGCTCTTCGGAATTTAACCGACCGGCGGCAAGCATTTTTTTATTGTGTAGCTCTTGCAGAGCGCGGTGCACTGTCGTGCCGAAGGAAAACGCAGCGGAAGAGGTTGCTCCGCCGGATTTATCGACGTGCTTGAACTTGAATTTAAGCGGGCAGCTCAGGTAGTCAGACAATTTGGTTGGTGTTACAGACAGCATAGATCTTTCTCCCAGTCCGTTTCTTTTGTTTCAACTAAAATACAACATTTCGCTTAAGAAACACAAGGAAAAATCCACAAAATTAGTCGATATTTGACTATTCCAGAATAGGTTTTACAATTCGCTTGTCTAGGGTTGGTCTGACCCAATGGAAAAAAGTCTTGTAACCAAAGAATACCGTTTGTTTTTAAGCTTCCTAAAAGAGGCTCGGCAGAATTCTGCTCTTACCCAAATTGATCTCGCGAAGAAGTTAAAAGTTACGCAGTCATTTGTAAGTAAGTGTGAGCGCGGAGAACGGCGGTTAGACATAATTGAACTCCGACGATGGGGTCGTGCGCTCGGACTGTCTTTACCTGATTTTACGGTTCAACTGGAAAACTACTTCAAAAAAAACTCGCGTTTACTAAACAAGTAAACGTTACAGATTTGTCTCGTTTGATTTTATGAATGACATCCTTAATTCTCGACGATTCCATTTGCACGGCGATAATATCGTTGAATGTGAACGAATTTTTGGTTTGATTACTACTGCTCTAAAAACAGAGTTTGCTGTTAATGTAACCGGTCCTTCAGGCTCTCTATCTTGTCCTACATTTACGATTGAGATTGAAAAAACAAAAACAACTTTAACTTTTACTTATTTTCCTGGGTATGGTCGCTGGGATGGGAATATTTTGACGCATCTGAAAAATTTAGGAGTCTCGCTGCGGGAAGCCGCAGACATAATCTTAACTGAAGTAGTTGGCAAGAGGGAGATGCCGGTTTTCGCTCTGGAATTTTCAGGAGCGTTACCAGCAGGGAACCAAGCGTGGCAACGAAGCGGGCGCGCTTATGCTGTTGCCAAAGGACATGTTCCATATATTTATTTAACAGAACTCGGTGGTTTTGAACTTAGTGCCGAAAGAGAAAACAAAGCGGCACGGCTCCCTAATCCCGCCGTTCCTTTTAGTTATTTATCGTATTCTTTGACGTCTGATACCCCGGTTCTTCCCGTATATATTTCAAGCCCGGTTGCCAGTAAAACTGCTCTGAAACTGTTCGATTCAATATTTGGTTTGAGCGAATTAATTATTTTTGTTAAAGAATTAATTTTGGGCAGAGACTACACCGAAACGGTTAAGAAATTAGAAATTAAAGTATTGAATTTAGTTTTGCTATTAGCTAATTCAAGAAAGAGAGCAGATTCCCTTAACACTGAACAATGGAGAGGCGTTTATCGTGCTTTAGTAAACAATCAAAGCATTACCGAACACTTAATTGCGCACGCACCACTCAATTGGTCTAAAACGGCTTACATCGAAGGGTTAACCCAATCGGCTAAGGATTTAATGGCAATTGCATCAAAGCATGCGATAGGGCTAACAGCGACTAATCTTCCATTTTGTATTATCCCACCAGCAAGGCGAACTACATTTACGGATGCAGTATTAAAACTATACCCGCATTTATCAGCGGAATTCATTCAATGGCTTAGAGCCGCCCGCCCGCTAACAATATGCTGGGTAATGGGATTTAAACCCAGAGGCGATGATGCCCGACCGGATAGAGGCTTACCGGGATTTACTAGAATGCTAATCGGAGAAACCGAAGATATGCTGACCATTGTTTACGGACCGGCGCCGGCAGTAACTTGGAAAAACATTCAAGAAAATCCACGAAGGCTAATGCACGGCAACGGACTTTGGGAAACTATTCTCGCATCGAGCGATGCCGTTATAGCAGATTCTTCTACGTTGGGAGAATTTCCGGTAAGAAATTACTTGAAATCGCATTGGACGGCGGAAGCAGCAGCTCTTGAAATTACGGATTTACTGGTTACCGCAATTCCTTCTAGTTTTGGTGAGAATGATGTTGATACCGTCATCCATTTGCTTTTTCATCATTTAGGAGGGAGCACTGTTTTTGAAGGATTATGTAACCCGCCGGGTGGAGACTGGAGCGGCATTTCTTTACAAAATATACACCGCACCCTAGAGGCAAGATGGTTATCTTTGCCGCGAGTATCTGGTGAAGAAGCTAAACGCCCGGATCACATCTTACAGTTGTTTGGACTTGGCGATACGCCTTTAATTCTTACAATTGAATCTAAAGATCGAGCTGGTGATGTTGAAAATAATATCGGTAGTCGATTAATCAGATATGTAGCAGAGCTAGTTAAATACGCTCCCAATGCAGAAAGAAGAATACAAGATAATATATGGACAGACACTGTAACCAGTTTTGACGGCACCCCATTTCAATATGCCTCGGCAGCAGCTTTCGTTCTGAAGAACCCGGCTGAAATGGAATCAGTCAGAGAAAAGGCGAATTGTGACTTGATCCTCGGGTTTGTATTCGCAGCAAAAGGAGATGCCTGTGATTTGCACGTTCTTACCTCCAGCGCTGCCGGTCGCAGTATTAAGGAATTTATAAAACAAATAACTAAAGGGTCTCCAATAAATGTTATCGAAGTTTAATAATTTAAATATAAAGATTCTTCAACCATTTCAACCGGACCATTCAAAACTTTGCCGACGGCAGAGTTTCCGTTTTCGATAAGAACGTGGCGTCGGTAAAGCTCGTCGGGAATTGGCACGATTAAATCTTTATCGCCTCTTCTTCCATCGAAGGACAACGCCCATTTGATCCCTCTAGAATTAAGTGTTTCCAATGCGGCGAGAAATCGCTCCGCATCAATGTTTTGGATATAGCGTTGTCGGGAACCCAAATACGGCGGATCCATATAAATAAAATCACCCGGCACAGCGTTCGCGATAGTATCGGCAAAGTCTTGGCAATAGAAATTTATTCCTTTAATACGGTCATGCCATTTTCTAACATTAGAAGCGAAAATACGCGGTAACATTCCCTTACGCGAAAGATGAAAGGAGTTATTGAATTTTCCTGCTGCACTAAAACGCACAATTCCATTGACACAAGTGCGAAGGAGAAAATTTAAGTCGAACGCATTGGGAGAATCGTTGAATCTAGTTCTTGTCTCGTAATAATACTCCGGCAGCTTCTCTTGTAACTTCGTCCACTGATCCGTGTAGTTCGAGATAATAAGTTCAGGATTATCCTGAACAATCTTCCACAAATCAATTAAGGGCTGGTATATATCACTCGCTACATCACCAGGCTTGGCTAATCCGTAAAGAACCGCTCCGCTTCCCAAGAAGGGTTCAAAATAGCGATTATACTGAGGTAAATAAGTAGCGATTGTTTTAGCCTGCGCTCGCTTACTACCAGTCCACTTTATAAGTGAGGGAATAGTTTCCGTTAATCTCTCGGGTTGCATTTTTTGAGCTATCATTTTCGTTACCTAAAGCAAAAGTAAATCAACTTATTGGTCAACAATAGAGAAATTCTTATCGACGATTAAAATTACAAAGAATAAAGATCCGGCGTAACAGAGTCGAGACGGTTAGCGGCAATTTCAAAATACTCTGCGTTTGTTTCAAAACCAAGAAAGTGAATTCCAAGCATTTTGGCAGCAACACATTCACTACCAGATCCAGCAAACGGAACCAGGCAAATCTGCCCTTCTTTAGCAGAAATATCCAACAACCGATTTATAAGGCGCAGAGGTTTTTGCGTCGGATGCTTACCGTGCTTTAATTCACTCTTTTCCTTATTATTGGGAATATCCCAAACTGTTCTCATTTGTTTTCCAGTGGGTTTTAAGGAATCTTCCGGATAAGAATTATCTTTGATTTCTTTGTAATTAAATTGGTATTTACGAACTTTGCCGGTATGAACCCAAAGGATCGTTTCGTGACTTGCTGTCAAGCGTCTACCAGAAAGATTAGGAAAACTATTTCTTTTAAACCAAACCACTTCATTAATAATTTCAATTTCTAGGAGCTGAAGCGCAAAATTTATAATTCCGATGTTATGGTAAGTTCCATGAATCCAAACGGAACCGGTCGGCTTCACTAATCTTTTCACTTGCGACAACCACTGAAGACAGAAAGTCAGGTAATCCATTAGGGGCATGTCATCCCATTGTTGCAAAACCTTTGTCCAATTTCCGCCGAGCCCCGGCAGTTTCACAGAGTTGTCCCACTTCCAATCATTACCCTTACTTAAATTATAAGGCGGGTCTATAATCGCAAGATCTACACAGTTATCTGGCATTTCTCCCATACCAAGCAAACAATCCATTAATTGGACAGTGTCAATAGGAAAATTTCCAAGTGTCGAAGGTGTACTTACCGGCGTAATATCTTCCAATAGTGTCTCTTTTTTAGATTTACCAGTCGGCGGTTTCTCACTCGCAAATAAGGTATCCTGCATATTAATCATTCTCTAAATCTAACTTTCCTCATCCTTCGCAATAAGCTCTTCCACTTCAACCTCAAATACTTCCGCTAATTTTGCCATCAATCGGTTGCCAGGATTCGATAAACCGTGCTCCCAACGCGAAGGAGTTCCAAAACCAACTTTTGCCGCTCGCGCAACATCCGCAAGTGTCCATGATCTTTCGTCTCGTAATTCTCGAAATCGTTTGGTATTTAATTTAGGCATAATTGTATTTAATATATTAACTTTGTTTGTTTATCCAGTCGGACACTAAACGCTCCAAAAGTTCCGAGAAGTCTTCCTTTTCCTGCTCCATCAGAATCAAGGAAGCTTTTTTGTGCGTCGCCTTTTTAATATAAGCAGTAATTTTCGTAAATTCAGGATTACTGCTTTTCCCTCTTCGAGATCGATCTATAACAGAAACAGGTACGAGAGAAGGCACAGAATCAACACTCTCCACAACAGGATGTTGATTATCGTTAATCAACGGTACATCTTTCTTGGAATTAACAGGACGCTGTAACGACTGTAACTTAGAAAAACGATTGTTATCTTTCATTTAAGTATCTCCTTGCCGAGCTGCACGAAGTCAGCCCACGCAGTTTCACCATCGCGCAGTTTGTCAACCGTCGTGCCGCGGAGAGCAGCGTGCGAGCAGACAACTCGACGCGTAATCTCACTTTCAAAGAACGGCGCACCCATTTGCTCGAGCATCTGCTTTGCATCGCGGGCGGCATTTGAGCGTGGAGGCACCATCGCCAGTAACACCCGATAATTATGCAAACCTTTCGACTGCATAACGTTTATGATCTTAGCCAGAGCTGCAAGGCTTAAGGCATCCGGCATCGTCGGGAAAACAAGTAAATCCGATTGCTCGGACAAAGTTTCCAGCTCTTCGACCGTCGGACGCGCCGGCGTGTCGATAACCACATATTTAGTCTGCGGTCCAGAATCAAGATCTTCGGGCGAAGCAACAGCGAAAGAAAACTTTCCGCTCTGAACCCACTCGGTCGCACTTTCGTTTGGATCTCCATCAACTAGCAAAGTTCTGCCTTTACGAGACAAATACTGTGCTAAATGAACGGCGGTGGTCGTTTTGCCGACACCGCCCTTAAAGCTTACAAGCGAGATTATCATTTTTCACTCCGCTTAGACATCTAAACACCTAAACATATAAACGCCTAGACATCTAAACATCTAACTAATTAAAAGTCAAATCACGCACGATTAACTTTTTCTATCGCATTACGAACAGTGCGCTCTATATACCTTTGCGGCGCTTTAGCCGCTAACGGCGAGACTCGTCGCAGTTCAGCCATAATGGCTTGTTCAGACCATCCCCAATCAAAGGCGATCATACACCAGCGAAAATCGGCTTTTGAACGGTCAACAGCTCCCTCTGGAGTCAAAGAAATGCATTCACGTTCCCATGAAGGGAATACCGTCGGTGACTTAGAAGAATGATTAAACTTTGACGAGGCTTCATACACGGGAGGATGAAGTACAGGCGGGGGCAACAAGAGATCGGCGGCGGCAAGCGTGCTTTCCGAAACTCGGTTGCCCAACGCCACCGCAGTAACCTTTACTCGAGGAAAACCAGCGTCTTTATGTTTGTTCTTGAAATTCCTGAATCCAGGGAACCTTAATGAGCCGGACGCACTTTTGTCGACGCCACCAAGTCCCGCTAGTTTGCGCAAAAGTTGTTGGCGTATTTCATAACGCCTAGCGGCAGAAGCAACGTCAAGCGCGATCCACGATTGAAAATTGCCCGGCGAAGTTTCAACACTTAAAAAGGAAAAGGGTTTAAAGAGATTCACATCTGCTTCGGTAAGGTCGTCTAACTGAATCATATGATCAACTTCGGGTCGAACGCAAAAGCTGACTTTCTCGCATTCCGACCTGATGAAATAAGTGTGCAGCTCATTTTCAAAACGCTCTGCGCTCCTGGTAAATTCAGAAATAGGTTTCCCAGTAACCTCGCATTTATACATGGAGAAGAAGGATTCTGCCCCAACTGATTTAAACGCTTCTAAAGCTAAAAGCGGCACCTCCAAAAACTCCTTTTTAGGAGCCCGGGGGGGGGTAGATTTGTCGGGAGCTGTCTCTGACGCCATCGGTGCGACTGCCGTGGGTGTTTCCACCTGTACAAATGGTGGCTCCGATTCGGATGGATCCGAAAACGGAGAATCTTCCCTTGCCCCCCCCCGGGCTCCTTTTTCTGTCTCCCCTGTATTATTTCTTTGTCGTACAGAATTGTCTTTAGCGGTGCTTTGTGACACATCTTCGTCATCGACTACAAGTTCCGGGAAACTTGCTAATCCTGACTCTACCGCTGCTTTAATGTCACGTAGGAGGTGTTCTTCCTGGTTGGAGAACGTGCAGTTGCTTACTGCCTTTGTAAGAAGCGTTAATGCGGCTTTTAGATCCCACTCGGGTTTGCGCTTCTTTACCTTTGAGGGTCTGTTGCGGAATTGCTGTGTTGATTTGGTGCCAGCGAGAAAGAAGGCTCGATTTAAATCATGGACTGCTGCTTCCATATCCTCTGATATGTCGCCTGTTGACCCCGACAGTTTGTCGGGGTCAATTCTGAGAGAATCCAACACCTCCATCTGGTCTGATTCAGGGTAATGGTTCCACCCGCCATTTTCCAGTATGTCCGCGATAACACCAAGTATTGGAAGTTTATATTCGGAGCGAAATGACTCTCCTGTTGCCATATCTTTGCCGCCTCTAAGTCTATAAACAAATCCAATCTTTGCTTCGTCTTGCCACTCGTACAACGCTGTGGCATATCGAGTAACCGTACGTTCTGCGGAGATCTGAGTGATGTTTCGGTTATTGCGAATGTATAGAACGAGTTCGTCATTCGAGGCTGTGAATTCATCTCTGCCATTCGCAATTGCTAATAACGCATCGATGTAAATCTTCAACTTTGACGGCATTCCGGCGGCAACGGCGAGTTGGCAGCCGACTTTGGCAAACTTTGAGATTTGCTTCTTAAGATGATCGCGGTTTTCCGATGGGAAATCAGGTTTTGGGGTGAATAAATGGTCCAATAAGGGTGATTGCATGCGTTTCTCCTATGTTTTCTATTGACAACAGAGGGTCGCTGAATCTATCCTAAACCTGGCCGGGTGTGGATAGTATCAGAGATCTCTGGCTTTCACAGTCACAAAATGGGGGAAATCTTCGGGTTTTCCCCATTTTGCTGTTTATGGGTTCGTATTGTCTTTCTCTTCCGCGCCGGCGGTCCGCGCCAGGCGATTTCTTTCCAGCTCTTTTTCCAACCAGCCTTTTATTTCGGCTTCGGGAATCCTGTAATTACGCTGTTTTCCAATCGCTCGAATTTCTCCTAGTTGAATCATTCGTTGAACTGACCTCCGACTGATTTTGAGAAGTTCAGACACTTCTTTCGTCGAATACATATTTCCGAAAGGGTTGGTTGTAGCTTCCGGGATTTCTGTTGGTTTTGCCATAATTATCTATTTCGTTTAACAAGTTTTATCTTCCTTGTTTGTTCTTACTCATTTAGTAGTAATAAGTATCAAATTTTGTCGTTAAGATGCATCTACGTCGCTTACTGTCGTGGAATCTTAAGTTACGGTTTTGGTTTAGTAGCAAATAGTTCGTCATTTGTTTATAAAAATGTTGACAATTGCTACTAATCAGTCTACACTGGCACTTAGTGAGACTTAAATGCGTCTTATGCACATCTAAATTAAGTATCTAACGTTATGAAACAAACTGCAAGTAATTTTAACAACACCCTCGAAAATATTTACGTCCAGTTGATTGATAAAGGTGTTATCAAACCATCCAGACAACAGACCATCAAAGGCTCTCTGAACAAGTATGTTGCTTTGCTCGGGAGCAGCTTTGCCGCCTGTCTGCCCAAGATGTTTGTTTTGCCGCCGGCGAAACGCAACGCTTTAATTGATGACGGACTTGCGCGCACGACGAGAAGCCGTTCGGGGGCGACCGGTTTAAGTGAACATGCTATTAGGAATGTAAAAAATGATGTGTCCTTTTTTCTTGCCCGGGCGGCAGAGCACAAACTCCTAGAACCCTCTTTAGTGGAATTGGCTTCATATCAGGAATCAAGAAAAAGATTGGCTCGTAGACCGAATCGGGGTGAGCAATATAAACCGCCTAAATACCTCCTTGATCCTGTTCCCATCTCGTTTCAAAACGAACTTGCCGCTTACCGTACGTGGACAACAAGTCTGCATACACCAAAACGACCGACTTCTCTTAAGCGGCGGGAAATAACTCACAATAATGCTGAAGGTACAATTAAAAGGTTTGCGGGTTATCTCGTAAAATTTAAGGGTTTTTGTGCTGAAGAAATAACTTTGGCTTGCTTAACTGTCCCGCAGAACCTTGCCGATTATATTGAGTGGTATGTCGAAAGTGTTGGTGGGAGATACACTGGCGGAGTGGGTAAAATATGTTCCGACGTTAAATGTCTGGCAAAATATCTTCGCATAACAGCGGCAACCGGCGATGTGAAACGAGATATCGAAGAACGAATACTAGAAATAAAAGAGTTTACAGCTACTTTACCCCCAGCCGAAAAAGTGGTTGATAAGACAACGCGATGGGTTTCGTTAAAAGCGCTGGATGCGATTGGGGTCGCATATGATCCCGCTAATTTTGCGAAAAGAGATATGAATAAGCACCAATCATACCGGTTTAAGGCTTTTTTCAGAGAACTTGAGCAAGGTGTTCTTCCAGAGGGGAGAGAATTTAGAATAATTGCTATGCAGGCATGCGTAGCATTAATGCTTCGTCTGATCGTGCGAATACCGTTACGACAGCGAAATCTTAGGGAAATGGAATGGAACCCGGTCCGTCCTGAACTTGGTCGACATCTTTATAAGTGTGATGGGCAGTGGCATCTTAGATTTCGTGGGGTAGATATGAAAATTGGTCGTAAAGGCGGCAAAGAAAATATGGTTGACTATGTTTTCCCGCCTGAATTAAGTGTGGATCTAGACCGATATGTGAAATGGTGGCGTCCTCTATTGGTTGATTCAACAACCAATACACATTGCGCTCCCGAACGTCCAACGGAAATGCCTAGAATTGTTGATCAGGAATATTTTTTCCTTAATTCATATGGAAAGCCTTTGAGTTCTGGGACATTACGAAATTCGATATGTAATGTGACATACAAATACGTCAAGGTAGCTATGTCTCCTCATATTGGCCGGAGCGTTTGGGCAACCGAGTATCTCACGGACCAGGGCTTGGCGGGAGCTGCTAACTGTGCGTATATGCTGAATGACAGCATCCAAACTATTTTGACTACCTATGCAGACCTGTTAACCCCTAATTGCCAAGATAGTGTCACTTCATGGCTGTCCGGTCACCTGGCGAAATAAATCGTTCAAACTATCTATTCCTGATACTGGTTCAGCCATTTAAGAGTTTAAACATTTAAGAGTTTAGACTTCTAGACTCTTAAATGTTTAATTGTAATTTGTGCAATGCTTTATTACCGGCGGCGTCTATATTGCCCCAAAGTCTACGATCTTATTAAATAACGGGCAATTCTCTTGGAAGTCACACCAACTGCAACACTCCGAGCTGTGCGGCACAAAGTTTCCTTCGGCGATCGTTTTCAAGCAGTTCCAGAGAGCCCTTTTGTTTTCATCCACCAAACTTCTTTCATACTGAACCGTGACCTTCGCGCCCGATATGACATTCAAATACG
>MWWB01000408.1_pt1 | contig 10701 bp, 17 predicted proteins | sample 1047291 | NCBI WGS metagenome assembly MWWB01 (sample SAMN06349976, study PRJNA376086) | soil metagenome | isolation source: MS4-1 sample Antarctic (ecotone) soil | place: Antarctica | reverse complement strand
AGCGTGAGGGTGGGAGTGCATTTGCAGGCGAAGGGTGTCGTGTTGCGCGCCGTGCCGCTGGCGGATGATTCATGTGATGCCGCCGTCAAGTTCGAAGTACCGATCCCCCTTTCATAAATAATCTTGTAAAGAGGTGGCTGGGCATCACTAAGAACATAATGCCAGTTAGCGGACGCATTGTTGAAAACAGGTGAGGCGAATCGGCGGGATCATCAATTACATGTGCGCGAGTCTCTTTAAAGCTATGCACCGATCAAGCATAAATGATGCGTGATTGCATATTTTCAAAATGGGTATCCTGCCCCAAGATGTCGCGGCGTCACATGACAAAATCCGACCATGCGTCGGCATCGCCCCTCTGTTGCAGCCCAGCTTCAATTATCACAACCAGACTTTTATAAATCCCTTCGAGCGCCACCGCAGTTTCTTCGCTGCCGCCATGCTTTCGCTGTCGGTCTGTGCTCGCTCATAGTTTCCTTTCGAGAATGTGACTCTAAATATTTAGAGTGGGGTTAAACTTCGTGCCCTGCGTAAGCCTGTCCGATCATCGCGTCCACCTCAGCAAACGTCGGCAGAGGTGCATCATCCGAAAGAGGTGGGTCGTCGCCGTAAACTTTCGTGAGGCGGTCAAGGGTTTCCTGCCATAGCCGATCACGTTGCTCCGGTGTCGCGGCCTGCTCTTCCAGCTGCTTGACTCGCTTTTGTAAACTCATCGCTTTCCTTTCTCGTCTAACTTCCAGCGCTCGCCATCAGCCGATGTCGCGCCTCTGGCGTCAACTGAAATTCCCGCGCAACTATTTCTGCGACAACTTCGACCGGCATCTCAGGGAAACGCGCCCCTATCCGATCAAGAGCATCAACCGCGGCGAGCCGTGTCCGTTCGTCGCTGGCATCCGAATAGCCAAGCGTCACGGTCAAACGGGGCGCATCGCAGGCGTGCGTGCTTTCGTTCTCGACACGGCCGTCCGGCCAGTAAATGACGGGCGGTAGGTGCTGGCACAATTCTTTGCCGCCGGCACGCGCTTCTTCTTCCAAGCGTTCGATTCGATTTTTGATGTTCACCCTTTCCCCTCCCGCCCGGCTTCGAGCGCTTCAATTCGAGTCATCAGATCGCGCAGTTCCGCCCCGCGTAGCGCGGTCTCAATAATGGTCCTGGCTGCCGACACTCGCGCGCTCGCCGGGGCGGCGGCATCCTCTGCGACTTCCAATAGCACTGCCGCCGCCTTCGTCGAGTCCGACGTGAGACGCGCGATCAACTGTTCCGTGACTTGCCGACGAGCCTTTTTGTAGTGCTCGCCAAACGTCTCGTCGGAGAGGTATCGCCAGAGCGTGCCTTCGGCTATGCCCGCCGCCTTCGCCGCGTCGCGCACCGTTGGATTGGTCAGGAGCGCCGCTAATGCCGCCTCTTGCTTACCCGGCAATTTTGTCTCTGCGTCTCTCAAAACGTAGTCAAAGCCTCTCTTTTCCTTTTAGTGTGGAAAATACCGGCAAGTTCCCGGCTACCATCTGACGCTGCCGTCGGCGGTGACTTCCCCGACCGCCACGTCTTCTTGCCCAAGGTGCTGCATGGTCTCCGCCTCGATCATCTTCCGGCGCAGGGTGGACGTGTAAATGCCCTCGAAACCCTCTTCCGAGCCGGTCGTCGCGACGTAGGCGCGACGGGCGCGGTCGCGACGCTGGGTTTCGACTCCCGCCTCGGCCTCCGCTAGCTTGCGCTTGGTCTGCTCGTCACGGTGGGCTTCCAGTTCCGCCGCTGTGAGCAGGTGATCAGCTTTCGGCGGGACGTAGGTGGATTCGGTTTCGAGGCGTCGCTTTTCTGCTGCCTGCCGTTCGGCTTGATCAATCGCCTTTTGCGCGTTCTCTCTCTTGAGTCTTTCTTGAAGGTCGTATGCGGTTTCCATGTCGGTTTTCCTTTCTGCGATCTGACTCTAAATATTTGGAGTCGGTTAAAGCTCAGTCCTCTGCCGCTACTGCCCGCTCTCGGCCCCGTATCTCTGCCCTAATCTGCGTGAGCGAACTTTGAAACATGCTGAGCTGATGGCTGGCGTTCGAGATTGCATTCCGGGCGTAAGGGCGGCCAGCGAGTTCGTCGGCCTGGGCGGCTTCCAGCGACCGCTGCGACTCTGCCACCTTCGCCGCTAACTCAGTTTTTCGCGCCCTCAGTTCGTCGAGTTCGGTTCGGGGTGATGCACTCATAGTTTCTCGACTCTCCATTCACAATTCACGAATTCGCCGGCGCGGGGTTAAAGGGCAACCGCTGCACCCGGGCAGCCCTCGAACGCCAGGAGATGAAGCGCGCCACGGCGCCGGCGAATTCGTGAAATCTTAGGATTTCTTAGGATTTTCTCTCGCTCCATTATCGGACACCTGTTTCTGACGTTCGTAGTGGTGGAGCGCCCGCCGCGTGGCTTCGCTCGTTTGAAGCATGAAGGCGTCGGGCGAAGCTTCTCGCAGTTTGATCAAGCGTTCGTAGCTCGGGATCGGCTCGAAGGGCGCGGCCGCTGTGCGTCCAACTTCGTCAAAGTTTTGCGCCGTGTTGCTCATGCCGCCTGTTGCCTCCGCTGCGCATCGATGCACGCCTTGATCGAGTTCTCGGTGTTCCGGGTGGACGCCGGGATGACGAGCACGTCAGGCAATGTCTCATCAGGCCAGATGCCGTCGCCGAAGGCTTCGACGATCTGGTGCTTGTGCTCCGTCAGGGCGCGCTTCAAAGGCTCGCTGACTGCGCCGGGTTTGCCCTGTGCGCGCAGTTCTCCGCCCCGGATGACGAGGCGCACGCCTCGTTGACAACACATGCTGAAGACATCATCGAAGGTCATGCGCGGGCCTCCGTTCTCCGTTCCCCCCGCGCGAATTTTCGCGCCGTCCGGCGGGCTTTTTCGACGACCACGGACTGAGGCAAAGGTGGGACGCACCGGGCGGAGTTGACCTCGAGCATTTGATTGATCAAATCCGTCTCGCTCTCGGCCCATCCGTTGACCCAGCGGCCATAAGCCACGTCGCGGATAGCGTCGTCGCGCGTGCCTTCGGGGAAAGTGCGCGAGCCGAAGACCGGGTAATGCAACACCCTGCGATCAGTGTTCACCGGCTCGTGCTTCTCGGAAAGCAAAGCCTCGATCATCCACTCCGGCGCGTCCGCCGGGTCGAGCGCATTGACCCATCGGCGGGACGCCTCCATCCCTGGCGCGACGATGTAGCCACCTTCCCCGCGCGTGTCCAGACCTGCGCCGAGTTTTCCGGCAGAGTTGCCGAGCGTGAGAGCCGAAGGATATTTGAAAACGTAGTGCGCGCCGCCGCTCGGCGTGGTGGCCTGCGAAGTCGTCGGCAGATCGCCATGCTCTTCGACGAGCGCAGTGAGGCTCGCATCGCCGCCGTGGCGGTCGTCGCGGTCGAGCACGAGCCACCCCGAAGCCCGGCCCGTCGGGATGCCGATCCCGGCATCCGGCCATTTGCTCCACCACGCGCGGATCGTCGCCTCAGCCTTCGACGCGTCTTTGAAACCGCGCGGCGTGTAAGGTGCCTTGCTCGGCTTCGTCGGAAAGACCGGGATGCCGAGCGCGGCGTAGCTCAAAGCACAGTCGAGTTGCGAGAGGGCCGTGCCATCAGCAGCGGCGGGCGCAATGTCCTCGATCACGATCTCCTCGAAATCGCCCTGATCGAGCGCTGAAAGGGTGCCGCTAAGGGGATCATGGGCGACACCCTTAGTGCTGCTCTCTTGAGTGGTTATGTTTGTACTAAGGGTAACGCCGGCGACACCCTTAGTGGCGAGGATTTTATCCACCTCCGCGACTACTTCCTCCGGGTCGGAAAAGTCCATCATGCGCACGCAGCGCGATTGCCGTAGGCTGAGGAGTGCCGACCTCGCCGACTCGTAGCCGTGATCAAGGGCCGTCTTCGCCCGCGCGTAAAAGACTTCAAGGGCCGCGATGCGCGCATCAATCTCGTCAACGTCCGTCGGCTGCCCATCCTGGAGTTTGCCGAGGATGCGTTGATTCTCGGCGAGCAGGATGCGTTCCCGTTGCTCGACATACTCACTGAGCGGGAGCTCTTTCGACTCTTCCGTCGTTGTCGCCGCGACCGGCATGTCTTCGACGTTCTCGAACCCGGGCAACTGTTTCAATGCCTCTTCGAGAATTTGCTGGCGCATCGTGAAGCGGTGCTTGGAATCTTTCTTCCAGCGCAGCTCGTCGGCCTTCTTCGCCCGCTGTTCGGCTTCCTGTGCCCAGACGACGGCCGGGGTGAGATAGTCCGTGTAACGCGTGCGCGCGCGTTTCTCTTTTCCTTCCATCTCGCGCGGCTTGGGGCGTTCGATGTCGAAGATCATCCGGCGCGCCGGGCGCGCCCACTCGTTGTTTGCTTCGATGGCACGGATTACGAGTGACTTGGCTTGAGACGGATTCATGAACCGCTGGGCGCGTGTGGCGACTGTGGCATGCGCGATCCGCATATCTTTGCCTTTGCAGATGCCCTGGATAGCGTCCACGAACCAGCGCAGCTCGAACGGGTATTTGAGTTCGACGAGTATCCTGCTCGACCAGTCGAGCGTGGAGCCAAAGCGGTAAGCGAGAAATGACGCGCGCTCTTCCGGGGTGAAGGGTTTGAATTCTTTGCGTGCGGCGGGTGCTGCTGCTGGTGTGCTCATTGACCCACCTCCATAGCGCAGGCCCGGCAGATGTGGACCCGCACGTCGCACCCTTCGATGCAATGGACCACAAAACTACGACCGACGCGACGATGTTCACCGCAGCGGAGGCAGAATTCAAATCCGGGTTGGCTGGAGATTGGCGCGCCCGCTTTTTGCTGCGGTTGATAACGCTTGCGCCGGGAGGTCTTTTCTGTTATAAGCATCGCTGATACCATCCATTAGATTTGTTAGTCCTGAATTGAGCCGGGGTGACGACCGGCTCTTTTCGCGTCTGGAGTTTGAGTGGCGCGTGCCACTCCGTTTCAAAGATAAAAAAACAAAGCCCGGACTACTGGCTGGCGTAGTAGTCCGGGCTTTGTTGGCTCTCGGCGGCGCGGTACGCAACGCGAGAAAGCAAAAGTTTTTAACTGGCGCCAGCCAATTAGGCGAAAAATTTGGGTTGCGCTTAATGAATGGCGGGCTTTATGATGTGGCAAAGCCTGCGTTCACAAAACGCGGACTGTCAACTGAGCAGAGGCGGCGAACTTTCCACGGTGACGCCGCTTTTCTGCGTTAGAGCATCGCTCTGGTTAAATTAAGTAGCACGGGTGTGTCGAAATAGCAAGTTTTTTCGGCACGACTTTTATTCTCCTAAGCGTCGCCCTTCCACAATCTCTCTTTTCAAGTTTAACCACGTCGTACCCTCACGAAAGTATAGCCAGTCTCGGAGCGTGGTATGCGCGATGCCCGTCGCCGACGCGATACTCTTTTGTGTGGCCTTCTCGCCTTGTGTTCGGATAGCTTCAATTACCACGTCTCGATCTACCTTCGGGGGTGCGCCACGCTTCTTTGCTTTCGTATCGAAACTGAGGGCGGTTGTGACGACTCCCAACTCCTCAGCTGTAGGAGCGACCCTACCGAAGCCGCGCACGGAGACCTTGCGCCCGTGCGAAGGATGCCAGTGGGAGTCAACGACGATGGGACTGTCTTTGTGCGTGATGCGCACGGCATCGAATAAAACATAGAGCGGCTTCCCGTCTTTCTTTTCGCTTCGGCGACCCATGAAAACACCGGACGGCATTGGCGGCTCTGTGCGCGATTCAACGCCAATTACCTGCATCTGGAAACCGGCGTAGCGGGCGATCATATCCGCATCTGTGATAGTCCTGACACGATACTTCCCGCGAATAATCTCCAGTGTCTTTAACTCTACGGCCCCGCGCGGGTCATTGCCGCCCCACCGGGCATACTTGACGTTGCGCATGGGGACAATCTTAACCTTCGGCGGTTCCGGCCAGTGACTACCACGGCGCGGCACTAAGGTTTGGTTGAATCCATCCTTACTCGTCGGCGCGAGACGCTTATCGAAGAGATCGGGATCGGCGCAGTATGGACACTTTGAAACTTTACTCATAACTTTTTCACGTACAGATCAAGATCGTCTCGCTTCACCCGCCTCTGCCGAAAGGGTGACAAGTGCGCCACGTCGGGCTTTGCGCGCTTTACTTAAACAACTCCGCAAGGTAACTCCGATCTCTCACACGCTCCGCAAAAGCGCGCACGTCGTCACGATGAAAGCGACGCGCCCTCCCCTCTCCGATGTGCGGCAACTGCTTCGCCTTAATGCCCGCATCTAGCCACGTCACAGGCAGCCCGGTACGCTCTAACGCTTCGAGCCTGGTCAACCACACCGGCCACGCATCAAGCGCAGCCTGAAGCCTCTGGAAGCCCTCTGCGCTGGCGTTTAGTAATTCCCCGACAAGCGCGACAGGTTGAAGCGTGGCGGGCTTTGTCGTGGTTAATGCCGTGCTCTGGCCGTCTCGCGCCTCTGCCGCCGCTTTGTATGCGGTCTTAATCTTCTCTACGTCGTCGCGTCGAAACTTCGCCACGTTGCCGCGCCCCGAGCCTTTGACGGCCGGCTCCACTTTGGCGAGGGCTATGTAGCGTTGAACGCTCCGATCCGAAAGAGGGGCATCGGGCGACAGTTCGCGCGCGATCTCGTCCTTCGTCATCAACTCGGGTTTCTTCATAAGCCAGGGCTATAAGGCGCAAAGGGTGAAAGGGTGAAACCGCGACACTGGCGGGCTTTCATGGTTTGGCGGCATCATTTCTTCCCGCCTTTCTTCGTCGCCCTTGTTGCGCCTGTAGCACCGCCATTGCTTGCGCTGGCTACCGCTGTGACAGACTTTGGCCTTCCGGGCGTCGGCTTCACAAATCCGTCCAGGTCACTCTCGGGGATTAACCAGACTGGCCCACGGGATTCCTCGACACTTTCCGCGTGTGGAAACTTGCCCTGATTGCACCAGAGATTAACCGTTGACTTGCCGACACTCAGACGTTTCGCCACTTCGCTTGTAGTCAGTCTCTTCATGGTTTCCAAAAATACCGCACGCCGGAATAACACGGCGTGCTGAGCGCGGTAGGCTTGGGCGAGCGCGGCAATAAATTGACGTTCAATCTTGGCTGATGCTGCCTGATCAATATGGCTTCCATTTTCAACCTACCTACTTCACTGAAGGTTTCACGATATGCGATGTGAAGTGACACACCGGCTTTTAATTGCCGTCTCAGATGATGCCCTTTCCATCGTTGGCAGATATTCACGCTTTGCCCGATGTAAAGCGGGTTGCCCCCACTCGACATAACGCAGTAAACACCGGCGATAGCTGGCAGCAAATTGCGCCTGCCGTAATCCACGAAAGGCCAGAGGCGCGGATTCAAGATCGTGTTTTGGCTGGCGTCTTTGCTTTCGGAACCGGCCCTCGTTTCGGGCGCTCCATCTGTAGCGCTATCCCTGGAATCTCCCAGTGTTCTCCTACCAGAGAAGAACGTTTTTTCGCTTTTGGAACAAGCCCTGCTTCGAGCCAATTGAGCGCGGTTCGATAGTTGACTCCCATCTTTTCCGCGAATTGTTTTGTCGTCATCAATGGAAGGTCTTTGCTCATGCGCCATACAATACACTCCCTGTAAGCAATCTCAAAGAGATTATTTCACACTCCCTGTAAACAATCAAGAAAATAGTTACACCCCCTGTAAAGAAATATGTTGACAGTTTCTTACAGGGGGTGTAAACTTCTTCTTGTCAGACGGAATCAACGAAACGGAGAGCGACAATGAACTTAGACAACCTCAAAAGATTCGAGACGGAAACGGTCATCACGGAAAACTTCTGCGTCACGGTCGAGCGCACCGGGCGCGGTTCCTTCGCGACGGTCTCGGATGAGATGAGCGAGCACAATGGCCTCTCCGCTTTCGCTTCAATCCCGTCCGTCGCTTTCGGAATGTTGATGGACAAGATCGCAGCCATGCAGACGGCGTAAGGGAGAGGGGAAATGATGAACTTGAACCAGACCAGACTCGACGAAGTTATTCAAGCTGCTTTCGATGCCGCGACCTCGAGCGGCGGGCGCGACGCGAAGAGATGGGGCGTCGCCATCGCCAAAGCCAAGCAACAACTCGAATCGAATCCGTTTCTCCATTTTGACGGGGATGCGCTGCTCATCCTGTCGGACTCGAATGAGATTTACCGCGCGAACGGATCATGCCAGTGCAGGGCATTTGTGAATCACCAGCCATGTTGGCACCGCGCCGCCTCCCGGATTGTCGCCAACTATCACCGGCAGCAACTACCGGCAACTACCGGCAACTGAACAGAGAAGCGCGCGGCGCGTGTCCGCTCAAAGATCACGCGCCGCGCATTGAATCAACCACTCCAACCATGAAGGGATTGAAACATGAGTAAAGCTATCAAAGGAACGCCGCGCAAGGGAAGTGAGACGAAGATCGCAGTTGCGCGAGTGGATGAATTTCTATTTCCGCTGACGACCACACCGGAAGAGGCCGGGCGCATCGCCGAGTGCCTCCTCGCCGGTCTGGATTATGACGGCGACGACGTGGCGCGCCTGCTCCTGCTCTGCCATCTCCTGACCTACACGCGCGGCCTCAGCGAGCGCGAGAACGTTATGGTCGGCATCGAGCGGGCGTGCGCGCCGTACCTCTCGGGCTACGATCAGATGATGCGCGCGGAGATGGATTTCACGCTGGAGACCTTGCGGAAGGGGGATGCGAGCCGATGAAGCCGAAGAGAAAAGCATCGTCGAACGTGCTGGCATTCCCGTCATCGGCGCCTGCGACGCCGATCTCGCGCGAAGGGATGTATCAAGTAGATATGAATGAATTCCTGATCGGCGACCCCGAGAACACCATCGGCATCTCCGTTGTGGGAGACACCACCCAGGATCATGGCATTCAGGCGGGAGATTTTTTAATCGTCAACACGAAACTCACGCCCGCTCCCGGAGATATTGTCCTGACTCGCGACGACGACGAAGACTTGAGGATCAGGCTCGTGCACAGCCTCGGCGAAGCGAGAGCGTTCGGGAGTTGGGGTGTCGTCGTGCACGTTATACGCACGCTGCGGCAAGACTCAATGCGGCGACGAAAAGGGGGTGCGCGCTGATGTCTAAACGCAAAGCACACAAGTCTCCGGCCGCGCCTCTGGCTTCGCACCTGGAGGAGATCGCGCAGGCGCTCCGCTCGCGGGCGGATGCGAAGAACCCGGCGCGCGCCCTCTCATACCAGGCGAGCATCGTTGTCAGGCGCGAGGTCACGAAGCTGGCGAAACTCGCGGGCGTTCGCCGACTCGTCAACCACTCAGCGACGTTCACGCGCGCCCTCGTCGAACTTGACGGCAGGGAACTAACGCTTCTCAGTCAGAGGCGTGCATTGGCGAGCGGCATAGACATCCTTGCTCGTTGGCTCGACCTTGCGCACGTGTTGCCGAAGCTGGAACCGAAGGCGAAGAAGGAGCTGCCGCCGCTCAAGCGGCACAAGGCCATCCGTCGCTTCAAGCTCAACGGCAATTGGCTCGAAGACTGGGGCGCCGAGATGGGCGACCGCCTGCTCGTCGCTATGACCGGCGACGTGAAACCGGGCGAAGTAGGTTATGTCAGAATCACGCAGTTTTGGGGAGACGGGGGCGAGCGCTGGAGTGAATACTACAATACCTTCTGCTTCGTCTGCGAGGTAGATGAAACCTGTATGGAGTGGGCCGGGGCGAAGGGAAACACCTGCCTCCGCAATTACGGCAAGAGGTGTATGGGCAGACATGCCGGTGAAGGCACTAACACGGAAGTCTACGCCTTCGGGCGGGTGTGCGGCGTCGAGCGCGACCGCCGCCCTCTGGAGACGACACTCGAACTCCGACCTTACGATGAACGCGAGGGCGGTCCGACTACGCGAATTGACGGGCCGGTGCCGCGCGCTACATCGGCAGAAGCCGAGAAGCCGAAGGTTGATGCCGACACCGCCCGCCGCCTGTCCGAGTTGCGCGCCCGCCTCAAGAGACTCGACGAGGAGGATGACCAGATCATCAGGTGTACGGACCGCTTCAAGCTCGAAACAGAAATCTACGACATCGAGCACCCGAAAGAGCCCGATTGGAATGACTGGAGCGCATGGGAGGAAGAGGGCTGCGAGGCGGGGAATTGATCTTTTCCGTGCTGGCACTAAAGAGCTAGCGGCCTCACCCCGCGCCACTCCAAATAATTAGAGTCGCCGGTTTGGAACGCCGGACGAGGCCGTCACAGTAGAGGGACAAGTGAGAGGGGCGGGGAATCAACCCTAGCCCCTCTTTTCTATTGGTACAAATAATTCAACGGGACATCGGCCAGAACTCCTGGACGGAGACCATCGGAGTAACGCCTGACAGTCCCGTTGAGACCCCTTGTCATAACAGGGCGCGCAGTTTATATCGCAAACGTGGATTCGAGATCAAGCATGGTGAGAGTGAAACCCGCCCGCTACAGACCCCGCCAGTTATTCATATCTCACGCAGGACTCGCCGCGAGCGCACCGGACAAGGCGATGCTTGCTGGAATACTCCGAACGCTCACAGAGGCTTATATGCAATCTTTTTAGGGTAGCCTTTCGCGCGTCCGATCACGGGCGGGAATGAGGTAATTGATTTAAGCCGACTTTTAGAGTTAGAATCTGTTTATCAATAAACCTGCGGTTGAATCTCCCATGCCTGATTCAAGAGGTCAGATGACTACCTACATCAGAGAAGAACGACGCCA
>MWWB01000406.1_pt1 | contig 10735 bp, 14 predicted proteins | sample 1047291 | NCBI WGS metagenome assembly MWWB01 (sample SAMN06349976, study PRJNA376086) | soil metagenome | isolation source: MS4-1 sample Antarctic (ecotone) soil | place: Antarctica | reverse complement strand
GGATGCGGGTCGGGATGGCGGACGGGAGCGGGTACGGGCGTGGTGTAAGCGGACGGGTAACAAGTTGGTGCTGGCAGTTGGTGAGCAGCGCAAGGCAGGGTAACTACTAACAGCTCTACTAATCAGCTACTAATTGTCTGGAAATTAGTAGATCGCCACGAAAGGGGGTGAGGCTGACAAAGCGCCGTCGTCGGGCAACTGGACACATGACGAGAATAACAATTAAAGACGGCCCAGCAGAAGGTAGCAGCTTCGCCGGGCCAGTAATCACAATGGAGATCCCCACCATGACCGCTACACATGATACGACAATTACGAACAGCGACGGCAAGCCGTCAATGGATGTTCAAGACGCGACGATCTGGGCTGGCGACTTCATCAACTCATGCACGAACATGCACGTATTCGACCTATTACTACCAGCCGCCGACGTGCTCTATAGTTCGACCGGACCTTTGTTTGAAAACAAGAAATATTCGCTCGAGGCGCGGCTCGCGTATGTGCTTTGCCTTGATGCGCTTGTGTCGTCGCCGGATGCCCTGGTAGAAGTGGTACGCCGCCTTCGTGCTCGCCTGATTGAAGTGTCGCCGGAACTGCAAGCATTGTATGGAGGGAGCCATGAGTGAAGCAACACAAGCCCTGATCGCACGGCACATTGCCGAGTACGACGCGCTCGCCAAGCAGGAGCGCCACATCGCGATCGACATGGTGCATTTCTGTGGCGACAGCCTTTACCAGGCGTTTTCGATCGCGCTGGACGAAAAGGCACTGTCGCCAGCGGCGCGGCTGCTCTACAACAATGCCGAGCGCATCAGCCTGAGTGCCAATGACATTGGCTACGACCATCCAGAGGCGTCACAGAACCGGCTGGCCTACGTCATGCTGCTCGACGCGGTGCTGGTGTCGCCCGACGTGGTGATGGCGGCGATCAAGCGCATTCGTGACGACCTGGTGGCAGGTGATCCGAAGCTGGCACTGATGAAGTAGGCGGCAGTCTTCGGCAAGCAAGGCGCTCCTGGTCTCGTGTAGACTAGGGGCGCTTCGTTGCGTCTCTAATATAAAAACTACAGGCTGTTGGTTATCCGTGTTCAAGCAGATGTGGTATAGTTTTCCGTACCCCCGAAGACCTACTTAGCGTCTTAGGAGTCTCCATGCGTTTATTGACGACCGTCTTCTTCCTCGGACTACTTGCGTCAGCTTCCGTTTCTCCCTGGTCACGAACAAGCGTTCATGCACAGCAGACCCCACTGCCAATCGCTGCTAGTACCTTCGATACGGGCGCTTCATGAAGCCCGTTCTATCTGTGCCGGTCCGCAAGATCTTTTGGACACTCAATTTTGTCATTCTGTGTTTGATTGTCGCCAACATCGTAACGCAGGTAAGTAGATTTTCTTCTCGTCCGAATATTCTTGCACATTTAAGTTCCGTATTTGATGTTAGTACGGAGGCGAACATCCCTACGTGGTACCAATCAACAACGTTGTTGCTTTGTGCGATGTCGTTTGCAATCATTGCAGTGATAAAGTGGGCAGAGCATGATGGATATCGGACTCTTTGGGGTGGGTTGTCGCTCATATTCTTGTACCTCTCCCTGGACGAAGGAGCCGCTCTTCATGATAGAGTGAGTAAGACACTGAGGCCCATCCTCAATGTTGGTGGTATCTTCCACTTCGCCTGGGTCATTCCTGCCTCTATCTTGGTGATCGTTTTTGTCGTGGCATACGTGAAGTTTTGGTTAAGTCTGCCTGTCAAAACACGATTGCTCTTTCTTCTTGCTGGTGCACTCTATGTTGGTGGTGCTCTTGGGATGGAGATGATTAATGGGGCCTTTGCAGATATATATGGAACAGAAAACCTGGCCTATGAGCTGCTCACAACAGTTGAGGAGACATTTGAGATGCTTGGCGTCTCCGTCTTGTTATATGCGGTGCTTTCGTACACCAGCATCTATGCACCGAACATTCACGTTCAAATAAAGTCATAGTTGATCTTGTTTGAGAACCTTGGTGGTGATATCCCATCTGAGTGCGCTCTAGCTTCGGCTGGGGCGCTTTGTTATGTCTCGCGTGTGGCAAGGTAGGCTGCGATGAGTGCTGCGCGATCTCTGTAACGCATGCGAAGTTTTTTGCGAATGCTGTTTAAGTACCCTTTGATGGTTCCCTCTGACACGCTGAGGGCGAGGGCGATCTGCTCATTTGTATGCCCTTGGACCACATAGTCCATTATCTTGACCTCATGTGGAGTAAGTAGATACAGATGGCGCTGCCCACTCAGTGCATCTTCGAGTGCCGAAGTGACGTGCTTCATACCTCAGTATCTTACCCGTTATGTCACTTGTGCAGATGTTCGCACCCCGACGCCATGCGAGCGACCAAGGATGCTGGTATGCATCGTGGTGGTTAAGGCTGAAGGCAATGCCCTATGAGGTGCCTTATGACAGTCGAGTGCTGCTCCACGTGTGGTCTTCCATTCCCGTTTGATGTGCGAAGTGATTTTCGCATTGCCAGCTACTGCGACTCTCTCAAACACTGGCAGCATGCTGACATAGACATGGACTTATGTGCGGACAATATCGTATATCTATTCACTAACTTCATCCCTGTTACACCTGAGGAACGTGCCACCGATGCGCTCTTCCGACGCATGCTCGCGTGGCTTGAGGATCGTTCGTATCCATAGCCGTAACTCCCCTGTCATCTCCTACGCCCCATAGCACGACTGTGCTGCTGGTACGCTACCCCTCATGATGCTCACCATTGACGAGATCGCCGCACGCTACAACATCACCCGCGCCAGTGCCATCATTCGTATGGCGGTCGTGAGTGACTTCGGCGGCCGCTATGATGAGAACACCGTCACGCGCATTATGGAGCCAAAGAAAGACGAGCCCGACCCCACAGATGACGAGTTCTGCCAGTGGCTGCATGATGAGGTGGGGTTCTAGGGGTGGCAGATCGTACGCTGAAATGGCACCCCTTCATAGCCCACAGGAATGCTTTTCGACAAAGCCATAGTCGTATGCTATCATCGTGGACATAAGTCACTAGCGTGAATGATGATTCACAGCAGGAACACCACTATGACCGATCTTGTACCTATTTCCACCACGATCGTTGTCGCCGAATCAACACCAGCACCGGCGCTCGTCTATCTCGCTCGCCTGTCACCATCCGGACGTCGGTCACAGCTCCATGCACTGAACACGATGGCTAGCATCCTCTCTAACAGCGTGTATGACGCCGTAGGGCTGCCATGGGCGAATCTCCGCTACGAGCTACACACAGGCGCTACGAACGGCGCTCACAGAGCGCTACGCAGCCGCGACGGTCAACCGGTGCTTAGCAGCACTGCGGGGTGTGTTGCGTGAATGCTTCCAGTTGGGACTCATGGACGCTGACACGCTCCAACGCGCGAGCAAGCTGTCACCGGTGAAGGCCTCGCCACTACCGAAGGGTCGAGCGCTGGGGAACAGTGAGATCCGCGCCATGTTCGCGACGTGTGTTGACGATACGACGCCAGCAGGAGTGCGTGACGCGGCCCTGTTCGCAGTGCTGTATGGTGGAGGCCTCCGGCGCGCCGAATTGGTGGGCCTGGACATCGGCGACTACACGGCCGATGATGGTGGCGTGCGGGTCAGGCACGGCAAAGGGGATAAAGCACGCATAACATACCTGCCGCAGTCCCTCCGCGCCTTGGTGGGTCGTTGGATAGCCCTACGAGGCACTATGGCAGGGCCGTTATTCTATCCCGTCCAGAAGAATGGGCGCATCACGACCGGTCGCCTTGGTGAATCCTCAGTGCAGTGGATTCTACGCGAGCGTGCGACCGTCGCCGGTGTTGCTGATTTTTCGCCCCACGACTTGCGCCGTACCTATATCTCGAACCTGCTCGATGCTGGCGCGGACATCTCGACGGTGCAGAAGCTTGCTGGTCATGCCAACGTGACGACTACGCAGCGGTACGATCGGCGCGGGGAAGTGAGCAAGCGAGCTGCTGCTGAACGACTATATGTGCCGGAGGTAAGTCAATAGCTGGCTACACTTCACGGCCCCATACCTCAAAGAAGCGGGACCCTACCGCGCGCATATAGCGCGTGACTTTGTAGCAGTGCCTATCGATTCGTTGCACACTTCCAATGGGATAGCCACGAAGCCAGAACACATTGAGCAGTGGCTGTTCACCATGCCACTGATACCACAAGCGGCGCATACGCTGTAGATCCATGAGTCCCTCCTTTTTGGGGGTTTATGCTTAACCCCTCAAAAAGGTAAAATTGGCGGTAGCAGGTCCCTTTTTGACCAGTACAAGGCGCGAAGGCTGCTCATAGAGACGTTCCATCCTCTCTGGGCCAAGGTATGCCAGTCTGAAAAGGTCTATAACGATGTGAGAATGCCATACTGAGCCATATTTTGAGACCTATCGAAGCATCGTTCCCGAAAAGTACACCTTCTGAGACAAGTACCTTGGGCTGTTTTGCTCCTGAACCGCCCTATTTTACCTTTTCGAGGGGTTAAGCAAAAACCCCCTTTTTCACGTACCACGTTTTGAATCAGCAGAATCAAGGCCACCACCTCTACAAATACAGTGTAGGACATAAGCAGAGCCTGTATACATGTGTCACTCCCGCCCCGCCCCATCCACCGCTTCCCCATTCCCCACCAATCTTGTGCCGCACGTTGTCCCACACGTTATGCCGCACGCACCAGCGCACGTTGTGCCGCACGACCGCCGTGTGCTCGTGGGAGAAAGCAAGGTTGTGGCGCGGTGTATGGTGTGGTGTGCCGGGTGCGACATTATACGGAACAAGCGCCCCGAAGGACGCTGTTCCGTGTCTTCGACGAGAAGACGTGTATAAAATAGTACCGCCCTAGGGTGTCGTTACCCAAACATCATCGAGCCACACGTGACCGGTCGTTTCGGCCACATTGAAAGCAAGCGTCACATCATCCACTGTTGTGTCTGCAACATAAGTATAAGTATAACGTGTCCACAAGGTCGTCAGCTTCGGCTGCTGTTTGGAATATTCCTTGACGCTACTGACGCCACTTTTCTGAAGTAGGACGTCAATTGATCGCGCGTTCGATGCTTTGGCTGCGAATGAGATCGTATACCTCTTCCCTCCTGTGATGGAAAGACCATGATGGCGAAGCTGGACAAGCCATGGTTCCCTCGGATTACTCCTAGCCATGCTCACTCTTATGGAATTGCTGCCATCGGCCCATGTGGTGAAATCTTTGGTGAATATACCGCCGAGATCGTTTCGGGTCGTCCATGGTGCATACCACGGCCTGCTCCCGTTCCCCTCAAACGACGCGTTTTCAATCATGTTGGCTGATGGCGGCGTCACAGGTAATGGAGGTGTTGATGTAGTGCGGGTCTCGTTCCCGAGTAACCCAAGCAAGATTCTAAAATCCGCTGGATTATTTGGATGATACTCGAAACGGGCACGCTCGAACCACTGAGTTATCACGTTGTCCCCGGATTCGTTGGTCTCCATCGCTGCCTCGGAAAGTGGTAGACCAAAGAGTGCGAGCGATCGAGCATACTGAGCGAGTGCTGGATCTTGGAGCCCATGGTCTTCCCAATAACCCTTGAAGGGTTCGCAGATGCTATGCCCGGTCTCAGGGAACCCAAGGCAGTCTCCGGTTTGTTGACCCTTGGGGAAGGTAAACCAGTCACGTCCTTGCTGCTTGAGTCGGACGTCGCCTAGGCGACCGAGCAGCACATCATATGGTGCTGCTTTTTCAGGATGCAGTTCGAAGCGGTTGCGTTCGAAATACTGAGTCAAGAAGTTCCCCTCGGCATTGGATTCATCAGCTGCAGCGGTAATCGGAAAACCGAAGACGGGGAGGCCGCCGTTCTGTTCCCAGTACGATCGAAAGCGACCACTAATGCACTGATTTGTCTCGCTAAAGCAGCGTTGATCTTGCTGTAATGGCGCACCGAAGACACGAGAAGTCGCTGTGTTACCGATACAAAGAGCCGATAGAACCAACACGAGAATCAGTCTACGAAATGTAAACATACTTGATCCCTTGTTAAAATATTTATTACCAACAGGGTGGACGCTACAATTGCCAATGAGTCGTGATCAGGGTATCCAGTATACCCGTTCCAATGTTGACAACAGATGTTCTAATTCCTCACCGTGTAAAAGACGTACACCTACACATGAGAATTTGGTACTATCCCACAGGCGTCACCACCCCAGAGCGCTCTTGTAGTTTAAAGTACCCGATATGAGTAGTAGTTAACCTTCACGATAAGGAATAGGTCGAGTATACTTGCGCCGATGTGGTGGTTTCTTTCGAGATGAGGCGAGCAGATGATCTTGCGCTATGAGCGGTTGCAGCGGTTTCCGGCTGTCTTCAAATCCATGACCGGCTTGAATAAGACCCAGTTTGATGACCTTGTCACCGACCTGCTGCCGCGCTTCCACGCCGTTGAGTACTCCCGCCTCGACCACCCCGACCGCAAGCGCGCCGTCGGCGCTGGACCGCACTTCGACCTTGACCCTCGCAACCAACTCTTGCTCACCGTCATCTGGCTGCGCCTCTATCCGATCCACGAAGTCTTGGCCTACCTCTTTGGCATCAGTGATAGCACCGTCTCGCGCGTGATTAGGCGCGTGCTCCCGCTGCTGGAGGCCAGCGGCAAGGATACCATGCGCATGCCTGACCCTGGCCGCAAGCGCCGCCGCTCGTTGGACGCCTTGCTGGCTGAAACCCCCACCTTGGTCGTGGTGATTGACACCTTTGAACAGCGCGTGCAGCGCCACCAGAACCGCAAGGTCGCGGATGAGCACTACAGCGGCAAGAAAAAGCAGCACACCCTCAAGACCCAGGTGGCGGTGGATGAGGAGACGGGGCAGATCGTGGATGTGGCGGAGAGTCGGCTTGGGCCGACGGCGGATATCAAAGTGTTGGAGGAGTCCAAGCTGCTGGAACGCTTGCCGCCCGAGGTCGGGGCGATTGGTGACTTGGCGTATGTGGGGATCGAGAAGCTCCATCCGGAAGGCTTGGGGGCAGCGCCGCGCAAGAAACCGCGTGGGAAAGAGCGTCCGGCGGAGGACATCGAGTATAACCGGGCATTTTCGAGGCGACGGATCGGAGTGGAACATAGTATTGGTCGGATGCGGAGGTATCAATCGCTGAGCCAGATGGATCGCAATCATCGACAGGACCATACAGCCCGGACGCGTGCGGTGGCGGGGTTGGTCAACCGCCAACGGGCGTGGGCTGCGGCATAACGCCAATCTGGGGGTAGGGGCACTCCGTCACTCCTCACTATTACGAATGTTAACTAGTATTACAGCGCAAAGTTGACCATAATGAGCCATCAATGGATTCCAACAAGTGTACACGAACGCAGTCTGCTACGCAGTATTCCGCTGTCATTGAGGACTGCAGATGGCACCCGGCAGAATGTGTCAAAAGGAATTATGGTCAACTTTGCGCTGTAATACTAGTATACAGGTCACCTAAGTCGAACAATAAGGGCCGATGGTCCTATCTGCTTTCAGCCACGATGCTACACTATCTTATGCCTGCTCATATGGTTTCCGACTTCCGGTTGGTAGCTTCTAGAGACGTGAGCAGGCCCTCGACACGATGCACGACACGCTCACCGATACATTTTCCTTTTGGCTGTCCTTTTGGCTGTCCTTTTGGTGTTCCTTTTGGTGCCTAAGAACACAATTTCGACCCCCGGTTTATGGCTCTCTGATGCACCGTGTCCAGGGACGCAAGAAACGACATACTCTATGCGCGAGCGTGTAGGCCTTCACCGATGTCTCGGTCTCCACGATTGCGTTGAAACATGGTCGCTGCATGGTGCCTCGATCTGCACGACCCAGCACAGCCGAGGCTCATCACCCCGTCTGCAATTGTGCCGCACGTTGTGCGGCACGACCACTGTGTGCTAGTGGGAGAAAGCAAGGCTGTGGCGCGGTCTATGGCATAGTGTGGGAGGTGCGACGTATATAGAGGCTCAATATAGCCTCAGTGAACTTTCCTTCAAGAGGCGAGGCTATATATCAACCAAAAGCAAACAGTGAGGATAGGAATACGAAGAACCCATGCGATGATAACACCAGCTAATATCACGAGTTCGTCTTTCTGCTTGTCATGCCCATATTTTCCGAGGAACGCAGCACCGAAGCCGAGCAGAAGATCGATCCAAGAGAATTCAAACCCGTGTTCTTGAAAAAATCTGAACACCATGCTGGCAATGTCCTCTGGTCCCATCTCACACTCTCCTACGACCAGCCTTCGCATTTGTTTCCATCATACACCCGCCTTTCCTGATACACCAAACACACCACAGCCGAGGCTCATCACCCCGGCTCTCTATACCTCAATCACTTCTCGACTATAATTATGTAATGGGTACTCGTGAGAAGAAGCCGGTTACATTCCGCTGTGAATACTGCTCGGCTGAAGTAACAGAAGAACGTGCGCCGGGGCCAATGCCGCGCTATTGTGGTGAGTGTTACCCCGATGCGCAAAAGTCCCTAAATCGTCAACGGGTACGCCGCCATCGCGAGGCACACGATACGCGAGAATGGTTTGAGAAACGACCACCGGGGCGACCGCGCAAGCCGTAAGACAGCACAAGCCGAGGCGCTGGTCACACCCCAAATGCTAGCCCACCTATTCCACATCAAAGCCGAGTTGATCACCCTGACGCTGTTGCACACGCCGCGCCTGCTTGAATGTGTCAGGCCCTCATTCCTCATCTTCAGTTGTAGTGACGACTGTTGATAAAGGTCTTCCACCTTGCGCACCTGCTCGTTCCAAATTGAGAGCCAGCAGCCGCGCCAGGATTTCGTCGTCGCTTAGGTCGTGCGGCCAGCCGTAGGCATCAAGTACTGCATAGTCGAGCTTGCGATGTGCCAGGTCGAGCCAGGTGGGGCGCTCGTTGTACAGGTTGGTCAACGTGCGTTTTTTCAATATGGCATCGTCCGCGCCCTCGGGATTGAGCCAACGGTCGCGCTTTTCGACTAACTCTCGTGCCGCCTGCGCGATAGCTTCGACTCGCGGATCGCCTGCCGGCTCGTGGCTTGGTGTCCACGGCAGGGGAAAGGTGGCAAAGGTGGTAGTCGGCGTATAGCGAGGGCGATCTTCAAGCGAGGTTCCCATCCGAAGCGCCCATAGTTCATGGGGCCTGGATTGTAAGATGCCAAGGAAGTAGTCGTCAGCACGTGCAAAGACCGTTAGTGCATGATCAGGTACAACCTCTTTGGATAGCCAAACAAACAAACGGTGCTTTGCAAGAGCAGGAGTCGCTGCATAACGCGGTAGGGCAGCTAATGCGCGCCGCATGCTGGGGCAAGGTTCCCCGAACAACCACCATACCTCACGGTACTTTCGCCTTCGCACTGTGTCACGCATGGGCTTTACATTTGCTCTCACGTACTCAAAAGGCTTCTGGTACTCCGCTGCATCCTCAAGAGGCATGTTTACGCCGAAATCAACTGCCCACATGGATCGAGATCTTTGAGCAATATCAGTCGCGTTCATCCATGGCTTGACGACATCACTATTTGGGCGCCCATTTGGATTACCTCGATCAGCAAGCAAAGCTCTTGCTGTTGATTCTTCTATATCAAATGGTCCGATTTTCACGGTTCCATAATAAGCAATACCCTCATTCTCACTGAGCTTCATTGCTTGGGTAAGATCCAAACTAGCCGTCAGATCAGGATTGACCTCTGACACTACTACACCATCAAGGACATGGATTGGTTCCGTCCCATCGTCAAATCCTACCATTGAAACACGGACAGCCGCCCCATCTAACACCCATGGCCGATCGCTCCATGCCATGAAGATATTTCCAGTCTCCCTAATGCGCTCTAGCACGCGACGGTTTGCGCCGCCACGGATCGAATTAGTTGCCAGCAGGCCGGCTCGTCGAGTCTTATCCTCCGCCATAAGCACACGACCACGTTCAAACCAGTAGCAGACTAGATCGCTAGCTCCAGGCAGTCTCTCTGCATAGAGTTCCCGTAAGCGGTCAACATATTCGTGCCCTAGCTCGCTCCGCATTTTTCTATCGCCCAGAAAAGGAGGATTCCCAATGATCACATCCGCCTCTGGCCACACTGGTTCGACGGGTTGTCCCTCCGCATTGAAGGCAAGGATCGCGTCCATCTGTACAATCGTATCGAGTGGCTTCAGGATTGGCTCGCTCGGCTGCCCAAACCCATTATCGCGTAACCATTGGATATAGCCGATCCAGACTGTTATCTGCGCGAGTTCGTGCGCATATTCGTTGAGCTCAATGCCGCAGAGCTGTTCCGGTGAAACGATGGGGAATGGTCGTGTGAGTCCAGCATCACCCATAAAGACAATGACTTCCTTCTCCAAGTCGAGCAGCTGCTTCAGAGCGACGTACAAAAAGTTACCTGAGCCACAGGCTGGATCGAGCACTCTAATACTGGCAAGCTCGCCCTGAAATCCAAGCAAGAGCCCCTGGAGTTCGTTTTCGAGTCGTGTTCGCTGGCCGCCAACAGCTATATCACATCGTGCCACAAGGTCATTGGCACGTCCTTGCACATCCGCCCACTGCCTCCGGAGCGGTGCCATCAAGACGGGCTCCACGATCAGCAAAATGTCATCCCGACTCGTGTAATGTGCTCCGAGCTGAGAGCGCTTCCCCGGGTCAAGCGAACGTTCGAAGAGCGTACCCAGGATTGATGGCTCGATCGATGACCAATCTAACCCACTTACCT
>MWWB01000405.1_pt1 | contig 10756 bp, 12 predicted proteins | sample 1047291 | NCBI WGS metagenome assembly MWWB01 (sample SAMN06349976, study PRJNA376086) | soil metagenome | isolation source: MS4-1 sample Antarctic (ecotone) soil | place: Antarctica | reverse complement strand
GCCCCCGCCACGTCCACCTGCCGACGCCCGGTGCGGACCATCAGCATCTTGATCGTCTCGTTCAAGGTCGTTTCCAACGTCTCCCCCTCTTGATCCGACATGTTGGCTTTCCCTTCACCACGATGGTTTTGCCATCGCTCGGTTGAGGATGGCATAGCCAACACTAGGCGCGCAACCCCATCGCGGGAGTGTCGGGGGAGCGTGCCCGGGGTGCCCCGGTTGCTCCCATCGGTTGCACACGGTTGCGGAGTTGCCCCCGCAACCGCGCCTGACCTGCGGGTTTCCAAGTTGCACCCACCGCAAGGAGGGGGGCCCTACGCGTACGCGCGCGAGGCGGGTCCCGAAATCACCCGTAGCCGCGCAGCCGGAGACGGGCCGTCAGGACATCCGCCGCGAGGTCCGCCGGGACGTCCAGGAGGAAGTTCTCCGCCGCCCACGACCGGACGTCGTCCGGGGTCACCCGGACCGGCCCGTCCCCCGCCCGGCGGACCGCGAGCGAGATCGCCCAGTCCGCCGCCAGGACGACACGACGTCCCTCGTGCTCGGCCGCCCGTTCCGCCGCCCGTCGCTCCGCTCGCCCCCGCCACCGGATCATGTGGCGACCCTAGGCAGCCGCCTGCGGCCCTGTCCGGCGTTCCGGCGGACCGAGAGACCCCCGGACCCCTGAAAGGCCGTCTGCGGGCCGTCTGGGCCCCGTACAGACGCGCCCAAGGTCACATGGCACGCGTGGCCGGGAGCGTTGGCGGCTGCGACGGCTCCGAGGTGAGAAAGACAGGCAGGCGGCGGAGGGGAGTGGGTCGCGGGGCGTCTGTCGGGCGTCAGCCGGACCGGAGTTGGGCCGGGCACCGTTCCGCCGCCGTCACGGATGACGGGCGCGTACGCGGCCCTGCGGCACCGGGAATGGGCGGGCGGGGAGCAGCAGCTACCGCGATCAGGCCAGGCCCGGCAATCTCGCTCCGCTCGTGACGCGCATCGTCGTGGTCACGCGTCCGGCTGCACCTGGTCGTCGGGCTCGACCTCGAACAGCGGCATGGCCGATGCCGTCATCTCCGACCGGCGGCGCGACAAAGGCCGGCGGACCGCCGGAGCCGGAGCACGCCACGCGTCCGGCAGCACCGGCAGCGCCGCGACGGGCGGCGCCAGGACGTAGTCCTCCTCCGGCACGGCCAGTGCCGGAATCGGCGCGGTGACCGGCCGCGACTCGGTTTCGACAACAGGCGAAATGCCAGCGGCCGGAGCCTTTTCGGCTGTTGTCGAAACGACCGCCGCAGCGGCCAGGGCCTCATCGACAAGACGCCGGTCACGGCGAGCGCGGTACGCGTACTCCTTGTGCGTCCGCGAGCAGTAGTCGCGGGAGCGGCCGACGCCGGTCTGCCGCATCGTGCCGCCGCACCAGGCGCACAGCTTCGCGCCGTCCGGCGTCCTCGGGGTCTCTCGCTTCATGCCGTCGACCGTACCGAGCACGGCCGCGTGCGAATGCTGCGGTGCCCGACGACGAGCACGACCAGGAGCACGAGCCCGAACCGCGGGGCCGGTCGTACACCTCTGGCACTTGCTCACCCCGACGACGACCGTCGTACGCGACAACTTGCTGCTCTCGGTCCGCCGGCCTTTCCTCCGGATCGAGCCCGGCCGCCGTCGCCGTCGAGCAGCTGCACGCGCGCCGTACGTCACCGAGATGACGTACGGCGCGGGACATCTCTTGCAACTCCGTCAGGCGGTGCAGCCCGCCACGGTCAGCGCCGCGGTGATGCGCTCGCGTTCGTCGTCGGACAGGGCGCGGGTGGAGTCCCACTCGTTGCGGGGGTCGAAGCCGAACAGGGCGACCGGCCCGCGCGTCTCGGGCGCGGCCTCGGCCGGGAACCCGGCGACGTGCGCGAGCACCGCCGCGGCGAAGGGGTTGGGCGCGTACACGTCTCGGAGAACCAGGGCGCAGTCCGAGGTGACGATCCGCAGACGCTGGTGGTCGTCGAGGAACGCGCGGCCGACGCCGTGCGGACCCATCTCGCGCTCGGCCGTGGCGATCTTGTCGCCCCACTCGGCACGGCCGTCGGGGTGGATCAGGACGTAGACCGGAGGCGGCGTTGCCATGGCGGGAGTTCCTTCCGAGAGACGCGGTACAGGAGGTCCAACGAGGACCGAACGCAAAAGTGCCAGAGGTGTACCGCAACCCGCAGACGATCCCGCACACCTTTGCATCACGACCCGATGGCCGACTCCCAACGCGTGCACACGTGCACGAGCACGCCGCGTGCACACGAGACCGGCCTCAGCCGCACGACGAAAACGACCACAGCTCAGGCATTAGCGAGGGGGTGCCGTAAAAGCCGCCAGACGAAGTCTGTGACCGTCCTGCTCTTTCAGCGCGTTGCGCTTCAAGATCATTACGGTCGTAGCTCATGCATTAGCGGCCCTACTACAAACCCCGCTACAGAACACACCTAGGCATTCCTGATTCGTCGGTCGTGCCGCCCCACGAGACGTGCCGTCAAAAGTGCCAGAGGTGTACCGCCACGGCACAAGATCAACACGAGCGACCGGCTGAGCGAGGACCCAGGTATCGACACTTCCAGCGTCGATACGGGCAGCAGATACCGGCAGCAAGTTGTAGGTCACTGACCCCAGTAACACGTCGGCCGGGGACGGCCGGGGGGTGTCGTAGGGAAGTAGTCGGCGCGGCCGGACCCCTTGACCGCGCACGTCGGAGACCGGTCAGCCCGGAGGGTGAGGCGCCCTGGTAGGCGCCTCGCACGACGCCCTGTAAAGCGCCTTGTACGACGCCCTGTAGAGCGCCCTGTAAGGCGCCCTCGGGTCCGCCGGACCTTGATCAGACTCGGGTGATGGACAAAGGGAGTTCCCCTGTCGGGGGAACTCCGGCAGAGCCGCCAGACTCGCGTCATGAGCACCCGACGCACCCTCGGCACCGGTCCGACGAGCACCGCCAGGAGCACGCCGTCGACGTCGTCCGCCCCGCGGCTTCTCCCCGCCGAACGAGTCGAGCCGGATGCACTCCTGGCGACTCGCGGCGAGGCCCATGTCGTGGGCGAGCGGAAAGGCCGGCGGAACCTCGGGCCGGGCATCGCTGTCACGCCGGAGGGCTCCCCAGGGAAGTAGTCGGCGTGCCGGACGCCGCCCGGTGGACCCCTTGTCCTCCAGCTCAGGACGTACGGCGACGGCCCTCGTGCGGTCGCGCCCTATGCGACCCTGGGTCGCGACCCAGGCCGCGACCCAGGGCGCGACCAGCGACAGTCAGAGCAGGCAGCAAGTTAGTAGTTACTGGAACGTTCGCGCGACAACCGGCGGTTGTCGGCTGCGGTCCGGAGCCGGGTGAGCTTGGCTTCCGCCGCCTCGTCCGCGCGGCGTGCGGTCTCCGGGTCCGTGATCCGGCGTTCCAGTGCGCGAGCGAGCCCGGCCGCGATCGCCGGTCCGTCGTTGACGCACAGGAATCCCGCGCCGGACGCGAGGCGGACGACCGGCCGCCGGACCGTGGTGTACCGCGTCGGCGCCGAGGCGAGGTACTGAGCACCGGCGAGCCCGATCACGTCCGGGTATGCCGACCGGACCTGTCCGCCGCCCTTGGTCCGGCGGACGGTCACCAGCCGGGTGACTCCCTGAGAACGGGCGAGCCGCCGGAGCGTCCGCGCGGCGAACACCGCGTCGGCTGGGGCCAGCTCGACTCCCGCCGTGGCCTTCTCCAGCCCCTTGTAGCCCCAGAACCGGCCGGGTCCGCAGCCGGGTTCCTGCCACTCGATGGGCACCTCGTTCTGGTACTCCTTCGCGCCGTACGAGCCGTGCTTGCTGAAGTACACGGCGAGCCGCTTGGGGTCGGTCATCCGGTCGCCCTCCTTCAAGTCGACGCCGGTACCGGCCAGCTCGTGCCGCCGCCGCTGTTCCGGGTCCGGGTGCCCGACGATGTCGGCCCACACGACGGAAAGCCACTGCTTGTAGGCGAGCCCATCGCCCACGGCCGGGCGGTATCGCACCTGCGTGATCTGCCGGAATTCTCCGGCGGGTCCCTCCGGCTGTGGTCCCCACAGGTGGATGTGCGGGGCTCCCCGACGCTGGAACTCAAGCTTCCAGATGCCGAGCCACTCGAAGCCCCAGGCGCGTGCGAACCGCTTGTAGAAGGTGTCCATGTGCTTCTTCACCGCCTTGCCGGTCGGCGCGACGATCAGCCACTGCCCGGGGTACGTGAGCGTCGTCATGGGGAGCCGCAGCTTCATCCGCAGCAGTGGCGCGTAGTCCAGCTCGGCAAGGACCCGCGTCATCCGAGACCGGCTCTTGGCCGACCACTCTTGGACGACGCGGGTCGGCTCCAGCTCGGCCGGGTCGTCGCAGTACTCGGCCCGGTACCGGGCCAGCTCGCTCGCGCGCTTCCGCGCGGTCTCCTGCGCGCGCTCAGCGGTCCGCTCGCGCCGGGCCACGTCCGGCCACCCGAGGGACACGACGCCGGGCGCGATCACCAGCACGGGGCGGGGCCCCTCGCGGCCGTCCCAGCCCGCCCGGCTGGCGTACAGACCGGCCGCTGCCGACACCAGATCCGGGGTCGGGAAGGCGAGCGGACGGGAAGCGCTCTGACCTGCGGTTTCTTGGGTGGCCGTTCTTACACGGGAAGTTGTGGCACATGTAACAAGCCCTTGGGCGGGTGCGGCATCGCGGCCGGGGCCGGGGGCCGCCTGGCGGGCACGAAGCTTCGCCTGCGTCCGCTCCAGCGTCGCGACGATCGCGCCGAAGTCGGGGACGGGCCGGACCGCCTCGGAGGCGTCCTGTAGAGCCTCGGGGGGTGTTTCTCGTACGCTTGCCACAGAGCAACGTCCTCTTCGGTCCACTCACCGATTCGGGGCGGCGAACCCGGGTTTCCAGACCTGGGTTCGTGCCATTTCTGAGGGCTGATGATCCCTCATGAGCGAGACGCCCCGCCAGGTTTCCGGCGGGGCGTTCGCGTGTCGTCAGTCGTTCTCGCGGTTCTCCGCGTTGCTGAGCTGGTCCGGCCGGACGCGGGGAGCGTCGGTCAGCCAGGGGAACGGGCGGGTGGAATCGGCCGCCTTGTGCGCGCGGATCGCGGCTCCGTCCACGCTCCCGGAGACGACGCGGGCGCCGTCGAGGGAGGCCAGGAGTCGGGCGCCGTGCCACTCGCAGCCGTCCGCTCCGGAGTTCTGCCGGTCGAGGATCAGCACCGCGTCGTGTGGGCCGACGCAGGGGGTCGGGTCCTCCGGGTGGGCGGCGGCGCATCGGGTGTCGGTCATGTGGTGTCCCTTCCGGGAGAGGGGGCCGGAGGGTTGTCCCTCCGGTCCCGCGCGGCGGGTTTGCGTGTCGGGTGTGGCTGCTAGTCGACGAGGTCACCCTCGGTCAGGCCGCCCGGGCACGGGTGGCTAGTGGCACCGTCGGCTGTGATGATCACGGTCGTGACCTCGGCCGCCCCGGTGCGGTCGGTGGAGACGATGCTGTCGTCGCTCGGCTGGGAGTTGATGAAGCTCATGGGTGTCCCTCTCTGAGGTGGGGGGCCGGAGGGGTGTCCCTCCGGCGGCGGACCGATTCGGTCATCCTGCACTGTGCGACTCAGTATGACACATGCGTGTCACCTTGCGTAAGAGGGCCGGAGGGTGGATTCCCTCCGGCCCCCTCGGGGGATCAGGCCGTGCTCAGCTCCAGTTGGCCGGGGACGGGACGGGGGCCCCGGTCGGCGTCGAGCCCGGTGTAGATCCGCTGTACCTGGGAGGCGGACCGGGTGGACACCCGCGCCGCCTCACGGATGCTCAGGCCGTTGCGCCATGCCTGCTCGATCGCCTCGCGGGCTTCGTCGGGGGACAGCCTCGGGCGCGGGGGGACAGCCGGGATTTCGAGGTGTCCCCCGCAGATGACCAGCGACGATGCAACCGCCGGCCGGAGCTCCGGACGCGGGGTGGGGGACACCTCTACGGCCACGGGGGACGGGGGAGTGTCCCGCTCGATCTCCACCACCGGCACGGCGACCGGTTCGGCGTCGGCCACCAGGCCGTGCACCTGCCGCATGAGGACACCGAACGCGAGGAGTGCGGCGGTCGGGGGGACAGCGGCGACCACGTAGTCGAGCAGGGGGACAGCCGCCGCGTCCCTCGTGCCGGTGACCCCGGCGACGTTGAGCACGATCGAGCCGACCGACCCGGCGGCGGTGATCGCGACCGCCCACCAGTCGGTGCGGCCCTGCAGCCCGGCCCGGAGCATCAGCAGCTCACCGCCGACGATGAACGCGTCCAGCGTCGCGGGCCAGGCCCACATCCGGTCAGTCGCGTGTCCGAGCCCGTGGGCGCGGGCCACCTCTGCCAGGTGCGCGTAGGACAGCCAGAAAGCCAACCCGGTCAGGGCCACGATCACGACCCCGGCCGCGATGAGCGCGGCCCGCTCGATCGTCTGCTTCGTCATCACTTGCCGTCCTTCCGGGAGAACTTCACCGCGAGGGTCACGAGACCGGATCCGCCCAGCAGCGCGGGAATCGCCGCCTGCACGGCGGTCGCCGTGGTGGCCGCGACCGTGACGAGCTGGAGCACCGCGACCGTGGCGAGCCAGATCGTGGCGCCGATCCCGGCCGTGGCCGCGAGGACGACCGCGATCGGTCCGGCGTACGAGCGGGGCGCGGCCTGGACGATGACGACCTGGCGGGCGTCGGCCCCGTCCGGGAGCTGGCGGTAGAGGTCGGCCGGGAGGTGACCGGCCCGGATCTGAGCGTCGGGGCGGATCATGCCGACACCTCCGCACGGTTGGCGAGGACGTACCGGCCACGGCCGACCTTCACGGCGTCACCGTCGTCGGTGAGTTCCTGAAGCCCGGCGTAGACCTGGGACTTGCCGCGACCGGTCGCAACCACCAGCTCGGCAGCGGACATGCCAGCGGACGGGGCATCGGCCAGCGCGGCCCGGACCGCGTCCGGTACCGACAGCTCGGTCAACTCGGGTTCGGGAGCAGCCGCGGGAAGGCCGGCGGATTGGGCGGGCACCTTCGTGAGGCTGACCGCCTCATCCATGTCCGAGTCCCAGCCGCCGACCAGCGGCGCGTACGTCGGCATCGGCGGGAGCTCCACCGTGACCGGCGCCGCCTCGATGGCCGGACGGACCGGAGCCGCAGCCAGAGCAGGCGAACCCGCCGGGGCCCTCCAGCCCTTCACGTCGGCCGCGCTGACGTAGTACGCCCGACTCGGCTCCGGCTCGGAGTGGTCCATGTCCTTGATCAGGTTCCAGCCCTTGCCCTTGAGCCGGTCGGCCCGCCATCCCTCCTTCGACATCGACTGACCCAGGATCACGTCGGAGACGCGCTTGTTCTCCACCCGCAGCGCGACGATGCAGTTCGCCTGCGTGCCGATGCCGGTCGGCATTCCATCGGCGGTCGGGTACTGCGTCAGCCACCACAGGTGGAATCCGGCGGCGCGGCCCATCTGCGCCATCGACGTCAGCTGCGTGATCGCGTCGTCCAGACCGGCGCGGACCAGCTCCGCACCCTCGTCCACGACGATCACCTCATCCGGGTCCGCCGGGGTCGGGGTGTGGTCATCGATCCCGTGCTCGGCCATGAGCTTGAGCCGGATGTCCAGCCGCTCGCGCAGCGCGGCGATCACCGACTCCACTTGAGCGGGCGTGGTCGCCGTGTCGGCCAGGTGCTCCCACTGCGCCGCCTCGACCTTCTTCAGGTCGATGTACGTCAGCCGGGCGTTCTTGCTGAGCGCAGCCGCGCCGCCCAGCACCCGGGCGAACACGCTCTTGCCCGAGCCGGATGTTCCCGCGATCGCGATCCGCTGGCGCAGGTTGAGCGTCACCTCATCGCCGTGCGGCATGAGCCCGAGCGAGACCGGCACCCGGATGTCGGCGGACGGGTGGCCCGGCCACGGCGTCGGCTTGGCCAGCGGGTCACGCAGCACGACATGCAGCGTGGCCTTGTTCGCGTACTCGTCCGGCTCGATGCGCAGACTCTTGCGCTTCAGCCCGAGCCCGGTCTCCAGCTGGTCCAACTTCGCGGCGACCGCCGCCAGGTCGAGCCCGGCGCCGAACCGGACGCGGATCGCGATGCCCACCGACGTGCGCCGGACCTTCATCCGCTTGAGCCCGGCGAGCTTGCGCGCCTCGCACATCAGCCGCCACCGCTCCGGCTGGAGACGGATCGCGAGCCGGACCGGCATCCGCATCCGCCCCGCCCACATCGACACCGTGGCGTACCGGACGACTGCCCGCATGAGCTTGCGGATCAGCTTGCCGATCGTCTTGGCGAGCCACCGACGGGCCGTCTTCCCGATCACCCACAGCAGCAGAAAGCCGCCAACTGCGAGCAGTACAACGAGCCCTTTCGGGCCTAGTTCGGCGAGCAGGTGCGACAGGTCGATCTGACCGCCGCTAACCTTTTCCGCAGCACTGATGATCACGAGGTTTCCTCTCGTTCACTGGTGTCAGAGCCCCGTTCGGCGTTTCAGTCGCCTGCGGGGCTCGCTTACGTTGCGTGCACATTCCGGGCCGGAAGTTCCGGCGCTTGACAGCCTCGCGTGCGGATCTGCACGCGCGTATACGCGCGAGGGCCGGAACTTCCGGCCGGACGATCACCCCCCGTCGTCGGCCTTCCGCCACGCTCGCGAGGTGTTCGGGGAGACGCCAGTCAGCTCGTAGATCCGCCGGAGCGGCACCTCCATCCGCACCGCCTCCACGAGTGCCGGCCGCAGCTCGGCATCCAGCGCTTCGAGCTGAGCAAGGATCTTGATGCGCCTCTGCCCGATGGGCTTCAGCTTGGCTTCGGCGGAGGCCCTCAACTGGGCCGGTGTCTGCTGCGTCATAGGTGCAGACTCACACGTACACGGCGCTTGCGCAAGCGTATTTCCCTAAGTCGCCATGTCGACCCACCCAACGGCCGCGCCGCCGTACGGCGTTCTGCGGGCTCCGGAGAGGCCCGGAGATCACTCGGGACCGATCCGGCGCTGAAATCGGCTCAGGCGGGCGCACAGACGCGCCCAAGGTCACATGGCACGCGTAGCCGCCTCTCGTTGGCGGCTGCGGCGGCTCTGGGGTGGGAACGACAGGCAGCGGCGGAAGGGGGGTGGGTCGCGCGGCGTCTGCTGCCCGTCTGCGGGCGTGGAGTCGGGCCGGGCGCCGCACTGCCGCCGTCACGGATGCGAGCGCGTGAGCAGCCCGCCCCCGCCCGGCATGGAGCGGGCGGGGAGCTCCTGCTGCCGCGATGCGGTGCCGACCGGCAATCTCGCTCCGCTCGCGACGCGCATCGTCGTGGCCGGGCGTCTACCCGCCGCCATCGTCGGAGTCGGCGTCACCGAACGGCAGCATCCCGTCTCGCTCGAAACCCGGCGGCGGCGGCAGCAGCCGAGGACGGCTCAGCGTCCGGCGGACCGGCAGCTGAGCCGGAGCCCGCCACGCGTCCGGCAGCGTCAGCCGCGCCGGTGCCGGAATCGGCCGCCCAGCCTGCACCGATGCCGTTTCGTCAACAGGAGAAACGGGGGCCCGTTTCCGGGCTGTGGTTTCTCCTGTTGACGAAACGGCCTGTGCGTCGGCCAGCGCCTTTTGGATCAGCCGCTCGTCACGCCGTTTGCGGTACGCCTGCTCCCGGCACAGCCGCTTGCAGTAGTCCCGGCTCCTGCCGACACCGGACTGCCGGATCGACTCGGCGCACCAGGCACACAGCTTCGCGCCGTCCGGGCTCCGTGGCGTCTCTCGCTTCATGCCGTCGACCGTACCGAGCACGGCCGCGTGCAAATGCTGCGGTGCCCGACGACGAGCACGACCAGGAGCACGAACACGATCCGCCGTACACCTCTGGCACTTTTGACCCGGCGCCCTCGCCGGGTCCGGCGCAGGGGAGTGTCCGAGCCTCCAACTTGCTGCCGACCGAAGCGCCGGCACTTCCGCCGGATCGAGCCCGGCCGCCGTCGCCGCGTACGTCTCCGACCGCCGCCGTACGTCATCGACTTCACGTACGCCGACGACGACCAGGAGCACGGACCGGTCAGGCCGCCGGGCGGTCCGGATCGTCAGCCGCCGTGGGGAGCGGGGCATGCCCGTGCCCCCAGTCGTTGACCCAGCCGCACAGCGCGCAGGCGTAGCGGCCCTCGATGCCCGCCACCTCCGCGCCGCACCTCGGGCAGTCGGTCCGCGTGATCGCGAGTCCCTCGGAACCGGTCATGCCCACCACCCCAGCCACCCGAAAGTGAACGCGCTTCCCGACGACCAACCGCACTGGTTCAAGCACGTCCACGAACCGTCCGGGCCCTGGACCGCCCCGGCACCACATCGACCGCACTGCATGAGCGACCACCTCCGCCCACCACTCTCACCCAGGCCACCGACGAGCACCAGGAGCACGAGCACGAACACGCCAGTACAAAGCGCAGTACAGACCACACCCAGGCATTCCTGATGAGTCGGCAGCAACGCGACCGAAGAGCGTCGACGCGAGCGAAAAATCCAGCACACCTCTTGCAACCCGGAAACCGCACGTCAGAGCGTCGCGCTCGGGACGTTCCAACGCGGGTTCCAGCGCCGGAATCAGCGTGGAGACGACCGCAGAAACCGACAGCAAGTTGGAGGTCACTGGCCCCTGTAACGCGTCGGCCGGGGACGGCCGGAGGGTGATCGTTCAGGGGTGATGGACAAAGGGAGTTCCCCTGTCGGGGAACTCCGGCAGAGCCGCCAGACTCGCGTCATGAGCACCCGACGCACCCTCGGCACCGGTCCGACGAGCACCGCCAGGAGCACGCCGTCGACGTCGTCCGCCCCGCGGCTTCTCCCCGCCGAAC
>MWWB01000404.1_pt1 | contig 10765 bp, 14 predicted proteins | sample 1047291 | NCBI WGS metagenome assembly MWWB01 (sample SAMN06349976, study PRJNA376086) | soil metagenome | isolation source: MS4-1 sample Antarctic (ecotone) soil | place: Antarctica | reverse complement strand
CCTCTATACACCGGCTTCGCTCGTCCTCCTGCTCGCGCCGTCTTACCGGCAATCGAAAGAGTTGTTCCGCAAGGTGCGCGACGCTTACAACGCGCTGCCCACCGCAGTGCCCGTTGCCTCCGAGTCGGCGTTGGAACTGCAACTCGACAATCTCTCTCGCATCGTCACGTTGCCGGGCAAGGAAGCGACCATCAGAGGCTTCAGCGGCGTCTCTCTGCTCATCGTTGATGAAGCATCAAGAGTGCCCGATGAATTGTACCAAGCCGTGCGCCCGATGCTCGCCGTCTCCGGCGGCGACATCCTGCTGCTCTCGACGCCGTTCGGCAAGCGCGGTTTTTTTCATCACGAGTGGACGGAAGGCGGCGCAGATTGGCATCGCACGAAGGTCACGGCTCATGACTGCCCGCGCATCCCGCCAGACTGGCTAGAGCAGGAGCGCAAACAGATTGGCGATTGGTGGTATCGGCAGGAATACCTCTGTGAATTCGTCGAGACCGTCGATCAAGTCTTTCGCTATGACGACATCATGCGTGCGCTGGACGCGGACGTTGAACCTTTATTCGGGAGCCACAGCTGATGATGGAGATGGCTGACTTTGAACCCGCGCCGAAATACACGCTCGGTCTTGACCTCGGTCAGGTGAAGGACTACACCGCGCTTGTTATCCTTGAGCGCCACGGCGACGGCGCACAGGCTGTCTTCCACGCGCGACACTTGCAGCGGTTCGAGTTGGGCACGCCCTACCCGACCATCGTCGCGGCCGTCGCCCGGATGCTGCAACTGCCGCCGCTCAAAGACGAAACGCCGAGACTCGCGGTCGACGAAACGGGCGTCGGCGCACCCGTCGTTGACCTGTTCCGGCAGGCGCAGCTGAACGCCGCCCTCCATCCCGTCCACATCACCGGCGGCTCAACCATCAACCATGACCGGGGGGTTGAATACGTACCGAAGCGCGATCTCGTCTCCGTCGTGCAAGTGGCTTTACAGACGGAGAAGTTAAAGATTGCGAGCGCGTTGCCGGAAGCGCCGACGTTAGTGCGCGAGCTGCAAGACTTTCAGGTGAAGATTACCGAGGCGGCCAACGACACTTACGGCGCGTGGCGTGAAGGGACGCATGACGATCTCGTCTTGGCCGTCGCGCTTGGATTGTACGTCGGCAAGAAGCACGGTCAGATGATCGAGGTCGATGCGTATTCTTTCGGCTACCGTGATTTCCGGTGGTAGTCGGCGTGCGCGCCTCGGCACTGTTAGAGGTGAATTAGAGGGCATTGGACAGATTGTCCAATGCGACCGCAAAACGAAAGACGGACGCCAATATCTGGTGGCCGCGAGTGATGTTGAAAACGGCGACCAAAGGGACCACTTACGCCGCACCGGGTCCCACTACATCTTGCGAACGGGGAGGGAATTGCCCTACCCGTTTTCATTATCAGCGGAAAGTGAGGCTGATAATGGACATTCTGTTTTTTATCGTCTGTAAAATGAAGCCACCCGCAAGCGTCAGTGGCTCACGGGTGGTGCATTAACTTGCATGGGAAACTTCTATACTTCTTCACTCTTGTTTGCTTTTCGCCGCTTGCGCACCGCCGCGCCGATCCCCGCCAAGCCTGTGCCGAGCAGCACCATTGTCGCTGGCTCAGGGATGGTGGTGATGTCAATGCGGGAACTATTGCCGATGGGGAGGGGGTTTAAGGTTATCGTGCCGGTGCCCAAGAGACTTCCACTGGCGTTCACGAAGCTACCCGTTCCACCCGTCAGCGTATACGTAAATGAGACGGTCAAAACTGTTCCGGGTGGGGGGGTGGCGGCGGAGTCCCAACGAGCGTTCCCACGTAGGTGCCGAAGAAGGTGTTGCCGCCGCCGAAATCGAACGTAAACAGGCCATCGAAGATGTTGCCTGTCGCGTTGTTTTGGCAGTGACTTTCGGTTGAGGTGAACGACCCCAAGTTAGAGGCCCCGACGCCCGGCGGGGGGGTCGACAAAAAATTCGGGGGGGCTGCGCCGCATCGGTCTGGGTTAGGAGCGTTCCCTCGCCCGCCGCTAAATTCACGACTGCCGGTGAACGTTACGGGGTCGGCCCGTGCGACAGAAGCCGCGCCGAGACATAGTATGACAAAGGTTAGCATCGTGAGTCCGATTCTACTTAGCTGAGGCATTTGATTTTCTCCTTACTGAAGGCTAAGGCTGCGTCCGCACCACAGCACACGAAAGCGTGGGTTAGTCAGGGGAATTGGGTGCGAGATCTGGAACTCACCCTGTGAACCGAAGCGAGGGCGCGACTATATAGATTGCGCGCGTGCAGAGTCAACGATTTCAGTGGGGCTGATAAGCCCTATTCCGTTGCGGCTGATAACAGAGATTATGGCATTTTTCTTTGTACGAGATTAGAATACCCCGCCTTACTATCTCACCTCCAAAATTAAAATATGGCCTATTACCTAAACCTTTTCTCTCCGGAAACATACGAGGCGTTCAGCCGGTCAAGCCGTGATGTCTCGGGCTTTCGTGCCACGCAGCAAAACGCGGCCAGCAGGATAAAAGTTGGCGACAAGTTTATCTGCTACATGACGAAGCTCTCACGCTGGATGGGCGTGCTAGAAGTGATAAGTGATTTTTACGAGGATGACTCCCAAATTTTCTACCAAGAGAACGACCCATTTGTGATTCGCTTCAAAGTAAAGGCTGACGCTTGGCTAGATAAGGAAAGGGCGATACCAGTTCGTGAGGATAGAGTTTGGAACACCCTGTCATTCACTAAAGGGCAAGAGAAAACCTCATCAGTTTGGACTGGGGCGATACGTCGCAGTCTAAACCAAATGACAGAAGCTGACGGACGATTTTTAGAACAGTTGATTCTATAGCTTTCAAGAAAAAGAAAATCTGAAATAACGCGCTCAGGCTGCCAGTGCCAGTTCTTCCGGCAGACTGCATAGCGCGAGAATCTCTTGCGGTGCATTCTCAAATTTGAGCAACGCCTGCTCGACCTTCGCGGAGAGCGCACCGAAGGTCGGAAAGTAATGCAGGTGCGTTTCTGCTTGTTTGAGCTTCTTCCACAGTTTCTCAATCGGATTGTAGTCCGGCGAGTAAGCGGGCAGTTGATAGACGGTCAACCGCTCCGCGTGCTGTGCAAAGAAGCCTTTGGTCTCCGCGCTCGTGTGGTAACGTGCGCCGTCCTGAATCAGCATCACGTGCCCACTCGTCTGCGCCAGCACCCGCGCGAGAAAAGCCGTGTACGAGGCTGACGTGAAGCGACCCTCCAGTCCCTGATGAAAGAACCGTCCGGTGAAGTAATCAATCAAGCCGAAGACCTTCCAGCCTTTGCGTTTGCCACTGGTCTTGACGACCGGCTGGTGTCCGCGTCGCGCCCACGTGTAAGTCAAAGTGCCCCACTGCGGGAAACTCACCTCATCCCCGAACAGCAGCAGGGCATTGTGTGCGCGCGCCAGCCGCACAATCTCCGGCCACGTCTGGCTGCGCCAGCGGCGGCGCGCCACTTCATCGAGGTGATCGGAGACGAACGCGGCTTTCTGATACGTGAAGCCGAGGTTCTTCAGCAACTCGGCAAGGTAGAAGACGCTGTAGCGGACGCCGAAGCGGTCTGTGATGAGTTGCTGAATCATGGGTGAACGCCAGCACGCTCCACTGAAGCCGCAGGCTGGCGGCCCGGCTTCGATCAGGCGGCAGAGTTCGCGGCGCTGCGCCGGGGTCAGTTTCGGACGACGGCCAAGAGGCTTTTTGAAGGCCACGCCAGCCACGCCGTAGCACAGGAACTGGTGGACATAAGCTTCGACCTGTGCGACCGACAGTCGCAGCACAACGGCCGCCTGCTCCGTCTCCTGATAGTGAACGACGGCGAAGATGGTGAAGATGAATTTGACAAGGCGCAGATCACCGAGTTGCCGCGCGGTGGCGAGTTTGCGGTCAAGGGCTTGGCGTTGGTCAGCGGTTATGGTAAGACGAAAGTTCAGCATCTGGAGGCTCCTTTTGTTCGTGGACTAGAGACCTACAAAACAGAAAGAGCATTTCCAGATGCTGGCTGCTCGTCAAGCGCCGCCGCTGTTTTTTTCAGATTTTCAAAGATCCTTTTTCTTGAGGTCTATAGCTCAGGCAAATGGAGGAGAGTCATTCCCAATTAATGAACAGGAGTATGCGCGGCTGGTCACGCACAACGTGAGAACAATTGATAAGGTTGTTTCTGTAACGGTTCCGGAAGATATTTCAGAGCCGGAAGCTGAATCCTCTTCGATTCCTAACGAAATTAGAGAATCAATTAAGATTCAAGCTCTACTTGCGAGCATCGGAGCAAGAATGGGCATGAAAATTTGGATACCTCGGAACGACAAAGCATCTGTACTAGAAGAATGGCATAGTGATAATCGGCCACTCCTAGATGTGCTACCGCTCAACTACGATGAAACAACTCTAAAGACTGTTGAGCGAATTGATGTGTTGTGGCTGAAAGGCCGAGCCATTATGAGGGCTTTCGAGGTAGAACATACGACCTCTATTTATTCAGGCATTCTTAGAATGGCTGACCTTCTAGCCTTACAACCAAACATGGACATTAAGCTCCATATCGTGGCCCCGTATAGCAGAAGGGATAAAGTGTTCCAAGAAATAAGGAGACCAGTTTTTTCATTACTGGATAGAGGCCCATTATCTGAAAGCTGCACGTATATCTCTTATGACAGTTTGAGAGAACTATCAGAACAGCGCCATCTTGTGCACCTCTCCGATAGTGTCCTAGACGAATATGCTGAGGAAGCCGAATAATCCCCTATGCTTTTCAGTAACGCGGCAGATACCCCTGGAACCCTCGTGCAATTTTTCTAGCGCGAGGGTTCTACATCATGATATAAGCCCTCTGGAACCACCTGGAACACCTGGAACACACGAGGGTTCCAGATGCCTTTTAAGAGGAGCTTATGAACAAGCAAGAAGCAGCGGACTACATAGGAATATCAACACGACTTGTCGGGCGCTACGCCACCCAGGGCCGCCTAAGCGTGACCTATATTCGAGGGGAGCACGGCGGCAGAGAAGCCCGATATGATGAGGAAGAAGTAAAGAAACTGAAAGAGGAATTAAAAGGGCCTATCCATCGCCCCGCAGTCAGCCGGGAACCTACTAACGGTCAGCTTGTTCCAGTAGGTTCCACCCCGCAAGATTTGGCGGCAGGATTTCAACGCCTCTTTGAAGCGGTCGAAGTTCACCGAAGCAAACCGACCGTGCAAGACCTCGCCGCAAAGCCTCTTCTTACCATGAAAGAGGCGCAGGTATATACGGGACTAAGTCATGAGATTCTGACCTCAGCAGTAGAGGCCGGGAAGCTTAAAGCCGAGAAAATAGGCTACGCTCGGAGAGTAAAGCGGAGCGCTCTTGATGCATACATTGAGAAGAATTTTTAAGGAGCAGGAACAACATGGAACAGGTGGAACACAGGAGGGGTTCCAGATGCTCACTTTGGAGAGCAGAGGCGTGTGGTTTCTCAGAGCAGAGGCGTGTGGTTTCTCAGAGCAGAGGCGTGTGGTTTCTCAGAGCAGAGGCGTGTGGTTTCTCAGAGCAGTTTTTGAATTAAGTTGTTGTCCCCATAGGGAAATCGGCTAAAAGAGTATTGTATTTAGATATGTATTAGAAACAACAACAAGAGGGGGTTTATCGGACGTGTTGTTGTTTCTGAAATTCTTAGGGAACCAAACCCATGACCCAAAATCTTGTCCCGCTTAAGCCAAAGCAGCATCCGGTTACTAGCCTTCCAAAATTTACTACGGAGCTTCCATTCTTCTATCTCACAAAGCGGAAGGACGCTTTGAAACAGAATGTTTATTTTGAAGGCGTTGACTCCTCAAACCAGCCGATACGCTGGAAAGTCCGGCCTAACAGAGATGAGGAAATTGGTGTACCGGGGATTGATGCTCATGAGGTTTGGGTAAAGCTTATTAAGCCAGCCATTGACGAAGCAAGAGACAAAGAAGGCGGCGAGCTTCCCCCAATTATCCCGCTTGGAAGTGTTCGTGAATGCTTGCGTATTCTCGGTTGGTCAATCGGTGGTTGGGAATCCAGGGATTTTCTAAGAACTCTTAACCAAATCGGCGCGGCTTGGTGTGAGGCTGATTTCTGGCTTCCGACAGCCGAGACGGACGAAGAAGGAAAGCCGCTTCATCGTCGCATCAAAGGAAGTTTTTCCCGGATGACTCTTTACGCCATCGGCAGCGCCCACGTCACCCAAGAAGAATTACAGAGCGGTAAATTCTCATTCGACTTTAACCTTGAGGACACGGTTTATATTCAGCTTCACCCGATAGAGCTAGAGATTCAGAAGCATCAACCGCAGCGCCCGGTAGATAACGAGTATTTGTTTACGGTGAACCCCGCCGCGCGCCGGTGGTATGAGTTAATAGCGCCGTCTATCTTTGGAGTGACGAACAACCGAGGTCCCGGCTACTGTGACATTCGTTATTCGTGGTACATCGAACGGCATCACACGCTAAAGCGTCAAACTGAGCGCCGACGTGTAGCGATGCAAATGAATCAACTCATCAAAGACCATAAGACTTTCGGTTATGTCTCACGTGTTGAGTACATGGAGGTACGAGAGCCGGGACAGGAGCTTGATTTTATCATTCGCTATTACCCCGGAAGCGGGGCGAGTGAATCAACGAAGCGGATTCGACGCCGGAGGGCAAAGAACTGGAAGCAGCTAGAGCTACCCCTACCGACGATTGAAGAGAACCGCCGACCTTCACAAATACCAACAGCAACCCCCGCCGTTCTACCCGGCGAACTCACGCCGGAGCAGGAGCATTACCTTGCTACGCTCACGGCTAAGGGAGTGACCAAGACCGAGGCCCGAAGACTTGTCACCCACCGGCTAGAGGCGTGTCGGCAAAAGGTTCCGGCGCTCGAGCATTTGTCCGAGACACAAGGGAAGACGAACCGGGGAGGGAACGTCAGAGCGTTTATTGAGCGTGACGACTGGCAGCTCCCGCTCGCGTACCTTGAGGCGAAAGCCAAAGCCGAAGAAGGGGCGAAGAGTCAGATGAGGCGAGACCAGATAGCGGCGTGCCCCCTGTGCGATGCGTCAGGGTTTCGGATGGTGACGGACGGGAAAACAACAGCCGCGAAGAAGTGCAGCCACAACGCCGAAATTGAGGCAAGGTATCCATCGGTATAGGCCGCACTAAAATCTCTTCACCTAGAGGCAGCTAGGGCCATAGGATTTGATTTAACCACCTTAAAGCAACCCCCCTTTCCATCAAGACCATGTACAAGAACCGCAGAGCGAAACTTTGACCGTCTGCGAAGCAGCTAAAAGCAATCGCAGACGGACGCGAAATTTTTTCAACAATCAACCATTGTTTTGTCTCTTCGATATGGTCACGCTTTCGCCCAAGCTCGAAAGCTACACTCGACCGGGAAGGACGCTCGCGCCAGCGCACACGCGTTTTGATTTTCCGGTCTCGTTGGGTTGGTAGGGAAGTGGAGTCTGAGGGCTAGTATTCTTCCGGCAGGAGGAGCGTGGTTACTGACCTATCGGCTTCGGTGATGATCCAAATCTTGTCGACGGTCTGTGGCAGCTTATAGGATGACAAGAGCCGAAAACCCTCTTTGAGCGAGAGTTCATTTTCGGCAATGTCGTCATCCGACAGGTCGCCCCAATCTCCCGTCTCATGCCGCCCCAACAAGCGAAGCGGCGTCACACCGGCACGTTCTAAAGCTTCGAGCGCTCCGGGGGTGGCGACCACTTGACCGAGCTGAAACTTGGTCGTTCGCTCGACGGCTTTTGTTCTTCGTTCGCTTTCCGGCGTCAGCACCTCACCCTCTACCAAACTCACACTCGACTCACACGATCCACATAGCACGGGCCGCGTGTGATCTCCACATTTATGCGAATCAGTAGTTGAAAAGACAGACACGCAGCAGAATTGGTAGAATTTTCTTGCGATGGAAAATCAACTAATTCAACTATATCTGCGTGTCTGTCACACTTACGATACTTGCTCCACGTCTTGTTTTCAACGCTTGAGCAATAATCGAGAACCGGCTTGTACTGACCAAGAACTGATCACCATCTTCTTCTTCGGTCATGACAACGGGTTGTTTCAGAAAAAAGCCATTTACAAATTCACCCGCAACTATTGGAAGCCGTGGTTTCCACAGTTGCCGAGTTATCAAACCTTTTGTTATCGGCTCAATCGCTTGCAACAAACTTTTCAAGCTCTGGGTGGCGAGTGGTTGCGGTGGGTGAAAGCTGAGATGCAACCGGAACTTGATCGCTTGATTGATTCTTTTCCCGTGATGCTGGCTAAACATGGACATGCGTACACAGCGAAAGTCGCCCGCGAGATTGCCAACAAGGGCTATTGTGCCGCTAAAAAGACGCATTTTCACGGTGTGCGACTGCACACTATCGCGCACCGCCGGAGCGGACAACTCCCGCTGCCCGACCACATCTGGTTACGCGAAGCCTCGGCGCACGACCTCGCAAGTGTGCGCGAGCAAGCGATTCGTGTACCGACCTCGACGTTGTTTGGCGACAAAGCCTATCCGGCTCCTGATTTCGCACAGGCCCTCAAAGAACAAGCGACGCAGTTGCTCACGCCGTTCAAGAAACCAAAAGGCGGGGAATTGAGCCAGACGCAGAAATCTTACAATCGGATGGTGAATCGGCTCCGCCAACCGATAGAAAGTTTTTTCAATTGGCTCAACGAAAAAACCCAAATTCAGAATGCCAGTAAAGTTCGTTCGACGGAAAGTTTGCTGGTGCACTGTTGGGGGAAGCTGGCTTATGCGATGTTCTCTCTCGTTTTCAACTACTGATTCGCATATTTCTTTTTACTCGGGCACAGAGACAAGGGTAGAAGGGTTTCCGCTGGTGCCATCGTCTTCTGTCGCATTGAGCCGAAGGGCTGTCAACTTTTTTTTTGGCTCCCCCCGGAGGGTGCCCCCCAAAAAAAAAGCAAGCTCCCGCGTGGCGGGAGTTGACAGCCCTTCGGACTCGAATGCTCGTCAGCCGAAGCCACCAGCGGAAACCCTCGGTTCGGGGTTGCGCTGATTTTTAAGGGAGAGAATATGACTGACAATTATTGGCCCGAGGATTGGAATTTACGCGACAAGATGGGATGGCGTCTTCGTATGTATTATGTGCGGGCGAGGCGCGCGGTGAGATTACGTCGTGGGATTTTCGGCGTTGAGTTTTGGGTCATGGCAGGGACGTTTGCGGCTGGGGTCGTGATATTTTTCCTACCCGAAATAATAGGTTGGTTGGGTTATTGATTCATTCGTTTGAGAGGGTGGCCGGGGGGCGCGAGAGATCATCAAAGACGCCCTGAACGGGCCACTCTCGGGGAGCGCGAAAGGCAGTTGATCCCCTGAACGGGGGCGCGTGTGGCGCGCAAAAGACAGCCTCGCGTTTCTCGGCATACCCGCTCTTTTCCCTCAGAAGAACAGCCGCACCTACGAAACTAAGTCCTTTGTGGTACATAGATTCCGCTACCTTGCGTTTTGCGTAGGTAGTCATCTTTGCAGTGCCAGATAAGCTAGACATATTTAACCTCATAGCACATAACGTCCTAGCCTATAGAGAACCATCAAGAGCGAATCCATCTTCAGCCTAAATCTTATATAACATAACGAGCTTTCCGTGCCGTAACCCTTAAGGCGAACGAGACGAGACTTCCCTTCCCGAAAAGCATCACTTTTACACCATTGTTTGACTCCCCTTTTTTACTTCACCAGAAATTACCTTCTAGTGATGTAAGCACTAAGCGCGGTTAGATAAAATCGCGTTTGGTGCTTTTTTCTTGACTGAATTTAGGTTTTCTCTTGTGTCTAGTATCACTTTCTGATACTACTAAGATATGGTGAGTAAGCATCAAAAAACCTTAGCGGCAGTATTTGAAATGCCGGTAAGAAGTAACATTGCATGGAGCGATATTGAAAAGATGCTTAAAAGCTTTGGCGCTGAGATAAGTGAGGGGAGCGGGTCACGGATGCGGATTGCTCTGGGAGGAGTAAGGGCCGTGTTTCATAGACCGCACCCGCGAAAGGAGACAGACAAAGGGGCAGTCGTTTCGATGCGCCGCTTTTTAACCGAGGCAGGAGTAAGCCCTGAAGGAGAATAAGAGTTATGAAGCACAAGGGGTATGAAGGCATCGTGACCTATGACGAAGAGGCTGACATTCTTCACGGCGAAGTGATTAACACCCGGGACGTGATTACTTTTCAGGGTACATCTTTGCCGCAGCTCAAGAAGGCGTTTCGGGAGTCGGTCGAGGATTACCTTGCTTTTTGTAAAGAGCGCGGTGAGGAGCCTGATAAACCTTTTACGGGAAACTTTGTCGTAAGAATTCCCCCTGACCTTCACCGGCAACTTTATGCCGATGCAAAGCGCGAGGGTAAGAGTCTTAATGCGCTCGTTGAGGAGCGACTAGCCGGGCCACAATAGCTAGTAGTACACGACCCATTTTGAAAACGGATGTTTCACGCCCTTTTCAGGGGCAAAAACGTATCAGAGCGACCGCAAGATATAGCGCTTTGGCCGAAAAATCCTCACTCGTTTTCAACAACGAGTCAGATAACGTACGTTACGTTGTGTTTTTTATCGTCTGTAAAATGAAGCCACCCGCAAGCGTCAACGGCTCACGGGTGGTGCATTAACTTGCATGGGAAACTTCTATACTTCTTCACTCTTGTTTGCTTTTCGCCGCTTGCGCACCGCCGCGCCGATCCCCGCCAAGCCTGTGCCGAGCAGCACCATTGTCGC
>MWWB01000403.1_pt1 | contig 10775 bp, 9 predicted proteins | sample 1047291 | NCBI WGS metagenome assembly MWWB01 (sample SAMN06349976, study PRJNA376086) | soil metagenome | isolation source: MS4-1 sample Antarctic (ecotone) soil | place: Antarctica | reverse complement strand
GTCCCGATTTATAAATGGTCAATAGTGAATGGTGCTGAGTAGTATGAGTTTTTACGAACTTCTATAATGCGATTGCCATTTCTTTACCCTTATCGAAATGGAGAGGGCAGGGGTAAGGCTCTTACCGCAAACGATCCATGCTTTTAACCAGCTTTTCATCCTTCCAGATACCGCGTGCAGATAAGATAAAACAGCCTAAAATGGCAAAATAAAAAATTGCCCAAATGGCTACATTGCCACTTGAAAAATTACTTATTTCAAGAAAATAAACCGTGAGCAATACTAAGGTTAGAAAAATTCCTAAATAAACTAACCTTAGCTGAAGCTTTCGGTTGTTAAATAAAAAAATAGTGACAAATGCCAACGCACCTGCTAACACAGTTAAAATGGTTATCCAGATGGTAGTACTCGCATTTAAGTCAACAGGTAGGGGTGATAAATCTTTTAGCCAATCGCCACTGTAAAAAGGAAAGCGAAAAGTAATGGCATCAAAACCTGCTGCCAGCAATAACCAAATAGTTTGAATACGTTGTAACATTAGAAAAGTTTAAGGTTTGAAGGTCACAAGTTTACAAGTTCACGAGTTTACGGCTTACAGTTCGCTACATTGACAATTTGATAGTCCTAATTCCCAACTTACTGGTATCCCAATTCTGCATAGAGCGGAAAATCGTTCATAAGGTCGCGAACATCTTTAGATGTTTTTTCTATCAATCCGTCATCGTCAATATGCATTAATACACTATCAATTAATTCCACCACGGTTTCCATTTGTCCTTCTTTCATGCCGCGGGTGGTAATAGCTGGTACGCCTACGCGTATGCCGGAAGTTACAAAGGGGCTTTTATCATCAAACGGCACAGCATTTTTATTTAAAGTAATATGTGCTTTGTCCAATGTTTCCTGCGCTTTTTTTCCTGTAATATTTTTGTTACGCAAATCAATCAGCATTAAATGATTATCGGTGCCGCTACTTATAATATTGTAACCTTTTTCAACAAACGCTTTAGCCATGGCCTGGGCATTGCTTTGTACCTGTTTTGCATAATCTGTAAATTCATCAGTCAGTATTTCACCAAACGCAATGGCTTTTGCTGCAATCACATGCTCCAGGGGACCGCCTTGTGTACCGGGAAAAATAGCCATATCTATTAGATGACTCATCATTCTTATATTTCCCTTTGGATCTTTTACGCCAAATGGATTCTCAAAATCTTTACCCATTAATATGACGCCGCCTCGAGGGCCACGTAAAGTTTTATGTGTAGTTGAAGTTATAAAATGACAATGTTCAAATGGTGATTCCAGTAGCCCCTTTGCGATCAAACCGGCAGGGTGTGCAATGTCAGCTAATACAAAGGCGCCAACTTCATCTGCTACTTTTCTTATGCGTGCATGATCCCAGTCCCTGCTATAAGCAGATGCGCCGCAAATGATTATTTTTGGTCGTTCTTTACGTGCAAGTTCTTCAATCTGTTCATAATTTACGAGGCCCGTTTCTTTGTTAACCCCATAAAAATGGGGTTGATATAATTTACCGCTGAAGTTCACCGGCGAACCATGTGTAAGATGACCGCCCATACTTAAGTCGAGTCCTAAAATTTTATCACCAGGTTTCAGTACAGCTAAAAAAACAGCAGCGTTAGCCTGTGCACCGCTGTGCGGTTGAACATTTGCATATTCACAATTAAAAATTTGTTTTACACGGTCAATCGCTAATTGTTCTGTTTGATCAACAAACTCGCAGCCGCCATAATAACGTTTGCCGGGATAACCTTCTGCGTACTTATTAGTCATTACAGAACCCATTGCCTGTATTACTTGCAGGGACGTAAAATTCTCCGAAGCAATTAATTCAATACCATGCCGCTGACGTTCCAATTCTTTATAAATGATCTCAAAAACCTGTTTATCTCTTACCATAATTATTTTTTTGTTTACAGTCTACAATTTACCGTTCATAGTTCATTATAACGGTTTAACAGTAAACTGTCAACGGTAAACTTTTTTTACTCTAATTACAAAAATAAGCCTTGCGACATTGCTGTTTTTAAAAAACAGTATTTTTGTCCGCTTCTTTAAAATCATTAAATTTTTATTGTTCAAGATGGGTAGATGCAGGTTATGTGAAACAGACCATCAAAACATTTGTAAATGAAAGCAATTATTCCTGTAGCAGGTGCCGGAACTAAACTTAGACCTCATACATATACACAACCCAAAGCACTAATACCACTCGCTGGTAAAACAGTTTTAAGCATTATTTTAGACCAACTAAAAAATGCAGGCATTAATGAGTTTATTTTTATTGTAGGTTACCTTGGAGATAAAATCCAGGATTATGTAAAACTGAATTATCCCACCATTGTATCGCATTTTGTGCAGCAAAATGACCGGCAAGGTATTGGGCATGCCTTAAAACTAACACGGGAAATTGTTGATAGCGATGAAATATTTGTTGTATTAGGCGACACTATTTGTGAATACGATATTTTACAGGTATTACAGAGCGAAACATCCATGTTGGGTGTAAAAAAGGTAGATGATCCACGCAGTTTTGGGGTTAGTGAAATCAATGAAGATTCTGTGGTTACCCATGTTATTGAAAAACCCAATATTCCCAAATCCAATATGGCGTTGGTTGGCATTTATAAGATCAAAGAATCAAATCTTTTATTTGAATGTCTTGAAAATAATATTAACCAGGGTTTACGTACTCATGGAGAATATAGCATTACCGATGCTATTGATTGTATGATAAAAAAAGGGGCACAGTTCAAATCTTTCAAAGTAGAAAGCTGGTATGATTGCGGCAAGCGGGAAACGCTGCTTGAATCGAATGCTATCTTATTAAAAAAATTTGGCGGCAGTCTTATTTCTTCACAAGCCTATGAAAATACAGTTATCATTCAGCCGGTGCGTATTGGCAAAGGATGTAATATCAGCAATTCTATTATTGGCCCAAATGTTACTGTCGGAGAAGACACTACCATTGAATCTTCCATTGTAAAAAATTCAATCATTGGGTCGTTCTCAAATTTATTTGATATTGTGCTTGACTTCTCTATCATCGGCAGTGATACAGGGATACATGGGGAAACGAGAACGTTAAACATTGGAGACAATACAGATATTAATTTGGGATAGAAGCCCTCTGTCTCCAGCCCCTGTCCCCGCCTAAGGCGGAGGAACTTAGGTTAAGCAAACTTTATTTATACAGATAGTTTTTCAGGAAAGTTTTTCTTATTTAGCCAGCAACCATTACTACTATTATCGTTCCTTGCACAGTTTATCCTGAGGCACGAAGGGCACCCTTGTACTTTTGTACGCTATTGAACATTGTGCAATCATCACTATCGATACAAAACATTCTTCAGCTTCAACACCTATACTTTTAAAACATGATTGAAGATAGAGATGAAAATAATGACCTAAGTTCCCCCGCCTTAGGCAGGGACAGGGGGCCTTCCCACCCGGGGACAGGGGCCGATTCAGCATCTATAGAAAACTTAGAATATGATTATCAAAAATTATCAAACAGGATTTTTCTTCTTTAATATCATTTAGCCTGTTATTAATTTCTTCTTAATCTTCATTACTTTCCATAATATTAAATGAAAAGCCTTCACCTTTAAAACTCAAACTTTTCCCAATATTTTAAAAACATTCTTCCTGTCACTTTCAGATAGCAAAGCAATTGTTTGATTAATTCATCCATACTTATCATTTAACAGAGTGAAATTTGCATAATTATCTATCTCTTAATTTGCATATTTGCATATTAGCTCATTTGCATATTATGTTTCAAAATAGGGTTACCCAACTTTTTAAAATCGATTATCCGATAATTCAAGCCGGCATGATCTGGGCAAGCGGATGGAAACTAGCCAGTGCCGTAAGTAATGCAGGTGCTTTAGGTATTATTGGTGCAGGCAGCATGTACCCGGATATTTTGAAGAAACATATTAGAAAATGCAAAGCTGCAACCCATAAATCTTTTGGTGTAAACCTGCCCCTGCTTTATCCCGACCTGGATGAGCATATTAAAATAATTATTGAAGAAGGTGTAAGTATTGTTTTCACTTCTGCCGGCAATCCAAAAACATGGACAAAGCATTTTAAAGACCAGGGAATAAAAGTTGTACATGTAATAAGCAGCAGCAGGTTTGCATTAAAAGCGCAGGAAGCCGGTTGCGATGCCGTAGTAGCGGAGGGCTTTGAAGCAGGCGGGCATAATGGAAGAGAGGAAACCACAACAATAGTGTTGATTCCCGCTGTGGTGAATGCTGTTTCTATCCCGGTTATTGCTGCGGGTGGCATTGCTACAGGCAGGCAAATGTTTGCTGCAATGGTTTTAGGCGCCGAAGGCGTACAGGTAGGAAGCCGGTTTGTAGCCAGTGATGAGGCTTCTTCTCATGATAATTTTAAACAAGGTGTTATCCATGCAGCAGAAGGCGATACTCAATTGTCTTTAAAAAAGTTAACGCCTGTTCGTATATTGAAGAACAAGTTTTTCAGGCTGGTAGAAGAAGCGGAAAAAAGAGGTGCAAGTGAAGATGAATTAAAAGAAATTTTAGGACTGGCAAGAGCTAAGACCGGAATGAAAGAGGGTAACCTGGACGAAGGTGAATTAGAAATAGGACAAGTAAGTGCTTTAATCAATGATGTTTTACCGGCGGGGAAAATAGTTCAGAATATGTGGCAGGAATTTAATGAAGCATCAAATAATCCTGTAAAAAAATATAACTTTACGACTTAGATTAAAAAATCGCCATTCAATTCTGCAAAATGAAATACAAAGTACTGCTGCTTTCTTTTTTTACAATTATAATTTCGTTTGGTGCAAAAGCTAATATTACCCCTGGTGATGATGTAGAAACAATAAGAAAACAAGACGTGATGGGGGCTGTGTATGATAACACCACAAAAAAACCTTTAAGTAATGTAAGTGTTACTGCTTATTTAGTTGCAAAAAAAGAAAAGACTGTATGGACAGATTCAAATGGCAATTTTTCATTCGATGATTTAAAACCCGGCAATTATAAATTCGTTTTTGAAAAAGATGGTTTCAAAAGAGTTTCAAAGGAAAAAATTGTCGCAAGAGTTGATGAAGCCTTTCAATTAAATATTAATATGGATGAACATGCTAATTTTGATTTTATGCCAGGTCCATCTCATTTTTTTGATTTTGAGTAATATCTATTGATTATCTTTTTTAATGGGATGCAGTTGCATCCTTTTTTATTTTTAAGTACTTATTTCAGATTATCAGGCTTATTTGGGTTAATTCTTATTTGAAGTGCTGCAATGTCTTACGACTGTAACTATTTCCGAAGAAGTTCTATTGGCAAAAAATTTATTTTATTTTCTTCTGCTCACCTTCGTCTGTTTCAAACGTGGCAACACTGATAACCGGCAGGCATGCTTTTAACCTTAGTAGAAAAATGACTCATTAAATCATAATAACCTTATTACCTTATTTTGAATGATGCCTTCAAGGCGTCGCAAAAGTTTTTTGTAAAATGAACATAAGGTGATAAAGTTGAAATTATTGATGCAATTCTTTCTACTAAGGTTCAGTGAAAATAATTGAAAGCCATTAAAATCTTTTCATCAATGGATAAAAGAAAGCAAATGCTTTTTCAGCGATTTAAAATATGATGACGGATTAGTCACTGAATAAAGATCTCACAAATTTTCAAAACCTGTGAGGTCTCATGATAAAGTTACCATACTACGGGTCTGCTTGCTGAAGAAGGGAAAATGAAATACTGTTGTTACACAACTTCTTGCCATATACAAAGAAAGCCCGCTTTATATAACGGGCTTCTCTTGCAGTTGGTAATAGCGGTTAATCAGTCAACATCTAAATCAAAATCATCAGCATCTTTTTTTAGTGTGAAGTTTTTATGCTTCTCTAAGAATGTGCGGTACTTATTATAAACATCAACCGTTTGGGTTTTACCATTTATCTTCAGCACACCCTCTTTGTGTTCAATTTTATACGCTTCTTTTTTATTGATCAAGCCATCATTTGCTAACCCATCTACGAATGTTTTATACTCCCTTAATTCTTCTTTAGCTTTTTCAATACTTACTTTAGCTTCCGCCAATGATTTTTCCAGTTCAGGTTTGATCTTTTTTAACTCAGCTTCCATCTTAGAAAAATCTATATCTTTTACTTTCTCTAATTCAAGTTTTATTTTTTCCATATCTACTTTGGCAAGGGACGCATCTATTTCCATTTTAATTTTGGAAGCATCAACTTCTTTCATTGCCATTTCTATATCTACTTTTATTTTATCAAAGTCAATTTCTTTCATGGCTTTTTCTACGTCTGCTTTAATTTTAATAGCATTAATATCTTTTAATGATTCTTTGATCTCTCGGTCTATTTTTTCCCAATCCGTTTTGCTCAATTCTAATTTTGCTTTGTCTAATTCTAACAATGCTTCGTCTAAATCCCGTATCTTTTTTTCACGTGTTTTAGGGACCGTATCTTTTTGTGTTGGTTGAGACGGTGCTGATTGGTTCCAGGCAGTAATGGAAAAAATAAGCAAGGCAACAAGAGCGATCATACTCGCATATCTAAAATTGATTTCTTTTTTCATATCATGTTTTTTTTAGTAAGGGGGTTCAAATCAAATATACGATGTCTTTCGTATGTTTGATAGATTTTTTTGGATATTTGGTTAAGCGGTAAGGGATTAATCTGGATGGAAATTTATATTTTAAAGCAATTCTTTATACACCACCTGTCTGCATCATTACAAGAGCCCATACCCGTCTATAACCGCAAAAACTCGACGATAGAAGAATATCTTCAAATGGAAGAAGAGAATAGTTTTAACTATTGAAAAGTTCATTTATTGGGTGATTACCTTTTCAGATGCAATGGAGTTCGTAGTTGCAAACTAAATTTGTCAGAGAATTTCTTATTTGTAACCTCAAAAAAATATTTTATTTTATTTGTGAGGACTCTCACACAGCGTAAAGAATGACTGCACAATGCTCAATAGCATACCAACAGATGAAGAGTGCCCTTCGTGCCTCAGGATAAACTGTGCAAGGAACGATGATAGTAGTAATTGCGCTGATTAAATAATAAAAAAATATTACTGAAAACTACTGTAAAAACAAAGTTTGATTAACCTAAGTTCCCCGCCTTAGGCGGAGACAGGGGGCCGTCTATCTCCTGATCCATTTTATCATTTCTTTCCAGGAAGGTTTTTTACCATACATTAAAATACCGGTACGGTAAATTTTTGCACTGAGCCAGGTGGTAAATAGAAACCCAAGGACCAGGAAAGCCATTGATAATCCTAACTGCCAATAAGGAACCGTATCCGGCACGCCAAATGGAATACGGGCCATCATAACAATGGGTGAAAAGAAAGGAATGATGCTTGACCATGTAGCTAATGAACCGCCCGGATCATTAATAGCATTGATCATAATAACGATGGCCAGGATGATGGGCATGATCACCGGAAACGTCATACTTTGTGCATCCTGTGGGTCTTCATTTACTGCACTGCCTACTGCAGCAAAAAGAGCAGCATAAAAAAGATAGCCGCCAATAAAATAAAAAACGAACGAAAAAATTACCAGTCCCCAGTTGATAGAGGACAAGCTGTTTTGCGCCGCGGCTAAATTGCGAATGGCTTCAGAACCTTGTTGGGAAGAGCCAGGCATTTGGCCGTTATTTTGTTGCACCTGGTCAAGAACTTCCGGAGGTATCATGGAAGAAAGTACGCCGGAAATAACAGAGATCAATACAATCCAGATAAGGAACTGCGTTAAGCCTACTGCTCCAATGCCCAGGATTTTTCCCATCATCAATTGAAAAGGCTTTACAGAAGAAATGATAACTTCGGCAATTCGATTTGTTTTTTCTTCCATTACACCACGCATTACCATTGTTCCATAAATAAATAGTGTGATATAAATCAGGAAACCGGTAATATATCCAATACCATTTGCTACATCGAAACTGCTGCTTTCTAATTTGCCGCCTTCTCCTTTTTTACTTGTTTCAATACTGATATTTTCCGCACGGCTTTTAATGGAATCAATTTGTTTCGGATCAATTTTGAGTTCCTGGCTGATCATATTATTTTCCAGGGCACGGCTGATATCTCTTTCAATTTTTGTATTGGCAATACGATTTAAACTTTTTTCTGTGATCAGTTTAAAATTAGAAGTTTGATTAATGCCGGTTTGGGGCGCAAATAAAACTGCTGAATAACCTTTTGCAATAAAATTGCTTGTGTCAACATCCGGTACAAACTCATAAGTCACGGTTTTACTGCTTTCCAGGCTTGACTTTAAATAACCGCCCGAATCTACCACTGCTACTTTTTCGTTCGACACATTTTTTATGGTAATAAAAATAACCACAGCAAAAATGCCCGCAAAAAGCAAAGGCGTTAGAATGGTTGTGAGGATAAATGTTTTTTTGCGGACACGTGTTAAATACTCACGTTTTATAATTAGCCAGATCTTGTTCATTTAAAAATAATTTAGTCTATTACTTGTTGAAATTGGCGGGCTGCAGGTGTGCCTTCTACCAGTTGAATAAAAATATCATTGATAGAAGGAAGCATTTCATTAAAAGCAATGATGGAAGATTGCTGTTGTAAAAAATAATTCAACACGTCATTTGGTTTATATCCTTCGTTGATCTTTACCATTAGGGAGTGATCGTCATTTTGTCTGATAATATCAAATGTATTATTGTAGCTGGCAGACGGCGCTTCATCAAAACCAACCCGGAAGATGTTTTCTTTGAAATCCTGTTTTATTCCTTTTACCGTTCCGTCAAGTATTTTTTTGCCTTTGTTGACCAAAACGATATGATCGCAGATTTCTTCTACCTGCTCCATCCTATGTGTACTGAAGATAACTGTGCAGCCCGTCTTTGCCAGGTTAAAAATTTCATCCTTAATAATATTGCTGTTTACCGGGTCTAAACCGCTGAATGGTTCATCAAGAATGATGAGTTTGGGACGATGTAAAACCGTGGTAACAAACTGTAATTTCTGCGACATTCCTTTTGAGAGGTCTTCCACTTTTTTATTCCACCAGCTTTGCATTTCCAGTTTTACAAACCATTCTTTTATCAATTCCATCGCACGATCTTTCTTTAAACCTTTTAACTGGGCCAGGTATAAAGCCTGCTCACCAATTTTCATTTTTTTATACAAGCCCCGTTCTTCGGGCATATAACCAATGTATTGTACGTCATTTACAGGATCAAAAGGTTTACCATTGAAAAGAATCTGGCCATCATCGGGATAAAAAATCCCCGTGATCATTCGTATTAATGTGGTTTTACCTGCCCCGTTTGGACCTAACAACCCAAAAATACTTCCCTGTTCAATGGATAAGCTAATATCGTCTACCGCTTTTTGTGTAGCAAAGTATTTCTTTAAATTCTGAAGCTCAAGGATCATAGCAGCTATTTATAGTGTGTGCAATTGGGACGCAATGTACTGCTAACAATTATTTGAAGTCAAAAAATTATTGATCATTGGCAGTTTAAAAGTGGAAGTAATTTGCAAGAGTAGTGTCCAAAAATTTTTGATAAACTTCGCCGAAATTTTACTGATGAAAATAATTGGTTTGCTCATTAGTGGTATTTTTTTTCTTGTCTTTTTGGGAGTTGGGCTTTTTTGATTCACCGTACAGTTAACCAATTAGCCATTTACCAAATGCCGAAACAAATGCAACCGTTTTTTTATGAGAATATAGATTATTTAGTTCAGCATTCTGTCCGCCCGGATCAAACTTTATTGATTGCTAAAAAAAATACAGTAGTAGAGAATTAAAAGTCAGATGTACGAAATATGAAGTACGAAGTTCTAACGATCAACGGCCAACTATCATCAGCTATCAGCCAACTACCATCTACCAAAGACTTCTGCAATTTTTGTTGCGATATTTTCTCCATCCATAGCGGCACTTACAATGCCACCTGCATAACCGGCACCTTCTGCGCAGGGATATAGATTTTCTACTTGTGGATGAGCCAGGGTTACTTTATCCCTCTCAATTCTAACAGGAGAAGACGTCCTCGATTCGGTTGCCAGGATAACCGCTTCATTTGTATAATAGCCTTTCATTTTCTTGCCGAATTCTTTAAAAGCAATTTGTAAAGAATTATGCAAAAAAGCTGGAAATACATTGTTTAAGTCTGAGGCCTGAATACCCGGTAAATAACTGCAATTGGGTAGGGAAGCAGAAACAATATTTTTAGCGAAATCAACCAGCCTTTGTGCAGGAGCTACCAAATTTCCACCGCCAATTGTAAATGCTTTCTGTTCTATAGCTTGTTGAAAAAACATGCCAGCCAAAGCGCCATGTTTTTTAAAAGCCTGCACATCTTTTTCTTCAATATTTACCACAATACCGCTATTAGCAAAAGGATTATTTCTTTTAGAAGGTGACCAGCCATTGACTACGATTTCATTATTGTTTGTTGCGGCCGGAGCAATAATTCCACCCGGGCACATGCAAAAAGAAAAGACACCCTTACCATTCACTTGTTCAACTAAAGAGTAAGATGCAGGAGGCAGGAAGGTTGATCGTAAGCCCCCCCTCTCCAATCTTGTTGGAGAGGAGCCGGGTGTGAGGTCAACTCCCCTCTCTATAGAAGATGGAGAGGGGTGGGGGGTGAGGTGGTATTGCAATTCATCAATCAATTCCTGAGGATGTTCAACCCTGACACCTAAGGCAAAAGGTTTAAATATTATTTGAAGTTTTTTATGTTGTAA
>MWWB01000402.1_pt1 | contig 10779 bp, 11 predicted proteins | sample 1047291 | NCBI WGS metagenome assembly MWWB01 (sample SAMN06349976, study PRJNA376086) | soil metagenome | isolation source: MS4-1 sample Antarctic (ecotone) soil | place: Antarctica | reverse complement strand
TGCTTAAATGGCAATACCAATCAGTCAAACGCTCGACGAGTTGGCGCAACACAATCGCCGTTCAACGCATTGATATTCGAGAACTTCTTGAAGACAGTCCGAGTCTCAGACGTGAAGTGGCAGATAAAATCGCCGTCGCTTATGAGAAAGCGGTGCTCGCCGCCGAAGTTGAAACAGGTATCGAAAAGCAAAATTTCCCCTCCGCCTGTCCGTTTTCGTTTGAGCAAATTTTGGATGAAGATTTCTTGCCGAGCGAACCGAAATAAAATATGAGCATTTCAACATACAAAGGCACAATCGAAAACGGGCAGATCAAACTTGAAGGCAATGTAAAACTTCATGAGAAAACGGAAGTCTATATAGTCGTTCCCGAAGCAAAACCAAAATTTGATTTAGCGAGAATAGCAGCGGAAATGCCGAAAGAAAATCAGCCTTGCGAAGAACTTTAATTTGAATGACACCAAAACAAACTAAAAACAGAATCTCCAAGAAAGCTGGGAGTTTTACCGAGTCGGTGATCCGCGAAATGACGCGCGAGGCTATGAAATACGGCGCGGTTAATCTTGGACAAGGCTTTCCCGATTTTGCCGCGCCGGAAGATATCAAGCAGAAGGCGATGGAAGCAATTGCCGCCGACCATAATCAATACGCGATAACCTGGGGCGTGAAAAGTTTTCGTGATGCGATTGCCCGAAAGACGAAATGGTTTTTAGATTTAGATGTTGATGCGGAAACCGAAATTACCGTGACGTGCGGTTCGACCGAGGGAATGATCGCGGGAATGATGGCAACGGTTGATGCAGGCGAAGAAGTTATTGTCTTTGAGCCGTTTTATGAGAACTATGCGCCCGACGCGATTCTTTCTGACGCAAAACCCGTTCACGTTCCGCTTTATAAAGACGAAAGCGGCTGGTATTTTGAACGAGACGACCTACGCGCTGCTTTTAATGAAAAAACAAAAGCGATTATTATCTGTAATCCGAATAATCCGACCGGAAAAGTTTTCACGCGCGAAGAACTCGAATTTATCGCCGGATTGTGCGCGGAGTTCGACGCGCTCTGCTTTACGGATGAAATCTACGAACACATCATCTACGATGCAGTCTCAAGTCTCAGGTCTCAAGTCTCAAGTTTGGATGTCGCCGCACGGTTGACGACTGAACACATCTGTATGGCGCAGCTTGACGGAATGAAAGAGCGGACGATTGTCGTTAATTCGCTGTCGAAAACCTTCTCGGTGACGGGTTGGCGGGTTGGTTACTGCATCGCTCCACCGGAAATTACCAACGCTATTCGTAAGGTTCACGATTTTTTAACCGTCGGCGCAGCAAATCCGTTACAGCACGCGGGCGCCTACGCTTTAAGTTTACCCGAAAGTTATTACAATAATTTGCAAAAGGAATATCAGAAGAAACGTGACTTTATTGTTCCTGTGCTGCAGGACGCGGGCTTTAAATGCGATTTTCCGGATGGCGCATATTACGTGATGAGTGACATTTCGGATTTCGGTTTTAAGGATGACATCGAATTTACAAAATATCTGATTCGTGAAATCGGCGTTGCGGTCGTTCCCGGTTCGTCCTTTTATCACGATAAAAATTTAGGCAAAAGCCAGGTTAGGTTTTGTTTCTGTAAAAAGGATGAAACTTTAGAAGCGGCGGCGGAAAGACTGCAAAAACTAAAAACAAAAATTTAAGAAAAAATTTTGGAAACAAAAAGACCGGCACTTTGTATAAAGTGTCGGTCTTTTTAAGTTTAACTTAAAAAAGCTTATCTCCTGTTTGAGTTAGTCATATTGCTGTTGCTTCCGGTCATCTGATTAGTCATCGAATCGGTTGCACTAACTTTCAAATTGTTTTTAACGCTTTTCACACCGTCAATTTCCTGTGCGGTTTTGACAGCCATTGTTTGTTGTTCCTTAGTTCCCACTGTTCCACTAAGCGTTACAACATCATTGGTGACGTCGACATCAATGGTTGAATCTCTCAAACCGGCAGTGGTTGCCAGCGCAGCTCTGGTTTTTGTCCACAGCCAACTATCATTGATGCCCGAACCGACGGTTCTTCCCGATGCTTTGGCTTCTCTTTCGTATCTGTCCTTGTCACGGTCATAATCGGCTCTGCTCATGTTTGAATTCATACTCATCATATTTGAGTTCGAACTCATTGTGTTTGAACTCATCATATTTGAGTTCATCATATTTGAGTTTGCCATGTTTGCCGCGACGTTTGAATTAACAACGACAGCTTTGTTTGAATTCGTTTCTTTGATTGTTTCGCAACCAACAAATGCCATTGAAAAAATGGCGACTAATGTAAATAATGTGATTTTTTTCATATTGATTCCTCTGTTAAATTAAAAACTTCAAATAAAAGTTAAAAAACTTCTTTAGTATCCTAGTATAACTAACACAAAATTTGCAAAATGAAAACCGGGCTAAAAGCATTTAAGGGCTAAATTATAAAAATTTTTCGAATTTTCCGTGCGCCGCTCTTTAGTTGCTTCCGAGTTATGATTCGGGAATTTAATTTTTTAAAATCTCACCCGCCGCGCGAAGTCCGTGATAAAATGCTTCTTCAAACAGCGCGATGCCGCTTAAGTCCGAATGCACGAAATGGATATCGCGATACGACTTTTGCGCCTGTTCGCGCGCTCCTGACCACAGGAAGTTCGGGCGCGGCGAAATCATCGCGTGTCCCCAGCGCATTATGTCAATTCGCGTCGTTAGCTCGAAAATATCTTTGTGAGCGCGTGACAAATCCGTCAAGCAAATATCGGCTAATTCCTTCCAGCCTAATCCAAAAAGTTTCGCGCGGGCGTTTTCCTCCGCGCACATCGGGTAATAATATGTTAAAACGGTTGCGCCGTGATCGATGCCTTTCTGATGAGTTGCGTTGACATAACCTAAACCAGGACTTTCATACAAAACATTATCCCACGCGAGCGGAAAATCTTTTTCAAATTGCGTTTTCGGACGGTCTTTCAAAAAAAGATTTGCCACAAACCAGGCGTTATGCTGAAATTCTTTGACGTATGCGGGCGGATTTGCCCGAAAATCACGAATCAGATAATTTGCCGTAAAAATCGGCGCGGCAAAAACAACCGCTTCGCAATGAAAACCTTTTAACTCATTTGTTTCCGTGTTGAGGCAAACGACATCGACGTCTTTTTCATTTGGAATAATTTCAAGCGCGATTGTTTTCAGACGCGTTGTATCTTTTACTTGCTCGTGCAAAAAATTTATAAAACGTCCGTTGCCTTCGGGAAATGTGATAAAGGCTTGTGAGTCTTTGCCTGATTCGCGAACGCGCGAACAGAAATAAAAAAGTCCCGCCCACGCCGATGTTTGTTCGAGTTTCAAGCCGTAATCATCGCGGCAGGCGTAATCGCAGTACCAAAACAATCTTTCGGACGTAAAACCTTTTTTCCTTAAAAAATCGCCGAACGAAATTTTATCAAGACCCGTTACTTCTGCATCGGTCGAGCAATCCGCGATTGGCACGACGAAGGCGCGTCTTCCGTTAACATCGCGCCAATTGACCCAAAAATCAATCTGTTTTTGAAATTCGGCAAGCTGAAATTTATCTTCTTCGCTGGCGCCGACATTCAAATATAAACCTTCATACCAACGACCTTTGTAAAAAACTCTTTCTTCGGGTTCACGGCAGAGAAATTGTTCTTTGATTAAAATTTCGCCGCGCTCGTTTCTGCCTTCGGTGAGATTCATTTCCTCGAGCAACGAGACGAGTTCTGTATTTTCCCGGAAAGGAACAGGCAAATAATGTGCGCCCCACGGGTAGCCAACTAGGTTTGAAACGCCGCTCTGAGAAGTTCCGCCGATTTTATTTTCCAGTTCGAGAAGAACGAAATCATTAAAGTTTTCCTTTTGAAACTTATAAGCAGCTGTCAGACCCGCCGCTCCGCCGCCGACAACTGCAACTTTAATTGTTTCCCAATTTTGTTCGGGAACCAGGGCGTTTCGATTCTCGCGCAGAAGATGCCCGACATCGACGTTTGCGCCGACAATCTCGCCGTCGGGAAATTTACCTTCTGAAAAATTTGATTTGCACGCAGAAAGCGCGAACGGCAAGCCTAAAAAGGTGGACAAAATTTCTCGACGCGTGAATTTAGACATCGATTTTCAAAGCGTGAGTTCATCTAAAATCAAAATTTTCAGTTCCGTAACTCGTTTCAAGTTTTTATCATTGCACAAAAAGGCATCACAACCGTTATCCAAAGCAGCAGCAATTTGCAAAGCGTCGGGTGTTCGCAGATTATATTTGGCGCGAAGTTCGGCAGCACGTTCGGCAATTGTCGAATTGATAAGCCGGGTGAAAAAATTCGGGCTGTTTTGTAAAATATCGCGGTAGCGTTGCTTAAGGTTGATATTTTGATTGCGAATCGGGTGAACCAAAACTTCGCACAGTGAAATGACGGAAGTTACGCCTGTAATTTCTCCGCTTTCGACACCCTGAAAAATTGCCGTAACCAACATGTCAAAAGTTGGATTAGCTTCGACAAAATAAATTATCGGCGCGGTGTCAAAACCAAGTGTAGAAACGTTTTTGAGCGCATCATCTAATTTCATTACGGGCGATGCTCCCATTCGTTACGAAGTTCATTGACATATTCCTGAGCATCAATTTCTTCCCATATTTCTGCGCCCAAACCGTGAAGTTCCATAATGCTTCGCTTTTTATCCGGTTTGGTTTCTCCCCTGCCGTTGGCTAATTCTCCCGCTATTTTCGACAGAAGCTTTAGTTGTTCGTCGTGGGCTAAAGGCTTAATGTGTTGTTGATAAATTGTTTCGATATTTGTTTGCATCGTTTTTTTCCTCAAAAACATTTTAACAGAAATTTTATTCAAATTTGCGCCATTCGCTTTCGTAATATCTGACTAAAGCTTGATTGTCGAGCCGGTTGATTTCGATTTCTTCGTTTTCGGGCAGAGAAGTATCAGACGAAAACTCGAACATCGAGGCGAAAGTTTGATTATTTAGAAATTTTAATTCGATTGTTTCAGGCAATCTTGTCGGCGCGTCAAACGGTTCTAATTTTCCTAAAGCATAACCCCAAATTCCGAAACTCGGCACGGTTGTTTGAAAAGGCTTGACGGAAAAGCCTGCCGATTCAAGCGTTTTGACGATACACCAGAAAGATTTTCTGGCAATCAAAGGCGATGTGCATTGAATGACGACCGAAGCATCCGGCTTAAGTTTTGCTCGCAGGAGATTATAAAAGCGCGTCGTGTAAAGTTTCCCCAGAGCAAAATTGTTTGGGTCGGGGAAATCAACGATGGCGACATCAAACGATTCTACAGACGTGTCGCTAAGCCACACGTAAGCGTCCGCATTGATGACGGAAACTTTTGGATTATCCAAAGAACGTTCGTTTAATTCACCCAGAGCAGAAACTTTGTTGGCGATTTTTGTCATTGCCGGGTCGAGGTCAACGAGCGTGACCGATTCAACCGACGGATATTTCAAAATTTCTCTGACCGCTAAACCGTCGCCGCCGCCAAGAACCAAAACACGCTTCGGATTTGCGCCCGATGCCGCAAACGCCGGATGAACGAGCGCTTCGTGGTAGCGGTATTCATCGAACGAATTAAACTGCAAATTGCCGTTGAGAAAAAGCGAATAACCTGTTTTTCCCTTGGTCACGACGATGCGTTGATACGGCGAACTTTCGGCGTAAACGATATTGTCGGTAAACAAAGAATCTTCGGCGAGCGATGTTAGATAATCGGCTTTGATAAAAGCGATAAGGAGCAGGACGATAATTATAAAACCTTTGACGCGCAGGAGTGTAACGTTTTTTTTGATGAGCGGTTCGAGCAGCCACGTTCCCCAAATGCCGACCACCGCGTTTATCATTCCAAACAGCAGAGATGTTCGCGTCAGTCCAAGTTTCGGCACGAAAAAAAGCGGGAAAAGTAAGGAAGCGGCGAGCGCGCCGATATAGTCGAAGGCGAGAACGCGTGAAACGAGGTCTTTGAAATCAAGTTTGTCCTGCAAAATCCGCATCAGGAGCGGAATTTCCAACCCGACCAGCGTTCCGATCCCAAACACAATCGCGTAAAGCACCACCGAAAAATAACTTAATCTGGCGAATGAAAGAAAAAGAAGCGGCGCGGAAAATCCGCCGAGCACGGCGACGGCGAATTCGATGTCAATAAACTTTTCGGGAATACGTTTTTCGATAAAACCAGAAAGCCAGGAGCCGACGCCCATCGCAAACAGATAGACGCCGATGATGATCGAGAACTGCGTCACCGAATCGCCGAGCACGTAGGAGGAAAGCGTGCCCGCGAGCAGTTCGTAAATCAAACCGCAAGTGGCAATTATAAACACGTTGAGGAATAAAAGCGGTGTGCGGTTCATTGATGTTTTACTGCTCTATCCGACTACTCAGCCGTGAATAGCGGCGGCGATGATAATCGCAATGCCAATCATTATCGAACCGATGACGATTCCGAGCGCGGTGTTTTGATCTTCTTCGATTTCTTTGCGAATCGGAAATGCTCGGCTTAAAACAGCGTAAGCGATGCCAAAGAAAACTAAACCGATAAAAACAAAGAGCAGTGTTGAAACCAAAACTTCTAAAAGTTGATCAAGCTTAACGACCAACGTCAGCGCGTTTGTCTTAAAAATAAAATTTAGCATTATTTTCCTCCACGAAAACCGGTATAAATAAACGGCATTCCAAGTCTCGAATTGCGTCCTGAATTGGCAAACTCCCAGCCGAACCAAGCCGACGCCAGATACAGCAAAATTACGCACGCCCCGAAAATTAAAAAGAGTGTTTTGACCATATTTTTTCTAATGATAAACGGGTTTGATTGAGCATTTACCGGTTACTGCTCCTCGCTACCAGTTTGAAACATACTTTCGCTCCAGCGTTTGGATTCAAACATTAATTTTCGAATTCCACCGAAAATCGGGAAAAGCGACAGCACAATAAACGCCAGAAAGAAATTGACGCCGCGATTGACATTTTGCTCGACTTTGACGCTGACGGGCAAAGGCTGCGTCGAGTTTTCCCAAGTGCCTTCGACGCGAAGCGTATATTTTCCCGCAGGCAGCGCCGAAACGGTCGCGTCTGTAGTTTGTCCGCCTTCCGCCCAACTTCCGTCGCTGTCCGCGCCGGTGTAATATTCTATATCTATCGGAACCGATTCAACTTCGTTGTTTTGTTCGTTGACCAAATCGACATCAAGATTTGCCCACGAATTATTGACCGGCGCGTTTGCCGTGATACGCACGTTGCGTCTGCCTTTTATTTCAAACGACTGCGAAAAAGCGGTCTGCGCCGTGTTCGAATTTGCAGTCGGTAAAAGCGTTACTTGCTGTGATAAAACCGTGCTGGTCAATCCGGCGACCGGAATCATAAGAATTCCTGCAACGAGCAAAATTCCCAACATCAGTAAGCCGTATTTAATGTAAAATCCGCCGGTGAACGGTTGATTCGGCGCAACCGAAAAGGGCTTCGGTAAACCTGAAACATTAAACGCTTTTTCAACTTCCGTGTTGGTCAGATAATTTCCCGCCGACCAATTTATTTCATTGTTTGAAATTTCCTGCGAAAGCATTAGCGGCGCGGCAACAAAATCAATTGCCCGCACCGTTTCGCCCTGCTCGACGCGCCAGTAAAATTCACCTTTCACGTGTTCGACTTTGGCGTGCGCATCTTGAAAAATCTTGAAACTTTTGCTGTTATAACTAACTGTTTTTCCATTGACAGAAACTTCCGCCGCATTAATTGGTTCGACAAAATTCCAGTGATTATCCGAATGCACGAGCCACCGAAAACCGATATTTGGATTGTAAAGCAGATATTCATCCCAGAAGTAAGATTCGCCTTCAATGCTCACGCTTCGGACAACCGCGCCGATGATTTTCAATTTTGCGTCGCCTTCGAAAGTCCCTTCCGCGCCTATTTGCAAAACAAACTCATGTGGTGAAGGTGAAGGCGAAAGCGCGCGTAAAAATTTCAGATTGCCTTGATTAACGTCTAATAAAGAATTGCAAAATGGACAAGTTACGCGCTCGGTCTTGTCAGGCGCATTAAGCTGTAGACTGCCGCCGCAGTTCGGACAACCCATTGCGCCGACAGTAACGCGTCGCGCTTTCCGTTCGGCAGATTTTGCGTCATTTAAGCCGATGTCGGCAAGCGTAACTTCCTGTCCGACAAAGACAAACGGCGGAGTCGTACTGTAATCAATCGTGCCGAAAGCCTTGTCTTGACCGGATAAATCAGCGTAATTGCTTTGCTCGTTAGGCGTTAATTGATAGGGGATTTCGCCCTCCGCTGCAACCGAGGTCGCTGTGCCTTTTTCCGTCACAATAAACGCTGTTTTATTTGAAATTTCCGGAACTGTTTGTCCGAGCTGCAAATTTTCAAATGCAGGGACTTGCACATTTTCGGGCAGCGGCTGGTAGAACGTCAGATAAATTTTCCCCTGCGCTTCGGCGAGCCAGCCGACCCAGCCGTTCGAGAACGTCGCGTACCATTCGTCCCAAAATCCGCCGAGTTCGTGTTTGAGCTGCGCGCGTCCGGTCAATTCAAATCGATGTCCGAGATATGTACCGCTCAAACCTATTTTCAGAGGCGATTCCGATTCGACAATTTCAGCAACTTTCCCCAAATCTTCAAGTTTCCGGTCTTTCCGAGCGATCGCCGAACGGCAGAACGGGCAAACGAGAACAATCGTCGAACCGGCTTTAAATTCAATCGGCGCGGCGCAGGACGGACAATTTGCTTGTAAAACGCTCAGATTTTGCCTCCCACAATTTTAGATTTTAGACTTGGTATTTTAGAGTTGTCAGAGAATTCACTTCCGCGTTCTATTTTTTGTAGTCGTACTTGCTTTGCTCCGAGCAGTTTGCTTAAATTTTCTTCCCAACTCCAGATCGGACGCATTCGGCAACAATATAGATTAAAAGTGGCAATTTTGTGTTCCGGGTAAGTGTGGCAGGCAAGATGCGATTCGGTCAGCATAACTAGCCCTGTGATGCCGCCCGCGCCGTCGAATTTATGCCAGATTTCTTCACCAATAATTTTCAAATCCAGGTCGGCGATGAGCATTGCGAAGACGACGCGAAGTGTTTTGACCTCGCGCAATTTTTCCGCTTCGCATCCGGCGGCTTCAATTAACCATTCAGTTCCGACAATCATTTTTATTTGCTCAATTCTTTTCTGAAATCACTAAAAATCGGCTTTGGCAAAGCTGACATTTTCTTAAAAGTTAGCTACGAAAACCGTCGGGCAAAAGTTTTCTAAACATTCGGAGAAATATCTACGTTATAATGCTTTTGGAAAAGCAATGTTGAAAAAAACTATAACCAAAAAGTGTGTCTTTGTCATATCCTGGCTGGCTCTGGCAGCGAGTTTTTCTGCTTGTTTCTCGGCTGCTTCAAAAGACGACGACCGAAAAATCTCACAAAGCGGCACGCCGAAATTGGTAAAAGATTACAGAAAAGGACAAGTTGTCGGACGAATAGCGTCGGATGAAATAACGGAAAGCAGCGGACTCGTCGCGTCGAAATGTCAGGAAAATGTGTTATGGACACACAACGATTCGGGCGGTGGTGCATTTATATTCGCAATCAACTCGGCAGGCAAAAAGCTCGGCACTTTTCGCGTGAAAGGCGCGACAAACGTTGATTGGGAAGACATTGCCACTTATAAAAGCCCCGCCGGCGAATGTTTTTTATACATCGGCGATATCGGCAACAATTCTCGAGCACGCAATGATTTGGGTGTTTATGTGGTTGAAGAACCGCTGGTTTCTAAATCAGATGTGTCTTCGAGCAAAAAAAATCCGATAGACATTAGCAGTTATAAATTGATTAAAATTAATTATCCAGACTCTCGGCACGATGCCGAAACGCTGCTCGTCCATCCGCAAACTGCTGACATCTACATTTTGACAAAAGAGTTAAGCCGTTCCGCGGGTGTTTATAAACTCGCAAATAATTACACTTCAGACACAATAAACAAACTCCAAAAAATAACAGATTTATCCGTTCCGGCTATTCCAAGCGGCTTTTTGACCGGCGGCGACATTTCTTTCGATGGCAAAAGAGTGGTTGTCTGCGATTATTTTGCGGCTTACGAATTCGCTCTGCCGGAAAATTCAAAAAGTTTTGAAGAAATTTGGAAACAAAAACCGCTTACAATTTCAATCGGCGAACGAGAACAGGGCGAAGCCGTCTGTTACTCCTTGGACGGTAAATCAATCTTTGCCACGAGCGAAAAGAAAAATTCACCAATCTTTGAAACCAAACAAAATTAAAAAGAATTTATCAGTATCAAGAAAATTTGTTTATAATCGAATTTATTACAAAATTTTTGGAGGCTTTCCGCATATCTATGAAAAATGAAACACTAAATTTCGACACCGCAAATGGTGCGACCACCGCTTATGTCGCGCTGCCCGAAGAGGCAAATTCCAATAACAGAGCTATTATTATCATCCACGAATACTGGGGCTTAAACGACCATATCAAAGACATTGCGGGGCGTTATGCAAGCGAAGGTTTTACAGCCGTTGCGCCCGACCTCTATCGCGGCAAAACGGCTAAAACGCCTGACGAAGCGACAAAATTGATGAATGCGCTTGAGCTTGAAGACGGTTTAGAGACGATAGCAAAGACGATCACGACAGCGACCGAAAAATATAAAATTTTGCAGTTTGGAATTACCGGATTTTGTATGGGCGGAACTTTTGCGCTGCAGGCGGTTTGCCATCTGGAAGGTTTGAGCGCAGCAGCGCCAT
>MWWB01000401.1_pt1 | contig 10791 bp, 10 predicted proteins | sample 1047291 | NCBI WGS metagenome assembly MWWB01 (sample SAMN06349976, study PRJNA376086) | soil metagenome | isolation source: MS4-1 sample Antarctic (ecotone) soil | place: Antarctica | reverse complement strand
AAGCAATAGTATGGGTAATTATGAATAAGCTGAAATTGCAGCGATCTTTCAAGTCATTGTCGTTTAGTTAAGAGGCAACTGCTTTATTTTTCATGCCAAGATGCAAAGGAACAAAGTTCTTTTCCTGGCGTCTTTGCGTCTGTTTTCTTAGCGTCTTTGCGTGAAATATTGCTTTACTAAATGACATTAATAGTTCTAAAATTATAAACCTTCTTTCCCTCGTTGTTTTGTTATATAATTTATTGCAAACTTTAATACCGTATCGTTATTGTTCATTCTGGATTTAATATCATGCACTACTGTAAAATCAGGAAGAACGCCGCGACCAACAGGTTGTGAAATCGTATCAACATCAACAGCGGTAAAAATGCGTATAGTAGGTATTCTAACTTTTATCTTACTCGCCGGAAGGACAAGAAGCAAATAATTTCCACCTGTCGCACCGTAGTAGCACCCTCCGGTTTCTTCCCCTATTATAGTTGCCCGTTTATGATACTTAGCAAGAGCTACAAATTCTGAGGCTGCCGAAACCGTTCCCCCGTTAGCTAATACAATCAGGTTTCCTTTAAAGGGGTAATCTTTCACAGGCTCTCTCACTTTAGCGCCGGGATACCTGTAATCAACCTGGAAAGTTCCCCCGCTATTTTTTACTTTTCTTAAAGTTTGAAATTCGCGCGGATTTGCAACATAGTTTATATAAGTAAAATGATCTGCCACCATTTCTGAGCGTTGTATATGTTTGAAAGGAGCAGAAGCAAGATAAGCATACAGGTCAGTTACATTTCCATTATTTCCGCCACCGTTGTCTCTTACATCTACAATAAGATTATTAGCATGTCTGTTATCAAGTGCCTTGAAAATTGAACGTAGCGTATCGCGGTATGTTGCAATAGAAGAAGCAGCTTCAAAAGTATTTATCCTGAGAACTGCAGCAGCTATACTATCTATAAAATGTACTGATATTTCAGGATGAAATTTTTCTTTCTTATCAACCCGTTCAATTTGCTTTTTAGTTAATGCAGTTATTTTCAGCAACTCCTGCCTGCCTGTTGAGGGATCAATTACTTCAACACTGAACTTCGCAGGTTGATCAATGCACAATGCATACCCTTCTCTGAACAAAGAGCCTTCCAGAATATGATATTTGAACGTTTGATTATATCCATCAGCAGGTAAAGCTTTAAATAACGTTTGTATTATTTCACCGATACTTTTTCCATTAACAGATAATACCTGCCACCCTGTTTTGCCTTTTGCTTCGCTGCTGAAATCGTACTTAATAAAAGCATTATTATTGATGAAAGTTAGCGTAAGGGGAATGCACTTAAAGTTTGTTAAAGCAAAATTCTCCGCCTCATTAGATACACTAACATTAGTATGAACGCACCTTATTTTTGCCGTTAAGGGAAGCAATAATTTTAAAAATTCAATATGCGTCATTGGTTTATTTAACAGCTTGTAAGTGCTGTCAAAAGTATTATCCATTTCTTTTTTACGGGTGTACCAATAAAGACCTGGATGAGCTTCTTCCAAACTTGTACGAAGAATTTTAAAATCTGATTGTAAATCTTTGACACCGATTATATCGCCTTTCTTATTTGAATTAAAACAATTAGATAACGATACTGAAAACGTGATGAGGAGTATTAATTGTAGCAGTTTAGTTTTAATCGCCATACACTCCAAGATAAAGATGTTTGTTGATTTTAACAGGTAACAGCGTCTACAAATTATTTTAAATTTGGTCTTAAAGTTTGAGAATTACACGTTCGGGAATTTATTAGTTTATACAATACGACTGCCGAAAGGGATACAAACTGCAGAATATTAGAAAAGTTTCTATTGCCTTTTTAGCAGATATAAAATAAGTAACCGAACGATTCATTTTCATCCTTATATTTAAAATCTTATTTTGAAAAAACTTACAGGAGAGTAAGTGATCGTGGTAACTGTAAATAAAATTGTTCAAATGATTATTTCTTCTAAAGCTATTATGAAAAATCTTTATTGCTGCTTTTTTTGCATGTTTATATTATCGTATATAAACTTCAGCTATTCGCAAACTAACCAGTCGAGCGCCAATCGTCCGAACATTCTTTTTATCATTTCTGATGATCATGCTTACCAGGAAATTGGAGTTTACGGCAGCAAAATTGCGAAGACCCCTAACATTGACAGAATTGCAAAAGAGGGCGCTATTTTTAGAAATTCATTTGTAACGAATTCTATTTGCGGCCCAAGCCGGGCAACATTACTTACCGGAAAATACAGCCACCTTAATGGTTATAAAGCAAACGAAGGAAAGTTTGTGGATCAACCAACTTTTCCTAAAGTTCTTCAGCAAAGTAATTATCAAACAGCCTGGATAGGAAAGATGCACCTTGGAAGCTTACCCAAAGGATTTGACTATTTCAATATCCTTCCAGGGCAGGGAATGTATTATAATCCTGACTTTATCGAAAATGGTGATACCACAAGGATTGAGGGATACGTTACAAATGTTATTACAAAGCTTACTACAGATTGGTTAGACAAAAGAGATAAAACAAAACCTTTTTGTTTGGTAGTAGGTGAAAAAGCAACTCACCGGGAATGGCTGCCCGACATACAAGACTTAGGTGCATTTGATAATGTTGAATTTCCGTTGCCTTCAACTTTTTTCGATGATTATAAAGGACGAATTGCAGCTGCCAACAACGATATGACGATAGATAAAACAATGTTGCTGAAAGGAGATTTAAAAATACATAATGATAATACAACCGGGGTTTATAGAAGGTTAACAGGAAATCAGAAAAAGGCATACGAAGATTATTATGGGAAGATAAGTAAGGAGTTTGACGAGAAAAACCTTTCAGGCGAAAGTCTTGCCAAATGGAAATACCAACGATATATGAGGGATTATTTATCTACAGCAAAATCTCTCGATAGGAATATTGGCCATATACTGGACTATCTTGACAATAAAGGTCTTGCAAAAAACACGGTTGTTATTTACGTTTCTGACCAGGGTTTTTACATGGGCGAGCATGGTTGGTTTGATAAGCGGTGGATGTATGAAGAGTCGTTGAGAACACCGTTTGTAATGCGTTACCCTGGTGTAATAAAGCCCGGCACTTTCATTGATAAATTTGCCATCAATATTGATTGGGCCCCCACCATTTTAGATATTGCGGGAGCTAAGGTGCCACAGGATATGCAAGGTGTTTCGCTGCTACCTCTTTTTAACAGCAATGGCAAAAACACTGCCTGGAGAAACGAAGTTTATTATCATTATTATGAATACCCAAGGCCACACCGTGTGTCTCCTCATTTTGGTATTAGAACAGATAGATATAAGCTGATATGTTTTTATGGTGAAAAGAAGGCATGGGAATTATTTGACCTTCAAAAAGATCCCCGCGAACTAAATAACCTGTACGATAAAACGGAAAATGCAAAAACAATTGCGCAGTTAAAAGAGAGGTTACTTCGCCAGATTAAAAAATATAATGATGACGAGGCGCTGCAGATATTCGAAAAATCTCAAAGCTTGCCAACGTAGCGTAAACCGAGGTTACCAAGCTTATAACCAAATTTTACATTTATTGTAAAATATTTATCTTCTGTTTTGGTTCCTCCTCTTAAATATCCGCTTGCATAATCCCGACTTCTTTTGGTTAAGTCAGAAGCAATGGTTGCATTCTCTGAAGACAAATATTTTTCGTATAAAGAAGGATCAATAGATGATTTACTTGCGTCGTCTATATAGTCAGTACTTGTGTACCTGTAAAGGAACTCCAGTCTTACATTAAAAGCAGGAGATAGTTCGTATTTAGCACCTGCACCAAAAGGAAGGCACAACTGTGTTAACTTATATCCCGTTCTGCCCGGGTATTCTGTAAAGCCTTGTCCTTCGGTAAGTAAAGGTTTAAGATCAATCCAGGTGCCATTATAATAAGTTTGAGGTTTAAAAGAAAAAACGCCAACGCCTGCCATAACATAAGGATTGAAGTTTGCTTTTGCAAGAGGGTAATACTCGCCTATCGCTGCTACCTCAAACATGCTGCTTCTATAACTTAAGTTCCTGTAGGGATACAAACCGTTTTTGTCGGCACCTGCTACCCGGCCGAAAGTCATCTCCAATCTTGCTCCGAGTAAATTCTTATATGTTACTCCTCCGTACAAACTTATGTTTGCCTTTGTAGATTTCCAATCAACAGTAGAGGGTAGAAAAATGGAAGACTTTTTCCTCCCGACATCTGTGGCGCCATTCATTGTTCCGAGGGACATGCCAGCTTCAAAATCAAATTCTGGCATGTATTCAATTGAAGGAACGTTTGTGATAATAGGCGCTGGATTACCAGGAACACTGTCGGCGCTTCTTGCTAAATCGGAAGGCGAAAAGATCTCAAGTTCAGGGGTTTCTCTGTATAACTCCAGTCTTCCGGTCACACAAATAGTCTTGTTTAAATAAAATATTTCGGGACGGGGAGGAAAGTTCGATCGGTTTTTCTCATCAATTACAATTGTCAGTTTTTGATTTGGATATACTCCCCCCATACGCAAAAGAGTGAATTTATTGGGAGCATTTTCAAGATATATAGCATCAACTATATTATCGCAAATGGTTACAATACTTCCGATGTTATTAAGAGCTTCTGCAGAAGTTATTTTTCTTTGTGCTAATAAACTATTCCCAATAATTGTAAATACAGCAATTAATAAAATATTAGTTCTCTTAGCCCAACGTAAGACCATAACACAGTTAATTTTTTTCAAAATAAAGAAAACTTAGGGTAATAATTGTTTTGCGTTCTAAAAAATACGACGAAGATTGCTTGTTAAGCTATAGACAGGATTGGAAGAATGAATGCTCGTAGCGAACCAAAATCGCACAGCCATTTTAAATATGTCGCTAATGAACCTCTAACTATGAATTGGCTTGTGCATTACTAACGGAACAAGGAACAGGTATCCTTTTCATGCGTACAAAAACCTCTTTTTACAACATGTTTCTTACCGAAACAAATATTACCCGCCAATTATAAATGAATACATTTATTACTACCTCAGGCTTATTAAAGAAGATAAGGGGTAACGCAAATTTCTATGGCCCATTAAATCAACTTTTACAGAGCCTACAACAATAGGGCTTTCAATTCTAACAGGAACCCTGTTAAAATCATCAGTTACCCAAACAGTCATTTTTTCACCACCTTCAAATATGGTTCCTTTTAACAATAAGGGCTTAAACTTAATCGTTCTAAATCTGCCAAACTTGGTTTTTATATTTTCCCTGCCTAAGTACTTAATATATAGATTGGAAACTTCATTATCCAAAAACATACTAAAAGGTATTCTATCGCCTTCCTTATATCTGCTAAAATCAATATTACGTGCATAATAAATAGCGCTTAATACATCCTGAACACAATTTGGAACTTTAAAAACCCCATTAGTAGTTATTGCTGTGTTAGCCATCTGGTTAAATGTAACGTTCTCATATTTTTTATATCCGCCTTCTTCTATGTTCCTAATAAATTTATATGGTTGAAGAGTGGCAGTATCAAAATAAGTTTCGTAACGGTCGCGTACTTTAAATATCCAATCGTACTTACTGTTGCTTTGGCCTAAGCCTACAGAATGATAAACAGGCTTGTTGTTAAGCCTTTCTAAAGTAGTAGTAAAGTTTGCATTACCAGCATTAACAAACATACCAAGCGCTGAATAATAAACTATATAAGAAGTATTTTCGCCCGCAGCAAATGCTCTGTTACGTAGGCCACAAAAATCGTCACCCGCCTGTAAATGAACACACAAGAATATTGATAATAGAACGAGGAGGGGTTTTTTCACGCTGTTTTACTTCTAAATAATTTTATGCCTAAAATAAACAAACTACCCGCCAAAGCAGGAACAACCAAATTTATTAACCAAATGCCGGTTGCAGTAAGTACAATCCCTAAAGTATTGTTACTAAATAACCCAAACAAATGAATGCTTAGTTGTCCGCGCAAACCAAGCTCTGCAAGTGCAATAGTTGGCACTATTGCCAATGCAAGAAACATTACCATGGTTAGCCAGCAACTTTGCAATAATGTTATCTGAACATCAAATACCTGCAGCAATAAAACATATTGAGAAATGAAAACACTGTAACGCAGCAGCGACATAAGCAGAACTTTCAAAAGTTCTTTCCATTCAAACTCTTCAAGCTTCTGTATAAAAAAAGCATACTTTGATACAAAAGGTATCCTTTCTAATAATTTTATAAACCAGCTTATCTTAAAATATACAAATAGCAAAATGAATACTCCTGCCAATGATCCAAATAACAGTACCCTTATCCATTTCATTGGTAACCCAACGTCTAATTGCGGAAGGCTTTCTAAATTATAGCGTAAAAAAATAAGGCCCATCCAACCAAATAAAACCGTAATTATTAACTGGCTGATGTTACCAACAAAAGTTAATGCAATTGCCCTTATACGGTTTCCTTCTTTCACATAAAGTATGCGCCCAAAATATTCGCCTACACCATTTGGCGTATTCATAGCTACAGAAACACTAAGCCCCGATAGTACAGCTTTAAAGGCACGTAAGTACGAAATAGGTTGAATATGCTTTATAAGTACTTTCCATTTTAATGACTCAATACCCCAGTTCACAAACATTAAAAGAATAACTATAAAAAACTTCCAGCCTTCGCTGCCGGTTACTGATGCTTTTATTCCCGCCCATGATTGTTCCCAGTTATCATGTATAACAATGTGCCTGTAAATAGATATGGATAACCAAATAAAAAGAATAGGTCCTAAACAATAATTAATAAATACTTTGAACTTTTTAATAAGAGAAAAATTTTGCAAACCTACACGAAAAAAGTTTATTGCCTTTTTGCATCTAAATGATGGGTAGATATAAGCATATAAAGTATTTTCACAACAGGATGATTAAGAGTAGAAATATTATATTAGGAATTGATCCCGGAACCTTGTTGATGGGTTATGCCCTGATGGATGTAAGCACAGCCACACCCCAGTTATTAATGATGGATGTGCTTAAATTATCGGGCAAAAAAGATGCGTATGAAAGATTGCAGAAAATACATTGCACTGTTTGCGAACTTATAGTAACCTACAACCCTACAACTTTCGCAATCGAAGCTCCTTTTTACGGCAAGAATGTACAAAGTATGCTTAAGCTCGGACGTGCACAGGGCGTAGCTATTGCTGCAGCCATTCAGGCTGGTTTGACTGTAACAGAATACTCGCCAAAAAAAGTAAAGCAGTCTATAACCGGTAATGGTAATGCCGATAAAGACCAGGTTTGGAAAATGCTTCAAAGAATTTTGAAGCTGGAAGAAAAGCCTCACTACTTTGATGCTACCGATGCACTTGCAGTGGCGTTATGCCACCATTATCAATCCTCGTCAGTGTTTGGTGGCCGATTGGAAAAAGGACTAAAGGGTTGGGGAGATTTCATTGCAAAGAATCCGGGACGGGTTGAAGGCTGAGCGCCTAAGGTGTTACGCTAAACGGAAGCGTTTTGCGGTAAGCACTCAGGCTTTTCACCCGTTCAGCGTTTTGCGTTACGCACTCAGGATTTTCGTGTCATGCTTTCAGCGTTTTGCGTTACCCACTCACAATTGCCGCATCATGCGTTCAGCGTGTTTGCGTTAAGCACCGGGCATTTCGCATCAAGCGTTCAGCTTACTAACAATCTTCCCCTGTATCTCTCTCATTTCTTCATTAGACAACTTCAGCTTTTTGTTCAGCAAATTCATATCGTCTGTATGGTTTATCGGAATAAGATGAACATGTGCATGAGGCACCTCCAAACCAACTGTTAGAATATTTACACGATCACATTTGAATGAGCTTTCTATTGCCTTTGCGATTGGCTTTGCAAACACTAATAACTCTGCAAGGTATTCATCCGGCACATCAAAAATCTTGTCAACTTCAATTTTTGGTATCACAAGGGTGTGCCCTTTCTGTACCGGATTAATATCAAGAAAGGCAAAGAACCTTTCTGTTTCCGCTATTTTATATGAAGGTATTTGCCCTGCAATTATTTTTGAAAAGATGGTCATGTTACTTATTTTGTATTGCAGATTTAGCAACTTTTACCGGAATAAAAAAGCCGGGAAATTCCCCGGGCACACTCAGAACTTAAAACTCAACAACTACACAGTTATATTTTCGACTTTAAACTTTAGCATACCTGTTGGTGCGTGCACTTCAGCAATTTCACCTTTATGTTTACCAATTAATCCTTTGCCAATAGGTGATGAGGCCGAAATTTTCCCTGCTTTTAAATCAGCTTCCTTTTCACCTACAATTTGGTAAGTAACCGTTTTTTTAGTGGCAAGATTAGTAATGGTTACTTTAGTTAGTATGGTAACCTTACTTGTATCAATAGTATTAGTGTCAACAATTTTTGAATTTGCTATAACACCTTCTAAGTGCTTGATTTTTGCTTCCAGCATTCCCTGTGCTTCTTTTGCTGCATCATATTCTGCATTTTCTTTTAAATCCCCTTTTTCACGCGCCTCTGCAATAGCACGAGATGCAGCAGGACGGTCAACTGTTTTTAATGTGTGCAGTTCCTGCTTCATCAATTCGAATGTCTGCATTGTTACGTAATTAGTCTCGCTCATACTCATCTCAATTTATATAGACAAAAAAAATACAACGCCACAGATGCTGCAGCGTTGCAAGCAGCAAAAATAAGAAATTCAATAATCAAAACAAGCCTCTCATCATCATCATCCCTTTTTATAACTACCATTATTTTAACAGAGTATGCATTAAAAGTGGCTTATAAGTTGAAAGTTTATTACCAAAATGAAATACTATGCAAATCTCCTTTCATCCATTCCTTAGTAAAAACTCCACTTCAATTTCATTTGGCAAAAAAGAAGTTGGACCCTATTATTGGGTCGGCTATTGCCAGAACGGAATAAATTATTTTGCAGGCCAGACTTTCGTTACTCCTGAAGCAGGATTACTGAAACGCATTAGTTTATTTCCCTCCATTGTTTATGGTAATACAGATGCAACATTAACAGTGTATGAATTTGACCGCGTTAATCATACCTGGAAGCAACAATGTGCAGAGGTTAAAAGATTTGTGTCTAAAGCAATGGAAGGGCAATGGACAGATTTTGAATTACCAAGACTACAAGTAAATAAGAATGGGAGTTACGGTTTTAAACTGTCATGTAATGGCGGTGGTATGATGGCAATTGCAGAATGCCCCTGGAACAATTTTAATCCCTACCGCGAAGGTGAAGAGTGGATCGGTTCTTCCCAATTGATTGAGGGGAACTTTTATAAAGATTTTGACCTTGCTTTTGAGGGTGAAATAGAAACTCAATAAATACCAAGCTTATCTAAAAGCACTTTTGCCATTTTGTAAAATGCTTCATTAGAATAGCCTGCAATGTGAGGAGTGATAATTACATTTGGTCTCGACAACAGATCATTTAACTGTTCACGCTCTTGAGTTGTATAACTTATTAGTTTTTCATTTTCCAAAACATCAAGCCCTGCTCCTTTTATCTTTTCATTATTAAGAGCATTGATCAGAGCTGAGGTATCAGTAACTTTTCCCCGGCAGCAATTTAAAAAGTAAGGCTGTTGTTCAAGCGATTGAAAAAACGTTTCATTTGCAAGGTGATAAGTTTCTGCAGTAAGCGGAACATGTAAACTTATAACATCACTGTATTTACAAACCTGGTTAAAGCTTGCTTCTTTAATATAACCTTTGGCAAAGCCGAATTTATATTTGTCGTATGCTAATACAGTTACATCAAAAGCCTTGAGCAAGTTGGCAAAAGCACTTCCGTTGTTTCCATACCCTATTATACCAACTGTTTTACCAGCTAACTCTGTTCCTGTATTTTCATTGCGTAAATAAACGCCGCCCTTTATTTCGTTATGGCTTTTAGAGATGTTATTCATTAAACTTAATAACATCCCTAACGCATGCTCAGCAACAGCATTGCGGTTACCTTCAGGACTGCTGACACAATTTATTCCTTTACCTGCTGCATATTCCACATCAATTTGTTCCATACCACTTCCAAGCCTTCCAATCCATTTTAATTTTGCGGCTTCATCTAAAATTGATCTATCAATATTTATCCTTGTTGTTACTACCAGCCCTTCAGCATCCCCAATGATTTCTCTCAATTCTGCATAAGCTATTGAAGGTTGACATAAGACATCGTATCCATTCTTCTCAAGGGTTTGCCGGAGGTATGAATGAGCCTGGGCTGTAATAATAACTTTCTTACTCAATGTTCTTGTTATAAATATCTAATCAGTTAAACTGTTTCATCCGGAAGGTCAATGCAGCAAAATCGTTTACGCTTAATACTTCTGCACGTTTATTAAATAGTTCATCTTTCAACTCTTCTTCAGTAAATAATCCGCGAACTGCATTACGCAAAGTTTTTCGCCGCTGATTAAAAGCAGTTTTTACAAGATTGAAAAAAGCTTTTTCGCTTTTCATTTCGGGCACATGATTACGTCTTACCAATCTTATAACGCCGCTCATAACTTTCGGCGGCGGAGTAAAGCAAGCTGGATCAACATCAAAAAGATATTCAACTCTAAAAAATGCCTGTACCAAAACACTTAATACGCCATATACTTTATTGCCCTCCTTACTCGCTGCTCTCTCCGCCACTTCTTTTTGAAACATACCAACCATTACCGGAACTTTTTCCTTCCATTCTAAAATCCTAAACAAGATTTGAGTAGAAATGTTGTAAGGGAAATTTCCAACCACTGTAAACTC
>MWWB01000400.1_pt1 | contig 10793 bp, 15 predicted proteins | sample 1047291 | NCBI WGS metagenome assembly MWWB01 (sample SAMN06349976, study PRJNA376086) | soil metagenome | isolation source: MS4-1 sample Antarctic (ecotone) soil | place: Antarctica | reverse complement strand
TCGGGAGCATCACCTCGGCTTCCTTTGCTCTCTCAGTAGGGCTGGCGCTGATTAGTGCAGTGCTGCTAACTGGGGGGCTGGTCGGCATCTATGCTGCTCGTTCGGGGGCAACTGGTGTCCTTGGGCTTATAGGCTTCGCCTTGGCCTTTGCTGGTCAGGTACTGGCGGCCGGCGGGATCTGGTCAGAGGCCTTCGTTACGCCCGCTCTGGCCCAGGAGGCCCCTGAACTACTCTTGACCGATCCGCCGGGCATTGTGATGTTTGGGCAGATACTGACTTTCGGGCTTCTGACTGTGGGATGGTTAATCTTGGGTGCAGCTATCTTTAGGGCAAGAGCGTACCCACGTGTGGCCACTGTACTCGTGCTGGTCGGGGCCGTAGTCCAGGCGTTGCCCTTCTTGCCCCCCGCAATCGGCGTGCCAGGGGCCGTTGTCTTCGATGTTGGCGTGGCGTGGCTAGGCTTTGCGCTCTTGACCGGAGCGGGAGCTTCAACCGAGCAGCAGGCCTCGCGCGTACGGTAAGTTTCTGAGAATGTGGAGGCTCTCGGAAGGTGGGTGAATAGAGGTAACGGAGGCATCCTCTTGACTCAACAGTTGCAGGGAACCCTGCGCCTGGGTACCTAATACTACAACCGCACTTTGACTTGGTGTACGCTGTCCCGCACCGGCGAGAAGCGAGGAGCGAACGTGTCGAATCGGTCGGAGCAGCAGCAGGCTCGGATGGAGCAGATCGGCTCGTGGAAGGAGCAACTGGAGGCGCTGCAAGCCAGGATCGCGCCTCGTTTCGCCCGGCCCGAGGTGCGAGCGCGGGCCGGGCGCTACCTCTGGGGCCTGCTCGAACCGGTAGAGCGGCGTAACGGATGGCAGCTCGCCGAGCGTATCGGCGAGGAGAGGCCCGATGGCGTCCAGCGCCTGCTTAACGGGGCGCGCTGGGACGCCGGGGAGGTTAGGGACGACCTGCGCGCTTACGTCGTCGAGCATCTCGGGGATCCCGAAGCGGTTTTGGTGGTAGACGAGACGGGCTTCTTGAAGAAGGGCGAGAAGTCGGTTGGAGTGTCTCGCCAGTATTCGGGTACCGCGGGTAAGGTCGAGAACTGCCAGATCGGGGTCTTCCTCGCCTACGCCACGCCGCGTGGTCGGGCCTTCTTGGACCGGGCGCTGTACTTGCCCGAGGAGGAGTGGGCCAAGGACGAGTCGCGGCGCGAGGCGGCGGGGATTCCCGAGGAGATAGGGTTCGCCACGAAGGGCGAGTTGGCCCGCAAGATGATCGAGCGGGCTTTGGAGGCGGAGGTGCCTGCTTCGTGGGTCACGGCGGACGAGGTCTACGGCAACGACGGCGCGTTGCGCCGATGGCTTGAGGCCCAAGGTAGGTCCTACGTGCTGGCGGTCTCCCGCTCGCACCCGCTCGCGACGCTACTGTCGGGGTCCAGACGTGCGGAGGAGATAGTCGCCGAGGCGCCGGCGGAGGCCTGGGAACGAGTGGAAGTGGGAGCAGGGAGCAAGGGGACGCGCCTCTACGACTGGGCGCGCGCTCGCCTGCGGTACGTCACGGAGGAAGGGTGGGCTCAGTGGCTCTTGGTGCGGCGCTCGGTGAGCTCGCCGGAGGAGATGTCTTACTACCGGGCGTATGCTCCGCAAGAGACGTCTCTAGCGGAGTTGGCTCGAGTGGCGGCCACCCGCTGGAGCATCGAGGAGTGCTTCGAGCGGGCCAAGGGCGACGTGGGCCTCGATCACTACGAGGTCAGGCGCTGGGAGGGCTGGCACCGGCACATCACCCTCTGCCTGCTGGCGCATGCCTTCCTTGAAGCGACGCGCATCCGCGCGAACGGCGAGGAGGAAAAAGGGGGGCATCGACGGAATTGATCCCTCTCACCGCGCCGGAAGTGCGCCGGTTGTTGCTGGCACTCGCGCGTCCGATCGAAGAGCACGGCTTCCGGCTGCATTGGTCGGATTGGCGACGAAGACGGCAAGCCGCCGCCCGCCGCTGCCATTACAAACGACAACAACGGACCCTCAGCGGATGAAATGCGGTTGTAGTACTAAAGGGTAGCGCCGGGCCTAAAGACCAAGTACTCTTACTTACAACTATAAAATACGAAGACCGGTGGGGTAGGGGCTAAGAACTTCGTCGCGTAGATGGGCGCTTAGGTACGAGGGGAGCCGGTGGCGCAACCGACTACGTTGTTTGGCAGCCGGTTACGTTTTGGTAAGGAGGTAGGAGTAATGAGCCACATGCCTTCGAACGTAAGGGGTGTCGGGCTATTTCTTGCGGGGTGTGCGGTCATAGCAGCGTTCTTTTTTGTGCCCACCCTCGTCTCTGGCCAGTCGACGGACCCGTTACCGAAACTAGAGTGTCCGCCGGGTACGCCACCTCCGCCGCCACCTCCGCCGCCAGCACCGCCACCCCCGAAAGCAGCAGACATGCCTGCGAAGGAGCTTCCTCCTCCGCCGCCGCCCCCTCCGCCGGAGCCGGCCCCGAAGGGGCCTCCACCTCCAATCGACTGTGACGATGGCGGTGGCAACAACAACAACAACAACAACAACAACAACGACGACGACGACGACGGTGGCGGTGCTGGCGGCGAGGCTGTAGAAATCACCCAGGAGTCCGAGCAGGAGTCCGAGAGTGGCGACGTCGACCAGTCCTTCGACGTTTCTAGCACGGGCGACAACTCCAACCAGTGCGTGGGTATTCAGGGGGTGGCTAACACTGGCAACGCCCAGAACCAGAGCGGGGTTACCCAGATAGGTTCGGATGCCGACGACTTCGAGTTCGACGAGGTCGGCTCAGACGTCGACGTGAGTCCCGAAAACTCGACCACCTGCGACCAGCAGGTCAACCAGGCGGCTTCCGCCTCTGACTAACTCAATCGCCTGCTTCAAAGGGTCGGGGTGCAAAAGCCCCGACCCTCTCTTTCTGTCCCCTCAGTTTCCGAGAACTCCTACTCCCGGCAGTTCGGTGAATACCGCTGCCAGCCGGTCCTCAAGCTCGACGGCCTGTGCCTCCAGGTGGGGTAGATAAGCTTCGATCCGTTGGGCTTCCAAGAGGGCATCGGTGCGACGGTCGAGCTCTGCGGTTTCGCTGGCGGTGACGGCGACCATGCTCTCACCTCACAAAGTTGCTGACTACGAACGGCGCCACGCTTCCCTTTTCGGCGGCCCACAGGGCGATGCACAGGGCGAGGACCAAGTCGTCGTGATCTCGCTCTCTCCAGGCTTCGTAGGAGTCGTGTCCGGTGTTGACGTTAATCTTGAGCCGAAACGCCTTTAGCTCGCCGATGAGAGTCTCGGCGAAGGGGAGAGTGGTTGCTATCTTTAGCTCGCGTTTCTGTAGGAGCTTAACGGCCCTCGACACCAGTTCGCGCTTCGGCACCCGCGCTACCCCACTATGATGGTGTTCGTCGGCCCCGCCGTGGATCACCACCGGCAAGAGCCCGCCGCTTACCCAACCCAACTCAGCCAGGAACATATCGTAGACCGGGCGCCCTACACCCGTAGCGTCCAGCGCCAGACACACCGGCTCATCCTCTAGCTCGGGCGAAGCGATCATCTTGCGAACGTGCTCTACGATCTCCGGGTATCCAGTTCCGAGTGGCCACCGTTGCAGGTGGCGTACCTCGTGTACGGTATGCAGCTCGTCTGTCTCTACCGGCCCGAGAATAACCCCGTGCCGGTTGGTCTTCTGGCGCATCACCTTTTTCCCGGTCGGCGCGTCCACCGGCTCGGACAGCACCAGGGCCGTGTAATCGTGTTGCTGCCCGAGATCCAACCCTATAAAGCGCGTCATACTGCTCCTTCCTCTAGGCCCCAAACAGGGGCACGACGTTGTTGTCTAGTGCTGCTTCTATGTCCTCGGTACGGAAAACCTGATCTATGGTGTCGAGGAACCGGGCGTAGTACTCCTGCTCGAAGAACCACGGCCCCAGCGCACGCTTCTCCTCTTCGAGAAACTCTTTAGAGATCCTGGGTACGTCGGAGGCTGGGACCTTGTACCGCTCCCAACCCTCGCCACGCTCCCATGTGTCGTAGAACACCCCGCGTCTGCCCCACGGGGTACTCATCATAACCAGGGAACCACCGCTCACGGCGAGCATGGGCCGGACGCTGTAGTAGAGCTCATCCTCTATGCGTGATGCCTCGTCGGCTATCAGGAGCGAGACGTTGGAGTACCCTCGGATCTTGCCCTCGCTACCCGGCAAGCTGATAAGCCGCGAACCGTTTTCGAGGTAGAGGGAGAGCTTCGTCTCCGACTCCGGCGGTACCGGCCGGTCGAGGGCCCGGTAGAACTCCAAGGCTTTGCGGAACAGCTCCGAAGACTGCCGGAGCGAGGGCGACAGGCACAGCACCAGGCTGCCGGGATGGTAGATTACCCGGTGCATCGCGGCAAGCGCCGCCATTGTGGATTTACCCGACTGCCGACTACAGTTAAGTATCTTGCGCGGGTGCTCGGAACGCAGAAACTTCTCTTGCCACGCGTCCGGGTCGATACCGCACGCCCCTGCGAACGCCCCTCTGTCCAGAGCGAGTCGGAGATCGTCCTGCAGGGCGCTAGTATCCGCTACCATTGCTCACTCCCTCAATGGCGCTAAGGACCGATCCTCGTGCGTCCGGGTGCTCCTCAAGAGCGGTGAGGATCACGGCGCGCAGTTCTATCCACTGTGGGTTGGATACGAGGTTAATCACCGGCGCGGTCTTGATGATCTCTAGGATCTTTGCCTCTAGCTCTAGTTGCTTCTCAAGACGGGCGATGGCTTTGAGGGCGAGCTCGTTATCCTTATCGTCGCCCGACCTCGTCTCCCGGAGTATCGCCCTGGTCTCGCGTGCAAGCTCTTCGAGCCGGTCGACCAGGGCCTCTACGTCACCGCGTTCCGCATGATCCCGAGCCTTGACTAGCAGATCAGGGATGTGCTGCTTGTGGCGCTGCACCGCGTCCTTGGATACCCCGTACCGTCGCGCGATGTCGCGGACGGAGACGCCCCCGACGATCAACTCCTCGTTGATCGTGAAGCTCTCCAGGTGAGCGCATACCGAACACGACCGAGCCATGACTACCGATCCTCTTCCGGCGCGGGTAGGCCGTAGAACCCGTAGGCAACGCGTGCGTCACGAAGCTCCTCTACCTGCCCGCCACTGCCGTACACGCCGAACCAGTCAAAGGACTCCTCTATCACGCCCTCGCCCGCGTCCTCAAGCGCCTGCAATGCCTGTGCCTTGCAGGTCTCCAAACAAGCCACGCGGGTCGCCGGAGTGAGACCGGGGCAATCGCGGATCGCCTCAGCACGTTCGTCTACCGCTCGCAGTTGCCGGTGTAGCGTTACGAGGTCTGTCATGCGCCCCCCTCCGGCGCGGCTCGCTCGCGCTCGGCGGCTGCGGGCCCGAAGGTCGGCCCGGTAGGCGCGTCCGGCTGAGGAGCGAGGGCAGAACCCATGCTCGCCATGAACAAGCCCGCCAGGCTTTCCTGGCGCTGAAACTTCGCGGCTTCGAGCTGTTGGCGGAAGGTGGGTTCCTCTTCCGTCTCCTCTTCCGGCTCCGGTTCGGGCGCTTCGATAACGCCACGCTCGACCATGTAGGCGAGTAGGCCCTCTCCTGCCTTGCGGCGGGCTTCGTCTTCGGTTTGTCCTGGGTAACGTTGTTCGGACATATAAGCCTCCCGTTAGTCGTCGTCTGGTAGGAACACGCCGACCGTGCCCCTGGCGGTAACCGTCACGTTCTCCCCGAGCGCCGGGACCGGTGCATCTTCCCCGCTCTCTACCGCTTCTCTAGCCTGATCCACGACCGCCCCGATCTCCTGGGCGCCCTGCAGCGCTTCCCCGAGCTTGATCTCCGGCACGCTGCCGAACGACCCGCCGCCCGATCCGATCTGCCGCAGATTCCAGGCGAGGCCGCGCCCCTGGTAGCGCTGCAGAGCCTGAAGCCCGAAGTAGCTATCCCGCACCTTGCGGCTCGCCTCTTGCGCGGCGAACACCCGCTGCTCTAGCTCACTGGCCGCCTCGAGGATGCTCCCTGATAGCTTCAGGGATTGCTCGGGAGCGCCCATCTTGAGGACGCGCTCCAGCTCACCGTCCGATGCTTCGAGAGACCGTCTGAGGGCTTCGAGTCGGCGCTGCGTGTCGGCCTTTTCGGACTCCAGCTCGCCCAGCTTCCCCCGCAACTTATCGGCCTTGTCGTTGACCTGCTTCTCAGCCTTCGCGTTATCGAGCTCGCCCGCGCTCATCGCGTCGTAGAGATCCTGCGCGGTTCGCACGAAGACCTCTTGCAAGGCGGTCGTCTCCTGCTCCAACTCGTTCAACTTCATGCCAAGCTCGCGCTGGCTTTTCTTCAACCGCGCTTGTTTCGCTACGGCCGCGTCCAGCTCTTCCCAACCAATATCTAGCAGTGCTCCTGAAATCTGCACCTACGCCTCCCTCGTTTCTCGCTCGCCCCCGGTCCGGCGGGGTTGGCCACCGGGGGTAGGGGTCATGTCTACAAAGTATTATCCATATCTCCTAACTCATGCCGCCACCCGCCTTGCTCGTTCGAGGTGGTCCCGGAGGTACGCTTCGCCCCCAAGCTCGTCTATTGCAGCTCGGGCCTCTGTAGGGGTCGGATTACTGGGGTAGAGATCGAAGGCCCAAAGCGTCGAGCCGATCCACCCCGGAGGCTGACAGGCGTCGTGGGGCTTACGGTCGAGGTAGTCCCGGATCGCCACGGCGAGGTCGGAGACCTCCGGCTCCGGTTGGTGCTCTTCGGGCTCGCCGGCGGGACGCAGATCCCCGATGAAGCCGTCGGCCCGGGCGCGGGCGCGCTGTTCCTTGAGGGCTTTGCGCTCCTCTGGTGGCAGCGCCAACCAATCCCGGTAGCCTTTGCTTTTCGCCCTGTACCACTCGCGGGCGGTCTTTTCGGCCTCGATCTCCTTGCTGAGTTTGCGCTGCTCCTCAAGGGCCTCAAGCCAGTTGTCGGAGAGGGTGACGGTATCGCAGTCCACGGCGACGATCCCGGCCTCTTCCAGCATGGGCAGGTTGCGCCGGCGGATGTCCCGCGCCCGCTTGCGGTGCAGGGCGTCGGCGAGTTCGTTTATGTGCATCGCCCCCCCGTTCTTGTCGAGGGCGTCGAGGATCGCGCCCCGGATCTTGCCCAAGCGCTCGATCCGGTCTCGGGGCTCCGGCTTCGGCCCCTGGCGCACCATCCGGGTATCGGCGACGGTCCCGCGCTTCGGCGTGAACTTCGGCTGAGACCACCGCAAGCGGGGGGCGCGCAAGTGTAAGTCACAAGGGTCGTATCCTCGTAACTCCTGCGTTGCTTTCCCTTCCCGGCCTGGCCCCTCTCCATATTGACTTACATTTGCGCGCAGGACGAACGCCCCGGACTGCTTGCCTGTTCGCCCCTCGTTATCCCTGTAGATGAGCCCCCACTCTTCGAGCCGGTTGAGTACCTTCCATCCCGTGCGGGAACTGACTTTCGCCTGGACGAAGAGCGGACCTTGCGCCTGCTCGACCCGGACGCCGTCGGACACGACGACACCTCGCCGCCGAGCGGCTTCTATGAGCTTCAGGTACACGTCGCGGGCGGAATGCCCGCCCATGCCCTTCCACTCGAACTCCCAAAACCCACGATCCAGGTCCTCGACGGCCGCTCGCAGCTTCTCATCTCGGGAGAGCCTGATCCGGCCGACGTCAGCGGGGTCGAACTTCCGGGCCAGCATGAACATCTCCCGGATGGTGCCGCCGGCGACGAGGAAGTCGTCTACGCCCTGCTTGGAGCCGTCCGGGGCGTCGGGGAGATAGATCACCTTCACCGACGCCCCCCGGTCCTCCAGGGCGGCCACCAGCGCCGCCAACGCCTCCTGGACGCCGGCCTTCGACATGCAATCCGAGTCAAAGGCGACCAGGACGTCCCGGCCTTCGAGCCGTACGTGGTCGAAGCAGGGCTTCAGGCGGTAGGGCCTCACCCCCGGGACGCACCACATCCACACGCCGGGGAGCACCACGGTAGGAATGCCGTGGCTCGTTGCCGCGTCCCCGGTCTTCCCACCCTCGGTTATGAGTAGCAGACCGTCGCCGTGGCGGACCTCTTCGAGCATCCGCGGGTGCACGTCTACGACGGGGGAGCTGCCGGCGGGAGTCTCGTACTTCGGCCCGTCCTTCCGTGGCTTGTCCGGCCGGAGCTGGTGGCACACCGTCTCCCCGTCGGGGGAATGCATCGGTACCAGGAGCCCGCGCCGGCGCTGGTAGGGCTTAAAAGCCGCCGGCAGCTCGTCCCGGTTTCGTATCGTCCGGTATCCACGCTCCGCCGCTACCTCGGGAGAGATCCCGCTCTCCTCGTGCAACATACGGCCGTGGTCGGCGGATAGGGCCTTTCGGGGTATACTTCCACTTGGAGGAGGTTTCGGAGGTAGCATTCGGATCTCCTGTTGTACGACCCGGGCAGCCACCCGGGTCTTTTTTTGCCTACATTCTCGCCAGCGCTTTACGCAAGGTTTCCTCATTCACCGGATCGGCTATGCCGCTCACTAGCACGTACGTGGCGAGCATGTCGATTCTCCGTTCGTCAACGTCTTCCACCAGGAAGTAGCCGCGCGGCGGTGCGCCGTTCATCACTCGCCACCACTCATAGAGCCGCTGGTTTAGTGCATGCAGCTCGGCGGTGCTGGCGGCGATGCCATGCTCGGCGAGCTGGTCACCGGTGATCGGAGTCGGCGACCGACTTCCCGGTCCCGCAAAAAACTCGTCAACTGTCACGCCGAAGTAGTCCGCGAGCTTGCGGATCGTGCCTATGTGCGGATGCTCGAATCTCTCGTTTCGGAGGTTAGATAGCGTGGTGCGACTGATCCCTGCACCCGCTGCTATCGCGCTCCTTCCTACGCCCGATTCGCGCATCCATTTGTCTAATCTCTCTGCGACTATTCGCTTGTCCACTCTCACGCGATGGCTCCTTTCTACGCTATAGAATTCTACAAAAGTTTGTCCAAAAATGATACCCAAACGCTTGACTAACTAGTCGAAGGATGAGAGAATATGGCTTAGATAAAGGGAAACAGTGGCCCCGGCGGTGGTGAGACACCCCGGAGCCCGGACCACAAGGAGTAAGCAAGTGGCCAGTACAGAGTTTAGCGCAACCGCGCACGGCAATCCCCCGAAGACCGAAGAGAGAAAACGAGCGGAGCTGTATGCGAGGTGTCTCCTCGGTAGCTGTGCCGCTTGCGGCGTGAGCGGCTTCGATGCCGACCTAAGCCCCGTCGACGACGACGACCTAACGTACTTCGTGGGCGACGAGCTGTGCCACGAGTGCAAATGAGCACCCTCTCGAGCCGCTTAGTGATAGCGCCTTATCTTGTTGAATACACGCATCAACGGATGGTGAGGATCAAACCCACCGGCAACCCCGGAGCCCGCCAAGCCGTGCGACTGGTGATGAAAAGCAACGGGGCGCCATCACTAAGCGGCTCGGGGGTATTGGGGGTGGGCGCATGAGCGAACGCCTGGAGCTACGCGCCTACCTCGACGAGCTGCGCGAACTGCAGGCGGCCATCTCCGAGGCGTCGTCTAGGGCGCAAGCCTTGGATGAAGAGGAGCAGCCGCTAGTCGTCGCCGGCGGCCTGGATCTTGGCCAGCTCGTGTTCCTGCTCGACCGGGCCGAAGACCGCGCGGTTCAGGTCGCCCGGGCAGCGGAGATCCTGCTCGCGGCCGAAGGGCTGGCGCTCGAAGACAGCGGCCCATAATACTTGGTGAGCGCCTTCCTTTGCTGGTGCAGCACACCCCCTGTACCGGACCGGGGCAAAGCGGCATTCGCCCTTGGTATCGCCGTCGAGGCGCGTATGCTTCCGTTGGCCCGCTGTTCTTCCATCCTCCCCGGCGGGCCTGCTCTATGAGAAGCCGAAGAATCGCCGCCACCACGAACGTCGCTCTTCCGGGTGCGCACCCTTAGCGGGCTCATCGGCGTGCGACACAGGGGGTTCTCGTGGCTCTGGTGAGGTAGGAGCGGTGATCGCCTTCATGGTCTCGGTCATGTTCATGAGAATGGCATCCTTACGCTGTAGCTCATTCTCTAGAAACCCTATCCGGCCTCGCATCTCAGATATGAGTGGGTTGGACGCATGGGTACTAGACACCGGGTATCCCTGGTCTAACCCTTCGTCTAACCCGTCGGGTAGTAGCACGTAGATACGGCCGTCTGTGTCCCGCACGTGGTCAAGAGTTCCCCGGTAGACACGCTTGCGGACCGCCCCCTCCGAGATCCCTAATACCAGCGCCGCGTCCCGGATGGGTAGACGGCCATCTAACCCGCCGTCTCTACTACGTCTCTCCCATCGGGTAGTACCTCCGTCCATAGCGCCAGGGTAGGAGGTTATGACCTTCCACGGTAGAGGCGACACCGGATATTTATTCATACCCACTACATCTAGTGTTGTGTCCTATGTCTGGCGCGACGGGAAACAAGGCTTTGCCCCGGCCCTACTGCATACGCATGCGGCCGGCTGAATACGAGATTCCGAGAACTCTTCTTCTAGGCAATAGAGTGAATAGAGGCAACTAGGCTGCTTTCCACTGCCGCTCTCAGGACGCTAAAGCTCTTAGGCAGCGCCGGGATTCAGCCCGTGTCATCATTCGCCTTAACAAGGGACCTATGTGGGCAAGAAGGGATATAGATGTCATCTTCAAACCTCCTCCGGCTGGGGGGGCTGGCGGCCCTGGTAGGCGGAGTACTGTTTGCGGTCTCAGACCTTCTGACACTCCTCCTAGACTTCGATGACCCCATCGGGAGCATCACCTCGGCTTCCTTTGCTCTCTCAGTAGGGCTGGCGCTGATTAGTGCAGT
>MWWB01000399.1_pt1 | contig 10798 bp, 9 predicted proteins | sample 1047291 | NCBI WGS metagenome assembly MWWB01 (sample SAMN06349976, study PRJNA376086) | soil metagenome | isolation source: MS4-1 sample Antarctic (ecotone) soil | place: Antarctica | reverse complement strand
AAATGATACGTATTGATAATCTTGTAACATTGGAAGAAGCTACTACCCCATCTACCATCTATCATTTCAACCGATATAAATCAGCAACTATATCGGGTGGATTAGCACCGGGAAAAACGATTGGTGATGGTATTGCAGCTATGGAACAGATAGCAGAGAATTTATTAGATGAAACATTTGCAACACAGCTTTCTGGTAACAGCCGTGATTTTAAGGAAAGTTCGAGCAATACTTCTTTTGCCTTATTCCTTGCATTAGGACTTATATTTTTGGTGTTGGCAGCGCAGTTTGAAAGTTTTATCGATCCATTTATTATCATGATCACAGTGCCACTTGCTATTGCAGGGGCTTTATTATCACTCTGGATATTTGGCCATACCTTAAATATTTTTTCCCAAATAGGGATGATCATGTTGATTGGTTTAGTAACTAAAAATGGAATTTTGATTGTTGAATTTGCCAATCAAAGCCGCTTGAAGGGAATGGAAAAAACAGAATCTGTTATCTATGCATCCAGCCAACGGTTACGTCCTATTTTAATGACCAGTTTAGCCATGTCTTTAGGCGCATTGCCCATTGCAATTTCCTTAGGTGCAGCAGCTACCAGCCGCATACCATTGGGGATTGTAATTGTTGGAGGTATTATGTTCTCTTTAGTATTGACATTATTTGTTGTTCCGGCCATGTATTCTTATATGTCTAGTAAGAAAAAAAGAAATGAACTGGATATTATGGAAGATGAACAAAAAAAGATTGAAAAAGCACAATTGGTACATTGATGAAAAGAAAATATTATGCTCTAACATTTTTTTGTTTATGCAGTTTCATTGTGGCGGCGCAATTGAGGCCATTGACATTAAACGAAGCCATTGCCACCTCCCTTCAAAACAATTACGACATCCAATTGCTACGCAACGATTCATCATTTGCAGCGCTGGATTATGCATACGCTAATTATTCATTATACCCAAGGCTAAGTGCAACCGGCGGCTACATTTTCAACCAGGGTATAAGGAAAGAAATACGTGGAAATGGTGACAAAGGAGAAGGCAAAACAAAGAATAATAACCTCTCGGCTGCGCTTAATCTGGACTGGACACTTTTTGATGGCTTCCGTATGTTCATTGCAAGAGACAGATTAAATAGTTTGATAGAGCTTGGAGAATTGCAAATAAAAGGCCAGGTGATAACCACAGTTGCAGAAGTAATGCGTTTATACTATGATGTTATACGGCAGCAACAGCAACTGCGTTCTTTAGAAGAACAAATGGAATTAAGCAGGGAACGTTTGAGGCTGGCACAGTATAAGTATGATATTGGCACGGGTGCAAAGCCCGATCTGTTGCAGGCGCAGATTGATTTGAATGGCCAAAGGTCTGCCTATTTAACGCAGCAGGTAACCATCAATAATGTAAAAGAACAACTGAATAATCTATTAGCATTACCTGTCAGCAATGAGTTTAATATTTCAGATACTACCATTGCATTTAACCCCAACCTAACCTTAGACTCCATACAGGGAGCGGTTGCCATTACAAATCCTGAGCTGTTAATTGCACAAAAAAATATCGCTATTGCGGGTCTGGATTTACGATTAAGAAGATCAGAAAGATTTCCCGTTGTTGAATTTAATTCAACGTATAATTTTAACCGCACTATTAATAATGCCATTGTAAATCCTATACAACAAAATCAACTTTTGCAAACTCGCGGATTGAGTTATGGATTTACCGCCAACATCCCCATTTTCAATGGTTATAATAACAGGAGGCTTATTAAAGTAGCAGAACTAACCATTCAATCTCAACAATTATTATACGATAGAAGCTTAGCATTAATCAATACCAACATAGTAAATGCTTACCGGGATTATGATCTGTATAAAAGAGCGCTGGTTCTTGAAGAAGAAAATATAATATTGGTAAGGGAAAATATTTTTATTGCCCGTGAACGTTATCGCCTGGGCATTTCCACTTTTATTGAATTAAGAGAAGCGCAACAAAGCCTTGCCGATGCTACTAATCGTTTGATACAAGCCCGCTATAATACCAAAATTGCTGAAATTGAATTGTTACGTTTAAGAGGGGATTTGGTGAGATAGTTTAGGCCCCCATCCCCTAAAGGGGAGTACCAGATTTAAAGTATAAAATTCGGTTATGATAGAACCAGGAGCAGAACAACAGAAAAAACAAACTATCCTCGTTGGCATCATTATGGGGAGCGATAGCGACTTACCGGTTATGCAGTTGGCAGCTGATATGCTGAAATATTTTGAGATAGGTTTTGAACTCACAATTGTTTCGGCGCACCGCACACCGCAAAGAATGTTTGAATATGCAAAAACGGCAAAGGATCGTGGACTTAAAGTTATTATTGCAGGAGCCGGCGGTGCTGCGCATTTGCCGGGTATGGTAGCTGCTATAACACCTCTTCCGGTAATTGGCGTTCCCATAAAATCAAGCAATTCTACCGAAGGGTGGGATTCTATTCTTTCTATTTTACAAATGCCGGGTGGCGTACCTGTTGCTACAGTTGCATTGAATGCGGCTAAAAACGCTGGCATTTTAGCAGCGCAAATAATTGGAACATTTGACGAAGCTTTGAGCAATAAAATCACAGATTATAAACAACATTTGGAAAAAGAGGTTTATGAAAAAGTGCAAAATTTACAGTCTGGTAATTATCCTAATAGTTTCGATACAAAATAGTTGCATCGGGCAGGAATTAAAACTTCTTAAAACAACACATTTTTCACACTATCCTTCTTCTTCAACAATAGCAATTTACAATGACCGTATGTATATTATTGGAGATGATGCGCCATCTATGTTAATAGTAGATTTAAATCATAAAATATTGGATAGTGCCCGGTTGTTTTCCAGCAAAACAAAACAAATTGACAAAGACGAAAAAGCTGATGTAGAATCTTCTTTTTTATTTAAGAAAAACCATAAAACATATCTTGTTGCGCTCAGTTCATTCTCAACAAAAACCAGAAATAAATATTTGTTACTAGATCTTACAGAAAAAACCAAAAGCCCTAAAATAAAGACTCAGAAAAATTTTAGCATCCAGGGAGTAAAAGACGTAAATATTGAAGGGGCTGCGTGGATGAATAAGCATTTGATCATGATTAACAGGGCGAATTTAACCAGTAAAAAAAATTATTTACTAATAACTGATTTTCATTTAAAGACTGGAATTAGTCAAAAAAAAATAAAAATTATTCCTGTAATTATATCCCAGGAGCAAGGCTTGGCTGGCATTTCTGGTTTAACCTACCTGGCAAAGAAAGACATGCTTTTATTCACTGCTTCCACAGAAAAAACATTGAATAGTTATGATGATGGAGAAATTGGCGAAAGCTACATTGGAATGATCAAAAACTTTTCTACAAAAATAGCCGGTAAAACTATGCAAGCGGACATGTTTATAAATCTAACCAAATTTTTAGGTAAAGAGCCGCTCCAAAAAATTGAATCAATTGCAATTGAATCAGATTTTAAAGAGTATATGATTATTCATTTGGCTGCAGATAACGATAATGGGGAGAGTACTCTTTTTAAACTGCAAGTAAAATTTATTGATTGATTGTATTCATCATTATGCAGATCGTTCTTCTTCTATTGTTACATTTGATGTTCCACTATGAACAAATTTGCCATAATAGGTTGTGGTAACATTTCGCATTACCACGCAGAATGTATATCCGCATCTGGACAGTTAGTAGCTGTTTGCGATACTAATTCTGAAAAAGTTGAAACACTTGCCAGGCGATTTAATTGTAATGCTTACTTCTCTATTGACGATTTACTCAAGCAAGAATCAGATGTTGATATAATAGTTATTTGCACACCTAACGGTTTTCATGCTGAACATGTCATAAAATCTTTACAGGCAGGCAGGCATGTGCTTTGCGAAACCCCTTTGTGTATAACAAGTGCCGCCGCATGGCAAATTATTGAAACGGAAAAATTCTCAGGAAAAAAATTATTTGTCGTCAACTCATCCCGCTATATTCCACTTTTGAAAGATTTAAAAAAATTGATTGATGATAATTTGCTTGGAGCTATTTATAGTTTTCAATTAAATTGTTTCAATAATAGGCCAGTATCTTACTACACAGAATGGCGTGGAAAAAAATTTCCAGGTGGTGGCACACTTTACACGGAGCACAGATATTATGTTGATGTATTACTTTGGCTTTTGGGAGACATAGCAGAAATAAAAGGATTTGTTGCCAATGCAGCACACGAGGGTGTAATTGAGTTTGAAGATACCGGCGCCATTGCAGTAAAAATGCAAAATGATATATTGGGAACCATTAACTGGTCTGCAAATGGATTTGAAGAGAATGCAGAAAGTGGGCTAACAATTATAGCAGAGAAAGGAAGCCTATGTATTGGTGGCGAGTATTTGAATAAGTTGATATATCATCATTTACAAAACGCTTTCCCGTTTCAACCTGGCAATATTTTTTCTAAGGATCATAATATGGCAACAATAGATTATTATAAAGAAATTTATACTCATCTTATTAAAACGATCGCTAATAGCAGCTATCATTCTTCTAATTCTTTCGACGGATTGAAAACGGTAGAAACAATTGAAAGAATTTACAAAGCAGTCAACCCACTATAATTGGCATTGTGAAAAAAATTTATTTTACAGTAACCAATGATTTAACCTATGATCAACGAATGGACCGCATTTGTAATTCCCTGGCAGAAAATGGTTACAGTGTTTTATTAGTGGGCAGAGAATCAAATAATTCTTTGCCCCTTCATAAAAAATTATTTTCACAAAAAAGACTTAAGTGTTTTTTTAATAAAGGGATTTTGTTTTATGCAGAATATAATCTCCGTTTATTTTTTTTCCTGTTTTTTGAAAAAATGGATGCAATATGTGCTATTGACCTGGACACAATTCTTCCCTGCTTATTTGTCTCAAAAATAAAAGACATACCACGTATTTATGATGCGCATGAATATTTTACAGAACTAAAAGAAGTACTCACAAGGCCTGTAGTAAAAAAAATATGGACATCAATTGAAGTTTTTTCAGTGCCTCAATTTAAGTATTGTTATACAGTTAGTGAAAGTTTAGCAGAAACATTTCAAAATGCTTATAAAATTAATTTTAAAACGATAAAAAACTTTCCTGTTTTTCACCCAGCTGTTAATGAGCCCTCTGCAAACAGATACTTATTTTATGGCGGTGCGGTAAATGAAGGGCGCGGCTTTGAATATCTAATACCCGCAATGAAATTTATTGATTGCAAATTAATTATTGCGGGAGATGGTAATTTTATGGTTCAGCTCAAGGAATTAATTAGAGAAAATGGTGTTCAAAACAAAGTTGAATTACTGGGTATGGTACTGCCCCAGGATTTGAGGCAGCTTGCAGAAAAAGCAACATTGGGTATTGGTTTAGCTGAGAAAAAAGGAATTAATCAATACCTGGCATTACCAAATAAGTTTATTGATTATATACATGCAGGACTTCCGCAATTGACAATGAATTATCCCGAGTACATTGCTATTAATAAACAATATTTTATTGCTGTGCTAATTGATACACTATCTGTTGAGATAGTATCAAAAGAAATAAATGAAGTATTGCAAAATCAGCCGTTATTGGATCAGATGAGAAAAAACTGCTTACTTGCAAAAGAAATTTTTAATTGGCAAACTGAAGAGCAAAAACTAATGATTTTTTATAAATCTATATTTAAAAATGAATGATTTTGTGCATATTGTTTGTCTTGATGCACCTGCTCCCCCTGATTATGGAGGCGCCATAGACATGTACTACAAGATCACTTCATTAGCGGCGACAGGCAAAAAAGTTATTCTGCATTATTTTAATTATAATCCGCAACGCAACGTTGGTGATTTAAAAAATTATTGCCATTCCATTTATTCCTATTCACGAAAAAAAGCAATTCAATCCCTGTCAACTTTACAACCATACATTGTGACTTCGCGTATTAATCAAAAGCTTATTGAACGTTTAAATAAGGATCAGTACCCGGTTATTTTAGAAGGCATTCATTGCTCAGGAATTATCCCATACTTAAAAAAAGATCGCAAAATATTTCTTAGAGTGCATAATGATGAAGCCGCTTATTATTTACGTTTATTTAAAACGGAGAAAAACCTATTAAAGAAGTCGTATTTTTTTTTGGAACATTTTCTGCTAAGCAGGTATCAAGATCGAATTCAAAAAGATATTATTGTTGGCTGCTTATCGGATACAGACGTTATAACTTTTTCTAATAAATATAGCTTCCGGCATGTCCATTTTATTCCCTGCTTTATACCCTGGCAAACAATTGCAGTCCATCCCGGAGCGGGTGAGTATTGCTTATATCATGGAAACATGCAAGTATCAGAAAATGAAGCATCAGCTACCTGGCTAATAAAAAATATTTTTTCAAAAATCAAAATTCCTTTCATGGTGGCAGGTAGCGGTATCTCAAAAAAGTTGAAAGGCCTGGCATTAATATACCCTCACGTAACAGTAGTTGATAATCCAACAATGGAAGCCATTGATTCTTTAATTGAAAAAGCGCATATTCATTTATTGCCATCTTTAAATAATACAGGAGTAAAATTAAAATTGCTTCATGCTTTATTTTCAGGAAAATTTTGCATTACAAACCAGGCAGGAATAGAAGGCAGTAAAGTAAAGGATAGTGTTTTTATTGCCAATACTTCTGAAGAATACATCAAAGTAATTAGTTTATTAATGAACAAAACTTTTACGAAAGATGATATTGAAGAAAGAAAACCGTTTCTTCAACTATATAATAATGTATTGAACGCAAAAAAACTTAATGCATTGGTATCGTAGCATTATCGGTGATCTGCCCTTTTTCTGTACGTACCATCCGGGCGGGAAATTTATTAACGACAATATAATCATGTGTAGCCATTACAATAGCAGCTCCATAATCTCTCGATATATGAAACAACAATTGCATGATCTCATCCGATGTTTCAGGATCGAGGTTTCCGGTCGGCTCGTCAGCCAGGATTATTTTTGGTGAGTTTAGTAATGCCCTTGCTACATCAACTCTTTGCTGCTCACCTCCACTCATTTCAAAAGGCATTTTAAAACCCTTGGATTTCAGTCCTACCTTATCCAATACATCTGCAATTTTTTCATTCATTAATTTATCATCTTTCCAGCCTGTAGCTCTTAAAACAAATTTCAGGTTTTCGTTTACATTGCGATCCGTTAGCAGTTGAAAATCCTGGAAAACAACGCCCAGGCTTCTTCTCAGGTAAGGAATTGTTCTCCACGTCAATTTCCGTAAATCATATCCAGTAACCATTCCATCACCTTCGGTCAATTGCAATTCTCCGTAAATTGTTTTCAGCAAGCTCGATTTGCCTGTACCGGTTTTGCCAACTAAATAAACAAATTCTCCTTTATTAACAGTGAGATCAACGTTTTGTAATACAAGGTTATCCCCCTGGTAAATATTTGCATTCCGAATCTCTATGATCGCTTCACCCATAATTACTATTTCAATCAATAAAATTAATATACAATTTCCTCATCCTTTATAATAATGAGAAGTTCTTTTTTATCACAACGTTCTACCCTACCGATAACCTGTGCATCGATATTGAAAGACCTTGCTATTTTAATAATGTCATCGGCTGTGTCTTTGTTGGTATAAATCTCTAAGCGGCAACCCATGTTAAATACCTGGTACATCTCTTTATTATCAACACCGCTGGACCGCTTAATGATCTGGAAGACCTCAGTAGGCGAAAATAAATTATCTTTTATCACCCTTACTCCTTCCTGCATAAATTTCATACACTTGGTTTGTCCGCCGCCACTGCAATGAATTAATCCATTGATATCATTAAAGTTTTCCTCTAACAGTTGTTTAATTACCGGGGCAAAAGTGCGGGTTGGCGATAAAATTAATTTTCCAAGGCTCGATGTAAAACTATTTCCTCCACTATTAATTTTAATTTCATCAAGTAAATGATGTTCACCAACATAAACAACTTCAGGAGACAACAACCCATCAAAAGATTCAGGATATTCATCTGCATATTTTTTTTTCAACAAATCATGCCTTGCACTGGTTAATCCATTGCTTCCAATGCCACTATTATATTCCTTTTCGTAAGTTGACTTTCCATAGCCAGCCAAACCAACAATAACATTACCCGCAGCAATTTTTTCATTTGTAATCAATTTATTTTTGGGCCACCTGGCTGTCATGGTACCATTTACCGCTATGGTTCTGACCACATCACCTACATCAGCCGTTTCACCCCCTAAAAATCTAATGTCAATGTCCAGTTTTTGCAAGCCATCAAAGAACTCCTGCGAGCCTTCTATTATAGTTTGTAAAACATCTCCCGGAATAAGGCTTTTATTCCTGTCGATTGAAGAAGAAAAAAGAATGTTTTTATAAATTCCAACACATAAAAGATCATCGAGGTTCATTACAATGGCATCTTGCGCAATTCCTTTCCAAACTGAGAGATCACCTGTTTCTTTCCAATATAAATAAGCAAGTATACTTTTTGTTCCGGCTCCATCAGCATGCATTATGTTTACCCATTCATTGTCACCACCCAACACATCCCTGTATATTTTACAAAAAGAAAATGGATATAAACCTTTATCAAGTGTTTTTGTTGCAGCATGCACTTCTTCTTTTTGTGCAGAAACACCCCTTTTTGTGTATAAAGACATGAATGAATACTAAAATTTATAAAGGGCAAATCTAAATCAATTGCCGTGTTATCTTAGCGCAGTTATGAAAGTGCATTATAATATAGAAAACTTACCTGCTTTTAAAAAAGCAATTATAACTATAGGCACTTTTGATGGCGTACATAAGGGCCATCAGCAGGTAATTGAGGCGATGAAAAAAGAAAGCAAAAAAAATAATGGTGAAACGGTAATTATCACTTTTCATCCCCACCCCCGCAAAATTGTTGAACAGAATAGTTCTTTACAACTAATTAATACCCTTGAAGAAAAAATCACTTTATTGCATAATCAGGAAATTGAGCATCTCGTGGTGGTGCCTTTCAATGAATTATTCGCTACACAGACGGCAGAAGAATATATAGAGAACTTTTTAATAGCTAAATTTCATCCCGAAATAATTATTATTGGTTACGATCATCATTTTGGTAAAGACCGGAAGGGAAACTTTCAGTTATTGAAAAAACAGTCTGCTAAATTTAATTATCGTTTAATTGAGATCCCCGAACATGTTTTAAAGGAAATTGCCATAAGTTCCACCAAGATTCGCAACGCCATCAAAAACAGTGAGATCGAAATTGCCAATAATTTGCTTGGCTACTCCTTTTTTTTTGAAGGAGTTGTTTTGCATGGTGACCAAATTGGGCGAAAGTTAGGATTTCCTACAGCCAACCTGGCTTATACCGATGTGGACAAAATTCAACTGGGAGAAGGTGTATACGCCATACAGATAACTGTAAATAACAAAATCAAAAATGGAATGCTAAGTGTAGGCAAACGCCCAACATTAGATGATACAATCGAAAGAATAGAAGTAAATATTTTTGATTTTGATGGTGATATTTATGGCAAAAAATTGAAAGTAATTGTAAAGAAATATATCCGCAGCCAGGTAAAGTTTAATTCATTAGAGGATTTGAGAGATCAAATGTTGATCGACAAACAGGATGCATTACAGGCCTTGATGTTAAGTCACCTATAATTGTCGTGCATAAAACTTTAAATACCTGAAATGTGAAATGTGAGACGTGAGAAAAACTTACGTCTGAAGTATGACGTTTGCCGTATCACGTTTCACGTTTGACATTTCGTCATCTCAATCCTGGAATATTTTTACAATCATTTCCTTCAACAACAATCCATCAGCTGTACCCACATCATTTACACCGATGCTTTTTAAATTATACTTATGCAATAAAAGTATATTTTTTTCAACCGATTGAGTATTATATCGCTGGGCCGCTTGCATAAAATCTTTCACCTTCCAATCAGGAACACCAATGGATGTGGCCAGCGCTTTTTCATTATTTAATGGCAAAGTATAGATCATCTGCAGTTTGCTAAAAAAAGTATAGAGAGAAGGAAAGATCAATTGTATAGGACCGGCCTTGGGATTATTTTCAAAATACTGCGCTATACGAATGGCTTTATAAAGATCTCTTTTGCCTATTGCATCCTGCAACTCAAAAACATTAAATTCCTTGCTGATCCCGACATAGTTTTCTATATCATCTTCAGAAATATTTTTTCTGTTTCCAAGGTTGATGGCTATTTTTTCTATTTCATTATTTATACGATTCAGATCATTGCCAATGTGATCTATTAACAACATCAGCGCCCTGTTGTTAATCGTAAGATTTTTGGAACTAACTAAATTTTGACACCATCCAGGCAACTCATTATCATAAAGTTTTTTTGTTGTAAGAAACTCACCCTTTTCCTTGAGTAACCTTGAAAGTTTTGTTCTGCCGTCTATTTTTTTTCCCTTATAAGCAACAAATAAAAGAGTTGATAAAAGGGGCTTATTAATATATGTTTCCAGTTTTTCTATTTCTCTCATAGCCTGCGCTTCCTTAATAATGACTACTTGTCTTTCTGCAAACATAGGATAGCGTCTGCAAGCGTTCATTACGGTAGCCCAGTCTGTATCTCTTCCATAAAACACCGTCAGATTAAAAGCGGCGTTAGTATCACTTAGAATATGGTGCTCGGCAAATTTTATAACTTCATCAACAAAAAAATCCTCATCGCCTTCTAACCAATAGACAGG
>MWWB01000397.1_pt1:7500-10837 | contig 10837 bp, 4 predicted proteins | sample 1047291 | NCBI WGS metagenome assembly MWWB01 (sample SAMN06349976, study PRJNA376086) | soil metagenome | isolation source: MS4-1 sample Antarctic (ecotone) soil | place: Antarctica | reverse complement strand
CAATGCGCACGCCGTAACTGATATTACCGGCTTTGGCTTGCTCGGCCATGCGCACGAGATGGCGCTGGCCGGCCATGTGAATTTTCAATTTGACTTCGACCGCCTACCTTGGTTGGCTGGCGCCTTCGCATATGCGCAAGCCGACGTTTTCCCTGGCGGTACGGCGCTCAATCGGCAATATTTTGCCCCCTGGGTCACTTTTGCCGAAGCGATCAGCCCGCTGATGCAAAAGATGCTGTGGACGCCGGAAACATCAGGCGGCCTATTGGTGGCATTGGCCCCAGACGCCGTGGCAACCTATCAAACCCACTGTCCAGCAGCGGTAGTAGTCGGCCAGGTGGTCGCCGGCAATGGCGCAATTGAGGTCGTGTAACGGTGTGCGGATCGGCTACTTTTCTTCCGCCGGCTGTGGCTGTTCCACCTTTCCAACACGACGAAGTGGGCGAAACTCCAGTGCAGAATCGCTGGCAGCGGCACGACGGCCAACAGTTCGGTCTCCACTGTATGCGCATGGGCTTTCAATCCATAATGGCCGACGCTCTGGACAATTGCAAGCACGGTAGTTCCATTGCACCCCACATCCATCTGAGCTCAGATTTATCAGAAAATTTGCTATACAATTTCATGCGCGCGGACCGCAACTTCAGCCGCTGAAACACGTTAAACAAGTAGCTGTGCTTGATTGGCTGCGCTTTTGCCCCAGCGAGAAGCGCAACCTTGCTCCCTACTCAAATCACCACCACTTGTAAGCATTGTAAGCAAGGAGTTATCTATGGCTACCTTACCAAACTGGCGTAAAAAACTTACCCACCGGGGCCAATCGCTGGCCCTGCTGCTGGCCCTTGTCGCCCTGGCGGGGCAGGGTAGCCCACTGCTCGCCGCCGAGCCTGCACTTGTCCCCGGCGATCTGGTCTTTACCGGCTACATTACCAACGGAGCGGTCGATTCATTCTCGTTTGTCACCTTGGTGCCACTGCGTGCGGGCACTGAAATCTACTTCACGGATACGGGCTGGACCGGCACCAATTTCTTTGAGGTGAGCGATATCAATGCTGATGGTGAGCGGCTTACCCGGCTGACGGTCAATCAACCGCTTGCCGCCGGCGCGATTATCCGCAGCAATGATGGCTCGCTCGACTTCACTTGGACGATCACAGGAGCGATTGGGGCGGGTGGCAACTATGCGGAACTGGCCTTTGGTCAGCAAGGCGACCAGATCACAGCTCTGCAATCGACAAACAGCACAAATCCGCTGCTTGCCGGCTTCACTGCGCTTGCGCAGATCGACTACACGGGCGTATTTGAGCCGGCGATTAACAATGGCACGGGTGACGTCGTTCCAAATCTGGCGCCGGCGGCTGGAACGGCTATCCTTTTCAACAATCTAGCTCCCTACGCTGCCTTTACTCTAAACACACTGCCCGCCGGAAGCCCCAGCGAATGGCGCACGGCCATCCAGAACCCAGCCAACTGGACGTTTGATACCCGCGTTGATGCAACTCTGCCCACAGGAGCGCTGGCGGTCAATTCGCCGGCTAGCATCATCACCCAGCCGGCCAGCCAAACCATCGCCATTGATACCGCAGCGACGATGAGTGTTGTGGCTGGCGGCGCTGGCCCGCTCAGCTATCAGTGGTACCTGGGCAATACGGGCGATGCCAGCACCCCAATCGCTGGCGCCACCACCGCTAGCTTTACGACCCCAGTGCTGTCTACAACCACCAACTATTGGGTGCGGGTAAGCAACAACTTGGGCAGCGTTGATAGCGCAACGGTGACGGTGACGGTGATCGTTTTCGAAATTACCGCTGTCGTCTACCTGCCGCTAGTGTTCAGGTGAGCAGTGCAATAGACAGCAGCTAATGACAAACGGATGGCCACAGCCTAGCGCGCAATTGGCGAGAATTGCGACATAGTTTGCCTAATCTGTTGTGCGCATTGTACATGGTGTGAAGACAACAATTTGGTAAAATAAACGTAGTGCTGATGTGAACGTGGTTTGGATCAGCATGGCAAGTTTACTGGGGAGCGAACTTGCGTATTACCTCTCCTTTGGTTTCTTTCTTCCTTACTACTTCCTCCTTCGAATCCGCCCCATCGGCACAATGGGGCGGATTCATTCTTTTACCGAAGTATTGTCGGCGTTTGCAGCGTCAGCGGGTTTGTGTTGCCTAGTCGTTTGCCCCTTAAACCTGGCATAGTCGGGATGCATGGGCGGCTCACATTGCTGCGGCTTATGTTCACCGCAGCAATGTGAGCCGCCAACCCAGCGAAGTTGCAGACCACACAAAGCAATTTAGATTGAGTACGACGATTGGCTTTGTCGATATGCCCACAACAAGCGCAAAGCGGCGTAGAAACGTGCCAAAAAGGCCACTTGTAGGAATCATCAATTGTTACGCCTTACGAAATTTGACAGCGTATCAGGGCAGTGATACACTCTGGAGCCCCGCCCATAACAGGGCGCAGCACATTAACAACTAAAGAGTGATAAGACAGCGAAGTAAGCAGTAAAGACTCTTTCAATTCTTTGATAGAAGAATTTTTTACGGAGAGTTTGATCCTGGCTCAGGATGAACGCTGGCGGCGTGCTTAACACATGCAAGTCGAACGTGAGGAGATAGCAATATCTCTGAAAGTGGCGGACGGGTGAGTAACACGTGGGTGACCTGCCTCGGAGCGGGGGATAACCATGGGAAACTGTGGCTAATACCGCATGGTCCTATAACAATGGGAATTGTAATAGGTAAAGCTCTGGCACTCCGAGAGGGGCCTGCGTCCGATTAGGTAGTTGGTGGGGTAATGGCCTACCAAGCCGATGATCGGTAGCTGGTCTGAGAGGACGATCAGCCACACGGGAACTGAGATACGGTCCCGACTCCTACGGGGGGCAGCAGTGAGGAATATTGGGCAATGGGCGCAAGCCTGACCCAGCAACGCCGCGTGGAGGATGAAGGTCCTTGGATTGTAAACTCCTTTTATGGGGGAAGAGACAGGACGGTACCCCAAGAATAAGTCACGGCTAACTACGTGCCAGCAGCCGCGGTAATACGTAGGTGACAAGCGTTATCCGGAATTACTGGGCGTAAAGCGCACGCAGGCGGCCGCTTAAGTCTGACGTGAAATCTCTCGGCTTAACCGAGAGAGGTCGTTGGAAACTGAGTGGCTTGAGGCAATGAGAGGGGTGTGGAATTCCCGGTGTAGTGGTGGAATGCGTAGATATCGGGAGGAACATCAGTGGCGAAGGCGGCACCCTGGCATTTGCCTGACGCTCATGTGCGAAAGCGTGGGGAGCGAACGGGATTAGATACCCCGGTAGTCCACGCTGTAAACGATG
>MWWB01000397.1_pt1:0-2500 | contig 10837 bp, 4 predicted proteins | sample 1047291 | NCBI WGS metagenome assembly MWWB01 (sample SAMN06349976, study PRJNA376086) | soil metagenome | isolation source: MS4-1 sample Antarctic (ecotone) soil | place: Antarctica | reverse complement strand
CGCGCTGCCTGGGCTCGATATCGTGGCGTCGCATATCCTGTTGTCCAATACAGATATTGAGTTGACCACGGCCAAGGATCACCGCGAGGCCCGGCTCAAGCAGCAGCTGGACAAGGTGCAGGCTCACTACGATTTTGTCTTTATCGACTGCCCGCCGGCGCTTTCCTGGCTCACGATTAATGCCTTCACTGCCTCGGATCAGGTGATTGTGGTCGTTGCCCCCGGCTACTTTGAGCTGGATTCGATTGTGCAGATCAGCAAAACCATCGAAGAGGTACAGGAATACTTCAACCCGCACCTCAAGCTAAAAGGCTACCTGTTCACCATGAGTGACCCAACCTTGAACAGCAAGACGTCGCTCAAAATTCTGCGCCAAACGTATACCGGCAGCGTTTTTACGGCGATTATCCCGCGCAATACCGACCTGCGCGATGCGCATTTTAACAAGCAGGACATCTTTAGCTTTAACCCAACCTCGAAATCAGCCGAAGCCTATGCGCGCTTAATTGAGGAGCTCTTCTTTTGAAAAAGAAACTCAACGAAACGGCCATGACCAACGAACTGCGCGGCCACTCGCTCTATTTTCAAGACCCGGCCGTGATCGAGCCAGCCCCTACGAAAGCTGCGCCACCTAAGCGGAAAACCACCAAAAAACCCAAAGCCCGCAAAAGGGTCAAGCCCCGCTCGGTCCCCCCACAACCGGAAGCTATGCCGAAGATCTTAGAAATACTTCACGAAGTGGAGGTGATACCGCTTGACCCGGCCCCGGGTAGCCACGCGCTCCAAGCTACCCAAAAGCTAGCGAACGCGCAAAGGGTTGAGGAAATTCGTCAAATTGTGCGCTGGTTAGGCCGAGACTCGTCCTTTTGCCGCTTTACGGCAGCCGAGAAGAATGCCTTAAAAACGGTGATCGAAGTGCAAAGGCGCCGGGGCATTCGCACAACTGAGAATGAAGTGGTGCGCATTGCCGTGAATTGGTTGCTGGCCGATTTCCGCGAGCATGAACAAAAAAGAGGTAAAAAGAGTGTGTTAGCCCAAGTTTTGGCGGCATTAAATGCGTAAAATTCAGCGCATAAAAATAGCTGATGATGGGCGAATTACTCGAGTAATTCGCCCAATTTTATAGCTTTGCTATCTTGCTATCAAGTGTGATAGCGAGGATGCAATCACGATGCGCGTAAAACGACGAAAACCCCAGTGCACACGCTGCCAAAGGCCAGCTTGCACAGGAAATAAAAACCTGTTAGCATAAAAAGGTGTGGCGTAGGGTTTTGCGCTGCGCTCGGATTAACTGAAGGTTTTGGGCAAGAAAATGTTTTGGATCTCACGGGCAAGCCAAAGGCCAAGGCCGGCTTTAGCGGCGTAAACAAGGCAGCTTTGCTCAATTGAAGTAAGCTCAGCAACAGAGGAGTTTTTATTACCCACCGTCTTTACCAATAAAAAAAGCAGGATTTTCACCTGCTAAAACAAAAGTTTGACTTAATAAGTTTGACTTATAAGTTGACTTATAAGTTTGACTTAAAAAAAGAGAAGTAAGCCACAGAGGCCGTAGAGGCCACGGAAGCAGAAGAAAAAGAAGAAGTCTTAAATTACTTCGCTTAATCTTACTTCAGCCAATCTTTAGTTCAGAAGCCCAAAATCCTGCCGCCCAACAGCTAGATTACTAAAGGCTTCTGAATAAGTCAAACTGGCGTGTTTGGTATTGGCTTTTAACAGGAGTTTTTTTATGGCTACCCACCCCAACATCGATTTACCCGTTAGATTGCAAGGCTACGTCACCGACCCCAAGCTGGTCGGGTATCAGATCCTGACCAACTACGAAACCATCTATTGGCAGTGCCTGGTCGGGCGCAATGCCTGGGCGCTTTACCTGCTGCTCCGCTCTTACTGCCACCACGGCAATCCCACCTGCAACCCTTCGATCCGAACGCTGATGGAGATTTTGGGGCTCACCGACCGTCGGCAGTTGGTTGGCCGTGTGGATAATACCCCCAAGCGCCAGCGTCTGCTGCCGGGCCTGCTAGATGTGCTGCAAGAACACCATCTGATCATCTGCGAGCTGATCGGCGCAGGGCCGGAGTTGCGCTACAGTTTCCATCTGCAACTCACGCCGCCCATGCTCACGCCCGACCAGCTGGCGTGCTTGCCCCAATCACTCCAGAAAAAACATACGCACCTGGTGGACCGCGTGGCGGAGAACGGGCGCAAACTGGAGGAACTCAACGCCCCCAATCTGGGTAACGTGAAGAAAACCCTGACCAATAATCGGCCAAATGCGACGCCCGCGGTGGATTTCGCGCCAGAAACTGCCCCGGAAAATGTGTCGAAAAATGCGCCAAATAGCGACGATGGGGGGGGGTGGTACAGTACCACCCCCCCCCCCACCACCAAACCACCCCCCCCCCCCCAAACAAAAAAACCAAAAAAACACCAACAACAAAAAAACAACAAAAAAAAAAAAAAAAAAAAAACAAAACCCACAAACAACAAAACAAAGACA
>MWWB01000396.1_pt1 | contig 10842 bp, 5 predicted proteins | sample 1047291 | NCBI WGS metagenome assembly MWWB01 (sample SAMN06349976, study PRJNA376086) | soil metagenome | isolation source: MS4-1 sample Antarctic (ecotone) soil | place: Antarctica | reverse complement strand
CTTGAATACTGAAACTTCTTTCTACGAAAATGAAGATATGTCAGCGACCGATAATAGTTCTGCTGGTACTATAAATGAAAATCAGCAGAACCATGAAGCTGAAAAAAACGGCGAAGAAAGCGAGGCCGAAAAACCTGATTTAGAGGAAGACATGCTCCCTAATACTATATCTTTCAATACCGAAACGCGAAAAAAAGGTAGGTCAGATTTAGTTTCAGAGAAAGGTTTAAATAACAGCGAAGGGCATGGTGATAAAAAAGTAAAACAGCTTACTTCATCTAAAATAGAAGAAATAAAAACTGGTTATTTTAAGGCTAATACTACGAAAATAGCACCGAGCGATTCGGGGGAAAAAATAAAGAAAAAATCTACGCCTATTAAAGGAACTCCTTTACAAACAATTACTTTTAAAGTAAAGTTTCATACTAAACCGGGTCAATCAATTTGTGTATTAGGTAATCATTCTCTTTTAGGAAATAATGATGCAGAAACGGCCTTTCAATTACAATATTTTAATGCCGATTACTGGTATGGAACTCTCAACATTCCGGAAAATAAAGTTTTACCTGCCACTATTTGCTATAAATATCTGATGAAGGATGAAGACGGTAGTATTACCGTTGAATGGGGCGATGACAGAATAATACCTTCCTCTCTTCGAAACAAAGAACAAATGGTTCTTGTTGACGATTGGAATTCTACAAGTGCCATAGAAAACACATTTTATACTGAACCGTTTAAAAGTGTTCTTTTAAAAAACAATTACACCCCGGTAAATGCAATTGAGCCTGAAATTGTAACACACGTTTTTAAAGTAAAAGCCCCACTCTTATTAAAAGGGCAAGGGTTATGTATAATTGGATCGATACCCGAATTAGCCGAATGGAATACGGATACACCTTTGTTACTCTCACGCGGGAAAAATGAAGATTGGTATACTATACAATTAGAATTGTCAGCAGCTTCTTTTCCTGTTGAGTATAAATATGGCATGTACGATATTAATGAAAAGAAGTTTGTACAGTATGAAAGCGGTAAAAACCGTTTCTTATATGATAATCCCTCTACCACAAAAATAACGGTTGTAACGGACGGATTTGCAGTGTTACCTAATAACAGTTTTAGAGGTGCCGGTGTTGCTATTCCTGTTTTTAGTTTAAGGAGCGAAAAGGGCTTAGGTGTTGGTGAGTTTAACGATCTTAAGTTGATGGTTGACTGGGCTAAAGAAGTCGGTTTAAAGGTTGTTCAGATATTACCGGTTAACGATACGACTGCTACATATACCAAAGCCGATAGTTATCCTTATGCCGCTATATCCGCCTTTGCCTTGCACCCGTTATACCTTCATTTGCCAGCGGTTGTAAGCAGACAAAACAAGGGACTGCTTTCGTCTTTAACTGATATACAAAACAAACTCAACAGCAAAACGGAAGTTTCGTATGACGAGGTTATGGAAGCAAAATGGTCTTTTATTGAAAAGATTTTTCCGTCTCAAAAAAAACCAACATTTAGAAGCACAGGTTTTAAATCTTTCTTTAATGATAATGCGCATTGGTTGGTTCCATACGCCGCGTTTTGTTTTCTTCGGGATAAATATAAAACTGCTGATTTTTCAAGGTGGCAGACTAACCAAACTTACGATGCTAAGACAATTGAAGCGTTGGCTGGCTCTCCTTTAGAGGCGGCAGATGAAATCAGTATTAATTATTTTGTTCAGTATTATTTACATCTGCAATTAAAAGAAGCTACAGAGTATGCCCATGCGAACGGGATAATTGTAAAAGGAGATATACCCATTGGTATTTATCGCCATAGTTCTGATGCGTGGCAGGAGCCGCCATTATACAATATGGATATGCAGGCCGGCGCACCGCCAGATGATTTTGCTATTAAAGGGCAAAATTGGGGTTTTCCCACCTATAACTGGCAGCAAATGCAGCAGGATAGTTTTACCTGGTGGAAAAAACGTTTTAAGCAGATGAGCTATTATTTTGATGCCTTTCGCATTGACCATATCCTTGGCTTTTTTAGAATATGGAGCATCCCTATGGATGCAGTAGAAGGCATAATGGGCCGTTTTGTTCCTGCATTGCCTGTTCATCAGAATGAATTTATTGAAAGGGGTGTTAACTTTAACTACGACAGATTTTGCAAACCATTTATAAATAACGCTGTTTTAATTGAAGTTTTTGGACACCTGTCAGAAATGGTAAAGAGCGAGTTTTTACAGCTATCAGATACTGGGTATTATATTTTGAAAACCGCATTTGATACGCAAAGAAAAGTTGAAAGCTATTTTTTGGAGAAGGAGCAAAACTCTCAAAATCATAAACTTAAACACGGTTTATTCGATATTATATCTAATGTTCTTTTATTTGAGAAGGGATCTGATAAAACACGCTTCCATTTCAGAATCTTGATTGAAGACACATCAACGTTTAAGTATCTCGATGGAGATACACAACATAAGTTAAAGGATCTGTACGTTAACTATTTCTTTCGCCGGCAGGATGACTTTTGGTATAAAGAGGCAATGAAAAAACTTCCTGAATTAAAGCGGAGCACAAACATGCTTATCTGCGGAGAAGATCTTGGTATGGTGCCTGACTGTGTACCGGGAGTAATGAAAGAACTCGCTATCTTAAGCCTCGAAATTCAGCGCATGCCTAAAGATCCTACACGTGATTTTTTCCATCCTAACGATGCTCCGTATTTAAGCGTGGTAACACCTTCAACGCATGATATGAGCACTATAAGAGGTTGGTGGGAAGAAGACAGGGCAGTAACACAACATTTTTTCAACCAGGAATTAGGGCAGTGGGGTACTGCACCTTTTTATTGCGAGCCGTGGATAAACCAGTTAATTGTTAAGCAGCACCTGTATTCTCCCGCAATATGGAGTATTTTCCAATTGCAGGATTTGCTAGGAATGGATAAAGAGTTAAGAAGAGAAAACCCCTCTGAAGAGCGTATAAATATTCCGGCCGATCCAAAGCATTATTGGTGTTACCGAATGCATTTAACGCTTGAGAACCTGCTGGCTCAAAAAGGTTTTAATTCAGAACTAAAAATGTCTATTGCTGAAGCAGGGCGTTAACCTACTTTAATCAGAATCCAAAAAGCCAAAAAGAAAATCAATTTCCCATCTAAAAAGTAAAATATTGTGAAGGTTAAATACTGGTCGTTTAATCTCCCTTTTAAACATCCCTTCACCATTTCAAGGGGGACGAAAACGCACCAGCCATCTTTGGTGGTTGAATTGGAAGTTGGGCGGTTTAAAGGATACGGTGAAGCACCGGCCATCACTTACTATGATATCACTGTAGAACAAATGATTGAGGACCTCGAAAAAAAGAAAACATTTGTTGAGAAGTTCGCCTTTACTGATCCTGAACGTTATTGGCATTACCTGCATCATTTATTTCCAAACAACCCGTTTTTAGTTTGTGCTTTAGATATGGCAGGATGGGATCTTTTTGGTAAAATGAAACGCAAGCCATTATATGATTTATGGAATACAAAATTTGAGAAAACACCTATTACAGATTATACAATAGGTATAGATACTATAGAAAAAATGGTTACCAAGATGCAGGAAAAGCCGTGGTTAATCTATAAGATCAAGTTGGGAACACCGGATGATATTGCTATTGTTGAAGCATTAAGAAAACATACAGACGCGATTTTAAGAGTAGATGCAAACTCAGGCTGGACAACAAAGGAGGCGCTGGAGAAAATACCTGTTTTAGCCGGTTTGGGCGTGGAAATGATTGAACAACCTTTAGATAAAGCAAATTGGGAAGGTATGAAGCAATTATTTGCAGAATCTCCTTTGCCTTTGTTTGCTGATGAAAGCTGCGTTTTTGAGCAGGACGTTCAAAAATGCTACAAACACTTTCACGGTGTAAATATTAAGCTTACGAAATGTAGCGGAATTACTCCTGCCCGAAGGATGATAACAAAAGCCCGCGAATTAGGTATGAAGGTGATGATGGGTTCTATGAATGAAAGTTCAATTGGATCTGCTGCTGTTGTACATTTTCTCCCTCAATTAGATTTTGTAGATGTTGACGGTCCACTCCTTTTAAATGAGGACATTGCAAGTGGTTTAGATTATTCAACTGGGCAGGTGAAACCATCCAACGAACCAGGATTAGGTATTTCAATAAATTTTTCATAGACTTTCGTTGTCGTATTTTCTGAATACAAACCTAATTTTCCGGTAAAGAAGTTGCGGATTTACTGGTAATAGAAGATGAAGTAAGTTTTAAAACAATTTGATTATCAGTACCAAGCACTATTATAAGTGGATTACCAAAAGCATGATTGTTTCATAATATAAGAGTATAGACCACAAAAAATCCTTTAGGAACTAACTATATCAGGTAGACTTTTTCCTTCTTACAACCTTTTTAGGCGGATTTGCTTTCAGCTCTTCAATAATTGCTTTTACTTCTTCTATGGTAAGATTTGCAGCCCTTTCCTGTTGTTCTTTTGAAAGTTTATAATTACGTAACCCCTGCTTTATGTATGGGCCATAAGGACCTTTTAAAATCTGTATTTTTTCTTTCTCGAAAACCTTCAATGTACGGTCGTCTTTGGCTTTACGTTTTTCTTCAATCATAGGAGCAATATCTTCTATACTTACATTGTACGGATCCATTTCCTTATTTAAAGAGTAGAACTTTTTGTCGTGCGAAGCATAAGGGCCAAACCGTCCGATATTCACCAATACATCGCTGCCTTCAAAAACTCCAAGGTTACGCGGAAGTTTAAACAACTCCATCGCTTCTTCCATTGTTATGGTCTCAATGCTTTGGTTAGCTTTCAATTTTGCAAACCTTGGTTTCTCTTCTTCTTCAGCATTTCCTATTTGTACCATGGGGCCATAACGTCCCATCCTGGCAATAACTTTCTTCCCTGTTTCCGGATCAATGCCTAACTCTCTTTCGCCTTTAGCTCTTTCAGCTTTTTCAAGCGTGTGCTCAATATCATTGTGAAAGGGCTTGTAAAAATCGTCAATCATGGTATTCCAAAGCATTTTACCGCCCGCGATCTCATCGAACTCCTCTTCTATGTGTGCTGTGAAACCATAATCCATTACCTTTTTAAAATGAAGTTTCAAAAAGTCCGTTACTACCATCCCCAGGTCAGTAGGAAACAATTTGCTTTTTTCAGCTCCGGTAATCTCAGTAATTACTTCTTTATGTAACGAATTGTCTTTTTTTAGGCGTAAAACATTTACCTCTCTTTTTACACCGTCCTTATCACGCTTTTCTACATAGTTTCGTTTAACAATTGTGGTAATAGTAGGAGCGTAGGTTGAAGGCCGGCCAATACCTAATTCCTCCAGCTTTTTTACTAAAGAAGCTTCAGTATATCTTGGTGCAGGACGGGTGAACTTTTGAGTAGCATTCATTTCTCTGAAATCCAGTTTCTGGTCTACCCTCAGTGGCGGTAAAATTCCTTCATTTTCTTCCTCATCTTCTGCGTCATCTTTGCCTTCCAAATATACTTTCAGGAAACCGTCAAACTTCATTACTTCTCCGTGGGCAGCAAGGCTTTCTTTATTGGTTGAGATATTTATCTTAGCTGTTGTCTTTTCAAATACAGCATCACTCATTTGGCAGGCGATCGTTCTTCTCCAGATAAGTTCGTATAATCGCCGCGCATCTTCATCAGGTACCGTATGAGCTTCCATATAAGTAGGACGGATGGCTTCGTGAGCTTCCTGTGCGTTCTCATTTTTATTTTTGTACTTGCGGGGCTGGTAGTATTTGTCGCCGTAACTGCTTCTTATTTCTTTCTGTACATCCTCGAGGGCAGTTTCGCTAAGGTTGATGCTGTCTGTACGCATATAAGTTATCTTACCGCTTTCGTACAGTCTTTGGGCAAGCAGCATTGTTTTGCTTACACTGTAACCAAGCTTACGACTTGCTTCCTGTTGCAAAGTTGAGGTAGTGAAAGGAGCGGCCGGCGTACGCTTAGCTGGTTTTACGGTTACATCAGCAACGGTATATTCTGCATTTTTGCAACCTTCTAAAAACTCCTGTGCAGATTCCTGCTTTACAATTTTTTGAGGACCCTCGGCTTTAAAGCTTACCGTCTTACCATTAATGTCAGGTGCGGAAAAAATCGCTTCAATCTTATAGCTGCTTTCATGCTTAAAGTTGTTTATTTCTCTTTCTCGTTCAACAATTAAACGTACCGCAACGCTTTGCACCCTGCCTGCACTAAGACTGCGTTGCATCCCTATCTTTCTCCATAATACAGGACTAAGTTCAAAACCTACAAGTCTGTCAAGGATCCGGCGTGCCTGTTGTGCATTTACCAAATCCATATTAATTGTGCGGGGATTTTGAACAGCTTTGCGAATAGCGGGTGCAGTTATCTCGTGAAAAACAATTCGCTTTGTTAATTTAGGATCTAATCCTAATGTTTCGGCCAAATGCCAGCTAATGCTTTCGCCTTCACGATCCTCATCCGATGCCAGCCATACTTCCTTCGCTTTCTTGGCGCCTTGTTTAAGCTCTTTAACCACCTTCTGCTTATCTTCAGGAACAATATAACGTGGCTGATAATTATTATTTATATCAATGCCCATGTCGTCTTTCTCAAGATCGCGTATGTGCCCGTAGCAACTTCTTACCTCAAAATCATCTCCCAGTATTTTCTCAATCGTCTTAGCCTTCGCCGGAGATTCTACTATTAATAAGTTTTTACCCATTCTATAATTTTAAAAGGTTGAATGTACATGCTAAAACGAAATATAAAACATCACTCAGATTTAAACGCTTGCCCCTTCAACCAATGCAATATTACAGTATAAGTACAAATAGCAGGTATTTGATAAGTGAAGCTTTTCTTTAAAGCTATTATTATCAAGGCCTGCAATATTATGAAGACAGCAGGCAGCTTACTGAGATTGGGAGATAAGTTAAGCTGTTATTTTTTTTACCGGTAAATAAGAGCAATACGTTTCGAAATTTATCGTCACGATAAAAACTATGCATGAAGAAACTGAATTGATGAGGGAATGTTAGTATTGGCCACTAACGATGCTTACATTTCAATAAAAGTTAAATATGTTATAGTAATATTACGAAGATGTCAAAAAAATGGGGAAAAAGAAGAAGATTGTGTAAAACTATTCACATTTCAAGGCATTATGTAAAAGTATATAATTACATTTGCGTCCTATCAGGATGAAGCTAATCAAGTAGAGCTAAAATATTTCGTAACACAAAAAATTTGCCACTTTTGAAAAAACTCATACTATCGTTCTTGCTGATACCAGCATTTGCGTCCGCCCAGAAAAAAATCTCCGACAAGAAATCTCTAAATGGAATTGCGAGTTTTTACGCCAATCGCTTTAATGGACTTAAAACTGCTACAGGAGAAATATTTAGGCAAACTAATTTGACTGCCGCCAGTAATAATTTCAAAATTAACACTTGGGTAAAAGTGACTAATCTCTTCAATAACAAATCTGTTATAGTAAGAATTAATGATCGCATGCACGAAAGAATGGCTAAAATGGGCAGGGTTGTTGATTTAACAGGTGCTGCTGCAAAACTTTTGGGTGTAGGAAATGATGGTTTGCTAAAAGTAAAAGTGGAAAGTTTAAGCCCTAATTTTATGCTTACTGCAATTGTTCTTTAAAATTTTATCCGATTAAATTTCCTTATTTATTCATCTTCTCTTTCCATATTAATGCAATAAAAGCTCGGATAGCAGTAATCTATTTTATAAGTTCGTTGTTACAAAAAAGTCATTAGAGAACATTTTCAATTGCTTTTCAGAAAGCAATGAACTTCTTTGTTCTTTCCACTTTGCCACTCTGTCGCCATACATTTTTTTTGCTAACTCCGGAAACGACCATGCTGCATTCTTACCCCAGTGTATAGTAAAATCTATCCTGTTCTGAATTAATACTTCAATCATTCTTTTACTAAAATTTTCTAAACTAATCATCCTGTTGTTTCCCTTCCATAAAACACCATCAATTTCAATCATACAGGTAATGGGAAACTTAGTAAAAGCCAGCGTAGCTCTCGAAGCCTTTACAAATCGCATTGCAAAGATTCCCGGTATGGGACCTGCGTCTCTAACAAGATCGATTAATACTTCAAGTGTCCGTTTTGAATCTTTATGGTCAACTCCAACAGAACAGGCAAAAGCTGGACCTTGATTGATTGCATCATCAAATATTTCTCCCAGTGTACCCGTTAGGTTTTCATCAACGCTTGGCAGAATATCTTTCTCTAAAAGTTTAATAAGCCTCGGAATATTGTTTTTATGTTGGGCCGCAATTTTGCCAAACAATACAATAAGGTCTTTATATAAAGCAGTTTGAATACGCGGAATTGGATCAGGGTAGTCTGTTCTAAATTTCTTTTTATACATTGCCTCAACAACATAATCTGCGTTGTCATTATAAGGGTTTATAAAAATTTTATAATGATAAGGATTACTTGGCTTTCCATTGGCATCCACTTCAGCGTCGATTTTAAATTCAGAATCCTTAAAATTCATTGTCACTGCTAAATCCAGCGCTACGGACTTGTTTATTTTCCTTACATACCTGTTTAAAAGGTACAGATCTTCTGTTTCTATAACAACACCATGTATAAATCCAAACCCTCCCAAACCAACCAATGCAGCATTGAATAATGCATCATTTCTAATGACCCTTGCATTTATACTTAATGCAAACTGATCGCTTAAAGCAGGCTCGTTTTGCCTTTCTAAATAAATAATGTCGTTTTTATCAGGCCCGATGATTAAGTTAATTCCGACAACAAAATCCTGAACACTGCCTACATTTAGAGCTGATCCATGAACACCGGTTGAAATAGCTCCGGCAATAGTTTGTCCATTACTTGCACCACACGTTTTTAATGACTTTCCTTCACGCTTTATAAATTCGGTTATTTCTTTAATTTTATTTCCACATTCAATTAGAAAAAGGTTCTCTTTCTTGAAAGAAGAATTGGGATGCATTTCATCATTTGAAATTGACTTTTTTATGTTCATGTTTTCATTAAAATGCATTCTGTCTTTATGATGAGCGACATTGTTCATTGACCACCTTGCACCAAAAGCCCTAAAACCTTCGTTTGCATCTGTGGTCTCTTTAAGTAAGCGCTGTATTTCTTTTGCAACATCATTGAAACGATCTATTTTAGAAGGTAGCTTGCTATCTGGCTCCAAAGTAGTTTTATATAATATCCTTGTTGGAAACGGACCATTAAAGTGCACTGTGTTCCACTTGGATCCTTCCTGTTCTGAAGTAGTTGCCATATTAGTTTTTTTCTTTTAAACAAGTGTACTTCACCTTAACCTTTCTAATTTTGCCAAGAGTTAAGCCACTAAGCAATACACCTCCTAAAGTTGCACGATATTCAACTGAATGAAAGCCTCCTTCCGGACATCCTTCCTGGAACAACACGTAATTTTTTGCGAGTGATAATTTAATCGTTGTATCAATTTGAATTACTTGCCTGGCATTATAGAAGCCTATATCGTTATTCAAAGGATCAGGAACAGGTAGGCCTTTTTTATTAACGAGAATAATAGAATAGCATGACTGAACAGATAATAATAAAAGCACTAAAAAAGAAACAACGGCGACCTTACTTTTTAATCTCATCTAAAATTTTTTAAAAGATAATGGCAAGTTTTATTTCAGCTTTTACTTCTATTTATTAAGCCACTCAGCTACATCTTTTTATTTGCGTTGGGAGGTACTAAATTTCTTCTAAAACTAATACGGTAAAATCACATTTGCAAGGAGGTCGAAAAAATTCCTGATACGAACTATTGCTGCTGTAAAATACACTTTGATGAGCTACTTATTGTTGTTACTGTTGCACAAGAAGGCATGACATAGGTAAGAGACAGGCAGATATCCAAATCCGGCTAAAACGTTTTTCTCCAATCATCACCAAATAATTAGAAATTCGTCTTCATGTTTTTAGAGCTAACAACTAATGATAACAATTCATTAAATATGAAACTGTAAAACATATTCTTCCATCTCTTTAGCATTTTTAATTGCCGATCCCCCAATATCGTTGTTGAAATAAATATAGACTTCCTTAGTTTTTGTGTTTGCGTGTATCTCATCTGCTATCATTGTCAGTTTAGACAATTCGTAAGGGGAGGAGTATAAATGTGGGATGCCGTGAAAACGATAATATACAACTTTCGTATTTTGAATTACATCCTCCGGCAGTTGAGGATGACTCATGCCACAAAAAGTAATATCATGTTTCGAGAGCTTATTATAGACCTCCGCGTTCCACCAGCTTTCATGTCTAAATTCTAAAACATTCTTTACTGAAAGGTCAAGATTATCTATAATTTGTTCAAGCTTTTCTTCTTTATAAACCATTTGTGGGGGCATTTGAAACAAAACACATCCTAACTTTTCTTTCAAACCTTCCTGCACAGTACCATAGAAATCCTGAACCATTCTTTTGGTCTCTATAAATTTTTTATAGTGCGTTATTAAACGCGGTGCCTTTACCGAAAAACTGAAAGACCCATCACTTTCATTATACCAGGGTTCTAAAACCGATAACCGCGGAAAGCGATAGAAAGTGACATTAAGCTCAAATGATTTGAAGTGTTGGTTATAGAAATTGAACCACTTACTTTGAGCAAGACCTTCAGGATAAAATATCCCTTTCCAATGCTTATAATGAAATCCCGAACATCCGATCCTCCACTTTGACATAAAATTTAATAGAAACATTTGCAATTTTAAAACCGCAGTAAACCTGTAAAGAGAAAATAATACAAAAGCCAACGCATTAATGCACTGGCTTTCTAAAATTA
>MWWB01000394.1_pt1 | contig 10845 bp, 8 predicted proteins | sample 1047291 | NCBI WGS metagenome assembly MWWB01 (sample SAMN06349976, study PRJNA376086) | soil metagenome | isolation source: MS4-1 sample Antarctic (ecotone) soil | place: Antarctica | reverse complement strand
GAATAGGTGGTGTCTAAAGCAATTCCCAAAGCAACGGCTTCTCCGTGACGAATAGAAAAGTTGCTGAGTTGTTCTACTTTATGCGCACTCCAATGGCCAAAGTCGAGAGGCCGCGAAGAACCTGTTTCAAAAGGATCTTTTCCTGCAATATGTTGCAAATGCAGTTCTGCACAATGTTTTATCAGGTATTGCATGGCTACCATATCCCTGTTAACAAGCAACGCAGCATTTTCCTCTAACCATATAAAAAATTCAGAGTCTTTTATTAATGCAACTTTAATAGCTTCTGATATACCTGACCGCCATTCTTCATTTGTTAATGTAGCGAGAAATGCATTGTCGTTGAATACTGCTGCAGGTGGAGCAAATGTGCCAAGAAAGTTCTTCTTACCAAAATAATTAATACCATTCTTAACACCAACTCCGGAGTCATTTTGCGATAAGACGGTTGTTGGTATGCGGATATGACGAATTCCGCGATGAGATACAGCAGCGGCATATCCAACCAAATCAAGGATTGAGCCTCCGCCGACAGCAGCTTTCGGATCAATTTATTTTGCTTTGCTAATATTATTGTTGCTGCCTGTTTCTCTATTATTTGCAAAAGTATTTGCAGTTACATAACTGGTTGAAATAATAGTCTGTACAATCGATACTTTTGCAAATTATCGTTCTGTCAAGAACGGCTGACCAATTGCTATTAAATGAAAGATTCTAATAATTATTTAAGACAAAGCTTTACTGTTCAATTTAATTACAACGTTTATTTTACCGAACATCTTTTCTATCCGTCTAATCCAACCTTTCAAGACTTCATTAACAGTCAATATGAGGATGTGAGCAAAAAAATTCTTTTTGTAATGGATGCAGGTGTTGTAAAACATCATACAGGTTTAATTGCAGAAGTGAAAAGGTATTTTAGTAATCAAAATGAAGTTTCTTTAATAGAAGAACCGGTTGTTATTCCGGGAGGTGAGCAGGCAAAAAATAATGTAAAGTTTTTTGATGAAATTATTAATTGTGTTGACAAGCATAAAATAGACAGGCACTCTTATATCGCTGCTATTGGCGGAGGCTCAATCCTTGATTTGGTTGGATATGCCGCTGCCGTATCTCATCGCGGAATTCGTCATATCCGCATACCCACAACGGTATTATCTCAAAACGACTCTGGGGTCGGCGTTAAGAACGGTATTAATTATTTCGGGAAAAAAAATTTTCTTGGAACGTTTGCCCCACCTGTTGCAGTCTTCAATGATAATATCTTCCTAACTACTTTAAGTAATGATGAGTGGCGTTCGGGTATATCAGAAGCTATCAAAGTGGCACTGATAAAAGATCCCGGCTTTTTTGTATGGTTAGAAGAAAATGCTGCGTCACTGGCAAACAGGAATAAAGCATCAATGCAATACCTTATTAAACGTTGCGCGGAGCTGCATTTGCAACATATTGCCGGTAAAGACCCCTTTGAAACCGGTTCTTCACGGCCCCTTGATTTTGGTCATTGGAGTGCACATAAATTGGAACAACTAAGCAACTTTTCTATTCGTCATGGCGAAGCCGTTGCTTTAGGAATTGCTTTAGACACCGCTTATTCTTACCTCTCGGGTAGGTTAGCCGAAAATGCAGCAATAAGGATTGTTGCACTTTTAAAAAAACTCGGTTTTATGGTTAGCCATCCTCTAATGGAAATAAAAGATGAAGTAAGCCCGGTACTCGCAGGTTTAAATGAATTCAGAGAGCATCTTGGAGGGCAATTAACAATTATGCTTTTAACAGATATCGGTAAAGGTGAGGAAGTGCATGAAATGCAAACATCAACTCTTCGCAGTGCAAATGATTGGATTAAACAACATTCGTAATAGCACATAGCTTATGAAAACATCTTACGGGCATCTGTCTTATTGCACCAACATACATGCGGGGGAAGGTTGGACCGAACATTTTGAGAGCCTGCAAAAACACATCCCTGTCATTAAACAAAAGGTATCGCCTGATAGCACTTTTGGGATTGGCTTGCGCTTATCTAATATTGCCAGCCTTGAATTGTATAAGGAAGAGAACTTGCTTGCTTTCCAAACATGGCTTACCGAAAACAACTGCTATGTTTTTACGATGAACGGCTTTCCGTACGGCAGTTTTCATCAAACGAAAGTGAAGGATCATGTGCATACTCCTGACTGGACTACTGCTGACCGTGTTGAATACACCATAAGGTTAGCACAAATACTATCTGCTTTATTACCTGAAGCATTGCAAGGCGGCATCTCCACTTCTCCCCTTTCGTATAAGCATTGGCATAAGGAAGCTGAGGTTTCGTCTGTTTTTAAAACTGCAACACTGCATGTATTGCAGGTAGCAGAGCAATTGATTAAAATTAATAAGGCCACTGGTAAACTTATTCATATAGATATTGAACCCGAGCCTGATGGACTATTAGAAACGGGAACTGAATTTCTGGAATGGTACAGGCAATTTTTGCTCCCCTTAGGAATTCCTTTTATACAACAAAAGTTTGGTTGCAGTAAAGAGGAAGCGGAAAGTTTGATCAAAGACCATGTTCAGTTGTGTTATGATGTTTGTCATTTTGCAGTAGGTTATGAAGATCATGCTTCAGTTATAAATACATTAAAGCAAGAAGGTATTAAGACAGGTAAAATACAAATTAGTGCAGCGATAAAGGCAAAATTGCCGCCCGACTTACAAGGCAGAAAGCCTGTTATTGACGCCTTTAATAATTATAATGAATCTACTTATCTGCACCAGGTAATCGCTTTACAACATACCGGCGAAGTACTTCGCTATCCCGATCTTCCTGAAGCTTTGAAAGATGCAGACAATCCTACAGTAGCTGAATGGCGGGCTCACTTTCATGTGCCCATTTTTGCGAACGATTTTGGTGCTTTACAATCTACCCAGCAGGATATAAAGGAGGTAATTGCAATTCAACGCCAACAACCTTTTACAACACACCTGGAGATTGAAACATACACCTGGGAAGTATTGCCCGACGCCTTGAAACTTCCGATAGGAGAATCGATTATACGCGAATTGGAATGGGTGATTAATTTATTAGACCAGAATGATGGACACAATAGCAAACAATGAAAGAAACGAGGTATGAATAAAACCGTTGTTATAGATATTGTTGGTCTTTCATCTTCTTTGATAGGAGAGCACACACCTTTTCTTAAGAAATATGTATCGACAAAACAGTTGGAGACAATAACTCCAATGTTGCCGGCTGTAACAACCTCTGTTCAGTCAACTTATCTTACCGGAAAGTTGCCCAACGAACATGGAATTGTGGGCAATGGTTGGTACGATCGTATAGAGTGTGAAGTGAAGTTTTGGAAGCAGTCGAACAAATTGGTGATGGCGGAAAAGATTTGGGATCAGGCAAAGAAAACAGACTCTTCATTCACTTGCAGCAATATGTTCTGGTGGTATAATATGTATTCCACTGTTGATTATTCTGTAACTCCACGACCCAATTATCTGGCAGATGGTCGTAAGCTTCCGGACTGTTATTCTTACCCTGCTGATCTTCGTGATTATTTACAACAAGAGTTAGGTCAGTTTCCCTTATTTAAATTTTGGGGTCCCGGCGCTGATATAACTTCTACAAAATGGATAGCAGATGCTTCTATCCTTACAGATAAAAAATACGATCCCACACTTACCCTCATCTATTTACCCCATTTAGATTATTGCCTGCAGAAGTATGGCCAGGACTTTTCAAAGATCAATAAAGATCTTAATCAAGTTGATAAAGTAGTTGAAGACCTGGTTTCTTATTACACAAATAAAGGTGCACGCATTATTTTATTATCGGAATATGGGATAACCAACGTAAGCCGGCCAGTACATATTAACAGAGCTTTACGTGAGGCAGGTTTGTTACAGGTAAGAGTAGAAAGAGGGCTGGAGTTATTAGATGCAGGCGCTTCAAAAGCATTTGCGGTAGCAGATCACCAGGTGGCGCATATATATGTAAATGACCAAAGTGTTTCAACACAGGTGAGGGAAGTTTTAGAGAAGATTCCCGGTGTTCAACTGATACTTAATAGAGAAGCACAAAAAGAAAATCATATAAATCATGAACGTGCCGGTGACTTTGTATTGATGGCAGACGAGCAAAGCTGGTTCACTTATTATTTTTGGTTTGATGATGCTAAAGCTCCGGATTATGCAAGAGTAGTAGACATTCACAAAAAGCCGGGATATGATCCCGTGGAAATGTTTATGACTTCAAAAGCCCGCGCAGCATATAAGTTATTAAGGAAGAAGGCAGCGCTTCGTTATGTGATGGATGTTATTCCCCTTGATGCGTCGCTGATTAAAGGTTCGCATGGCAGAATTGGAACACAGCAAACATTTCATCCTGTTTTAATAAGCGATAGGATTTTCAAAACATCTCTTATTGCAACCGATGTTTATGATATTATATGGCAGCATCTTATTTAAAAGCCCGGGTTAATGCTTCAACCAAATTCTTCTGCGCACGGGTGGCGCAATGTTATTTCAATATCCTTTCCTGAATTTTATTTTACATTCGCCACTTATCATTAAACTGTTTGCTCCATGAAAAAAATTACTATAATTCTGCTGCAGGAATTAATCTTGCTATTATGTTTCGGCTTCTTTTTATATTCAGGTCAAACCATTAAATATAGAGATACGGTTGCTTCTTATAATCGTTCATCTCTTACTCTATTTGCAGGTAAAACAAAAGCAGAAGCCAAGGTTCAATTAAAGGTCGCTTTTCCAAATTTAACCTTCGATCTGCCGGTAGAATTTGTAAGCCCTAACGATGGAACTAATCGCAATTTTGTAATTGCCCAAAAAGGTAAAATTCATGTTTTTAAAAATGATGCTAATGTAAAAAATGCCCCTGTTTTTCTTGACATTACCAGGAAAGTTACCTCAGGTGGCGAACGTGGATTGTTAGGTTTAGCCTTTCACCCTGACTTTAAAAAGAACGGTTATTTTTATGTAAACTACACACGGGGAGGCAAAGATCTCGAAACGGCCATTTCACGTTTTCGCGTAAGTAAAACAAATGCAAATGCAGCCGATGCCACCTCCGAAGAAGTGCTGCTCACCTATAAGCAGCCATTCAATAACCATAACGGTGGCAAAGTAGCTTTTGGAAAAGATGGCTACTTATACATTGCAGTTGGTGATGGCGGCAGTGGGGGCGATCCACAAAATAATGGTCAGAACAGAGCTGTGCTTTTAGGCAAAATCTTACGTATTGATGTAGATAAACGAGGTGGTAATTTAAAATACGCCATCCCCGCCGATAATCCCTTTATAGGTAACAAAGACGGTTTCAGGGAAGAAATTTTTGCTTATGGCTTGCGTAATCCATGGCGTTTCAGCTTTGATAAAACAACGGGTGATTTATGGGCAGGCGACGTTGGTCAGAATAAAATTGAAGAAGTTGACATCATTAAAAATGGACAGAACTACGGATGGAAAGTGATGGAAGCTAACGAATGTTTTAAAAGTGCAAATTGCGATAAAGAAGGGCTGGCCTTACCTGTATGGTCTTACCCGCAGGGCGGAGCAACAGGCCGTTCTGTAACAGGCGGCCATGTATACCGTGGAAAAAAATTGCCTGCATTGATTGGAAAATATATTTATGGAGATCATGTAACCGGTAACATGTGGACATTAACGGGTAATCAAGCCGGAAAGTACGACAATGCTTTCCTTATACAACACAGCGGTTCAATAGCCTCTTTTGGCGAAGATGCCAATAACGAACTTTATGTTTGTTCTTATGGCGACGGCAAAATTTACACTTTTGCTCCTAATTGACAATACTTGCTTCAACGGTTAGCTTACTAAAACGCATAGACTATTGTACATCCACACAAAGATTTTACAACTGATCTTTGCTGTCCATTTGTAAGCTCTCCTGCTGAAAGGTGATTGCCCGACGAGGGACAAATGATTATATTTATCTCTTGCTTTTTGTCGTAACATTAAACCGTGATGAAACAAATTGTACTATTTCTGCTTGCTGTTTGTTTAGCCTTTCAGGTCGAGGCTCAAAATCAAACAAGCGTGAAAGAGTTAAATCACTACACATTTCCCGATTTTATGGAAGGAACGGTAAAGAAAAAAACCGGAGAGACAATTAAAACACTGTTGAATTATAATACGATTACACAAGAGATGATCTTTTTTTGCGCTTCATCCATACACTCTTTGTAAATCTAAAACTCAAACCATAATGCTCCCGATATGGGGGTATAATTTAGTTGCATATTTTTTTGACTTTGCGGGCCCATTTTTTCTGCTGCCTGAAACTTTGTACCAATAGGTGGAATAGCATACATAAAGCCTAAGTTGCCTGCAGGAAAAGGTGGACTTGTATAATCATTACCTGCGCCTTTTGGCTTCTCCGGCTTTAACATTTGAAAAAATGTATTCTCGTTTTCACAATAAATTGTAAAGGGCTTTTCTTTATTTTCAATAACTACCCAATTTATATTTGAATGATAACCTTTGAATTCAGGATAAAGCCAGCTTTCGCCGGTTACAGTGTTATTATAGTCTTTATGCCAAACGCCAAATTGTAAACCCTGCATCCTGTTTTTCCAAACACGATATGGCCCTCTTCCAAGCCATTTCATACCTGTAATTTTTTCTTCAGGATAGTTAATGGTTAGACCAATAAAATTTGCTTCGCCTTTTTGCTGATAAGTATATTCAAGCTTTACAGGTACACCCGGAGAGAAAATCCATTTAAGAGACATTGCACCTTCTGCTGCATAAGAAGTTTCAACAATATAATTGTTACCACTTGCATAATGATTAAAACTTTTTACTGCAAGTTGTGCAGATGCCATAACAGGACCACCCGACAAAGAAATAGTAGTTTTATTGCTGATCACCTTATCAAGAAATCCGGTGCTCCTGGTAAAATAAAAACTTACATTTCCATTTTCAATGATGAGTTGATCGTCATCATCTTTACTTTTAATAACAATAACATTAGTATTTTTAGTGAGAGCTTTTTTTGTTATTTGCTCTGCAGTAGAAATCGTCCAGCTCCAGGTAAATAACTCATGGTTGTTTTGATCGAAAGCAGTAAGGTATAATGCATCACTATTTTTCCATGACGATGGAAGATTGATTTTTAAAAAACCTTGTTCACCTGGTGCTAAAGAAACGGGAGCACAATTTCCTGTTGCGTTGGTATTATATTGCGATGCTGCCTGAGATGGCAAAGGGAATGACACGAGTTTCCATTTGAAAGTGCATTGGTTGAGGTTTGTATATAAATAGCGGTTCTCCACTTTAATCTTACCACCAAAAATTGCGGGAATGTTTTTTAGATTAATATAAACAGGACTCCATATTTCTTTAATAGCGTAATAACTTGCTTCCTTCTCACGATGCGGGCCTACAATTCCATCCGCTCCATGGTTGCCATCTGTATCTATCCATCCACCTTTATCTGTTCTCACCATACCTTCATCTGCAAGATCCCATAAAAATCCTCCTGCATCATATTGGTACTTAAGCATCAGTTCCCAAAAATCCTGTAAACCTGCTGCGTGGCCACCATCATAAAGCCCATGCATAAACTCAGTAGGAAAGAAAACTTCGTTACCATACAAAGTAGAATTAACAACATAATTATAGTCGGGGTAGTGTTTTGTATCTGTTCCATTAAACCTTTCCTGGGGATGATACACCAACCTGTTTTGCGGATCGTATAATTTAAAATCATTGTCTAAAGCACGGTTCCAGCCACCTTCATTTCCATTAGCCCACATAACATTAGAAGGATGATTAACATCCCTTTCCACAAGTTCTTTTACCAGCTTTCTTCCAACACGTGTATCGTAAGCGGCCTGCCAGCCTGTTAGTTCATCCAACACAAATAATCCAAGTGAATCACATACATCTAAAAAGTGTTGGTCGGGAGGATAATGTGACATGCGGACAGCATTCATGTTCATGTCTTTCATAAGCTTTACATCCATAATACTTATTCCTTTACTTAATGTACGGCCACTTTCAGGCCATGCACTATGCCGGTTTACTCCTTTAAAAATCACTTTCACGTTATTTACGTAAAAGCCATCGGATAGTCTTAACTCGGCTGTACGAAAACCGAAACGCCGCTTAATCGTATGGATGATCTTACCATTTCGCTTTAGTGATAATACAACATGGTATAAATGAGGCCTTTCCGGGTTCCATGTTTTAATTTGTTGATACTGGTTTTGCAAATAAACAGAGTCTGAGGAAATTTCTGCAGTAAAATGCTTTGCAACATTTGCTCCGTTTACCTCCTGAACCTGTGCTTCAAGCTTATCTCCTTTAATGCTGTTTCCAATTGAAGCGTTTAATTTGAAAGCTCCGTTCGCTTTAGCATCAATGGCTATTTTATCTATAAATGTTTCAGGAACAATTTCAAGATACACTGGTCTGAAGATTCCACTTAGTGCCCAAAAATCTCCCTCACGCTCTGCCCTGTTTACTGATCTATTTGCTGATTGCTTACTAACAGTTACTTCTAAAATATTACTTATGTTATATTGTACCAGGTTAGTAACATCATACCTGAATTGATAAAATCCTCCCTGATGTACAGGGCCTGCTAATTGTCCATTAATTTTTACTTCAGCATCCGTCATCACACCTTCGAAAACAATAAATAACTTCTTGTTTTTCCATTGAACAGAAGCAGGAAATGCATACTTATATAAACCTTGTTCATCGCTTCGTCCTCCTTTATCGTTGGTGTAGCCGTTGCCGTAAGTATAATTTCCAAAACCCTGCAGTTCCCAATTTGATGGAACAGCGATCTTAGTCCACTTGCCACTGTTTTGTCCCTTGGTGCAAAAGAAATCCCATTTAACTGTATGGTCTTTATCAGTACCTGACAAATTATATACAATAGTTTGCTGAGCTATTGCAAAAGAAGTTATACCGACTATTGTAATACAGGATAGTACTATAACTTTTATCAACCCTTGTATTTTGAGATTACCTTTATATAGATTAAATCTTACATTCAAAAGCATTTGTTCTGTTTTAATTTAAGTATCCAAATCATTTTATTAGTTTTTTTGAATTTAATGCCTCCCGTTTTTATTCTGGCTTTATTCCAAAATCCATTCAACTTCATCATAAATGTTTTGTCCTTTATTATTAGCTGTAAGCCTGGTAACATTTTTTCCTTTTTTGTAATGGAACATTTTCAAAAATAAAGGGAACAGAGGTTATTCCTATGTAGTAGTCTCCACCACTTACCGTTTACAAATAATTGAGGTTTTCCTCTGATATGACCCTGAAAGAGTCAAATGTTTATAGTAAAAATAATTGTTCAATTCCACCTACGACCCATTGGGTAGCGCGAAATATTTGTTTTCTAATTTTTATAAACATTTGACCGCTTTGCGGTCAATTAATAATTTGATAAATCATTTTAAAACATCGCAAACTCACATTATATTTAATATGACCTGCAATGCATTCAAGGGAACAAGATTGTAAAACATATATTGTTTCATTGTGAAACTTTATCTTACAAAGAGATATTCTCGTACAGATTCCTACTAAACGTTTCGATCATGTTTCTTAACGTCTTCATTTCAAAATAATGATTGGTGCCCGCATAACATAGCTATCCTTTCCGTTAGGATGGAATGCTCTTGCTTTTATAGTTTTACCTGATGTTAGCATAAACGGATCCTTATATAATAAAGAGGACCCTGTGGGTATACTGGGTGTTGAAATTAGATGGTAAATTTGTCAGAACTTTTTTACCCTTCATAACAGCTAATTTTAAATCAGTAATATCATGAAACAGTTCGTAATACTTATTGTTTGTCACATGGGGTTGACATGCTTAGGTCAAAGTAAAATACAAGACCGCGAAGTGCAGATAAAAAATGCGTTACTGGCCGCGCCATCCGATAAAAAAGAGAGCGCTGCTGTGTATGGTTATTCAGCTTCTAAGGAGTTTATTTTGCTGCGCAAAGGCACAAACGAATTTATTTGTTTGGCTGATGATCCTGATCAGCCGGGTTTTTCTGTAGCCTCTTACCATCGCGATCTTGAACCTTTCATGAAGCGGGGACGGGAGTTAAGAAAACAGGGAAAAGCCGTTGGCGAAATATTTGACATTCGCGAAAAAGAAGTGAAGGCGGGGAAATTAGCTATGCCTAAACAACCAACCAGTTTATATGTATATTCTGCTGCAAAAGAAAATTATGATAATGCAACAGGATTAGTTAAAGAAGGGTTGCTAAGGTCAGTAATTTATATACCTTTTGCCACTGCTGAAAGTACAGGACTGCCTTTAAAACCGGAAGCACCCGGCATGCCGTGGATCATGAACCCGGGTACTCATGGTGCACATATTATGATAAACCCTCCTAAAGCCAATTAATTTGTTTTGCGTTAATTTCTGTTCCTTATTGCTACATAAGAATAAGAAAATGAGGCTACGTTTTATAGTCGGTTAATTAAGATTGGGTGTGATTTGCTTGTCAAATGCCTCATGTTGAAATTATATTGATATTACGCTTTATAAAAATCTCAACACAATTTCTTCCAATACCATGAATTCATCAGCCAACTGTGCAATTAAAAATACTTACCCGATGCAGGTGTTGGAATTCCGTCTGCCGTCTTTGTTTATCTAACATCAAACTCCGGGTCTTCAATTCCGATCATCGGTCCTGCTATTTCTGCATCACCACTTACTTAAAATTATCAAAATGGGCAGAGATTCGCTCTTCGACCTGTTGCGATACAAAGGATTACTGGTTCAAAAGACCAGGCGCTTTCACATTACAAAAGACTCCAATC
>MWWB01000393.1_pt1 | contig 10847 bp, 7 predicted proteins | sample 1047291 | NCBI WGS metagenome assembly MWWB01 (sample SAMN06349976, study PRJNA376086) | soil metagenome | isolation source: MS4-1 sample Antarctic (ecotone) soil | place: Antarctica | reverse complement strand
ATTGCCCAAAAACCTACACTCCATTTTTTGTGTTTTTTAGATGGATATACCATTTGATAAAATTCTTTCTGCTTTCAAATCTTAGTCCTCTGTGAAGAGTGAGTTTCTCTTTCAGATGTGTAAAATGGGTACAATTACCACTTGTATGGGTGCTAACCTTGGTGGCAGTATTAATCCATCATCATCACTATGAGCCATAACCAAAGCCCCGATCAGCCGTGTACTAACGCCCCAACTGGTTGCCCAAACATAATCCAGTTTATTTTGCTTATCGCTAAACTTTACGTCAAAGGCTTTCGCAAAATTTTGACCGAGGAAATGTGAAGTACCTGCCTGCAAAGCCTTTCCATCCTGCATTAAAGCTTCTATGCAATAAGTATCTACGGCTCCGGCAAAACGTTCATTAGCACTTTTTACACCTTTTATTACCGGCATCGCCATATAATGCTCCGCAAAATCTGCATATACTTCCAGCATTTGTTTGGTTTCGGCCACCGCTTCTTCTGCTGTGGCATGGGCCGTATGACCCTCCTGCCATAGAAATTCTGCCGTACGTAAAAATAACCGGGTTCGCATTTCCCACCGGACTACGTTAGCCCACTGATTTATAAGTAATGGCAGATCGCGGTAGCTTTGTATCCAGCTTTTATACGTGTTCCAAATAATGGCTTCGCTGGTTGGTCTTATAATTAATTCTTCTTCAAGTCTGCTTTCAGGATCTACCATTAAAGCACCTTTTTTATCGGGGTTTACCTTTAGGCGATAATGCGTTACTACAGCACATTCTTTGGCAAAACCTTCTGCGTTCTCTTCTTCTTTTTCAAACAAGCTTTTAGGTACAAACAAAGGAAAATAAGCGTTTTGGTGGCCGGTTTCTTTAAACATCCTGTCAAGTTCATCTCGCATATTCTCCCATAAGGCATAGCCATAAGGCTTTATCACCATACAGCCACGAACAGCACTGTAATCTGCTAATCCACTTTTGATGATCAGGTCGTTATACCATTGGGAGTAGTCCTGCTGCCGCGAGGTAATTTCTTTACTCATAATTACAATTAAGTTTACACTTCTCTTAACAAAACACTCCTAAACGTTTTACTTCTGGCAAACTGTTTGACATAAGAAAAGCAGTTGTTTTAAAACGTCGTAAAAGTAGTAACTTCACATTAGATAATACCTCTTAAAACATTTCGTATGAAAAGCAGATTTTTACTCGTTGGCTTACTAGCGGCAATGCTTACAAGTTGCGCTACTTATAAGGCAGGTCAAACTCCTGATGATGTTTATTATTCTCCTGCAAAGGAGGTAAAGGAAAGAACACAAACATATTCGCGACGCGCTGACAGGTACGAGGATTATGTTAGCCACGAAGATGACAGGTACCTTAGAATGAAAACCAGGAACCGCGACCGTTGGAGTACTATAGATGATTACGATTACTGGTACGACAGCCGCTATGTACCTTCTTACTCATACAACTACTACAGAAATAACTGGAACAGCCTTTACCTTAATAATTGGAATACCGGTTACTATCAACCTTATGGTTATGGCGTTTTTGGAGGTGGTAGTTTGGGAATGTATCCTAACTACTACGGCAATGGTTACAGCAACAGATACGGGTATGGTAGATCTGGGTACAGCGGTTATGGAGGCGGGTATTACTCTAAAACACCGGTTTATATAACTAAGCGCCCAGTTGAAGTTGGCAGACCAGAATTGAATGGTTATAATAACCGTAGTTACAATAACAGGAATAGTTTAGGTAATACTATAATGAAAGCGTTTACGCCTTCTGAGAGCGGTTATAATAATAGTAATGCGAGAACTTACTCTGGCAATAACACTAGCAGCTCTGAAAGAACTTACAGCGCTCCTGAAAGAACTTACACTCCTCCTGCATCAAGCAGTTCTTCCAGTAGTTCTTCAGGTTCCTCTGGTGGTGGTGTTTCACGTCCGACACGTAATGGAGGAAACTAAAAATTTCAAAAATTATCTACTTCATAAATTGTTCAAAATCAAAAACCGTATTTGCAGAAATACGGTTTTTATTAACCGTTTATTTTTATGAAAAAAGTTTTACTTAGTCTAATTGTAATATCCTGCTTCTTTTCTTCCTTTGCGCAATCTCCTGAAGATGTGTTGAGGTATAGCTATAACCCGCAACAAGGTACAGCAAGAAACATGGCGATAGGAGGAGCCATGGGTTCGTTGGGAGGTGATTTAAATGCGTTATATGTAAATCCTGCCGGGCTGGGTTTATTTAAAACAAATGAATTTGTCGTAAGCCCCGGCCTTGTTTTCAATAATAATAAGTTCAATTTTCGGGGTACTGATACTGCATCAAAAAAATCAAGTTTTAATTTTGGTACAAGTGGTCTTGTTATAGGCTTCAATACTCCCGGAAGTAAATGGACAAGCAAGGCATTTAGTATCGGTATTAGTCAAACAGCTAATTTCAATAACCACATTTCTTACAGGGGATTAAATAACCAAAGCAGTTACAGCGAAATGTTTGCCGAGCAGTTTGCTAATAGCGGACTTGAACCTGACCCCGCTTTAAATGAGCCACGTTTTGCTTTTGGAACTGCACCTGCTATATACACCTTCCTGATAGATACCTTTTATATCAACAACAAGAAAGTGGTTAAAGCTTTGCCGGAATTTTTATTAGAGAAAGGCATTGCTTTAAACCAGTTGAAAACAATTGACACAGAAGGTGGCATTTACGATATTGCTTTAGGCTACGCTGCAAATATGGACGATAAACTGTATGTTGGCGGAAGCATCGGTTTCCCTATTGTAAATTATACCCGTTTAACTAAGTATAGAGAATCTGATCCGTCAGGAAATACAAATAACAACTTCGATTATTTTGAACTGAACGATTATCTTACAACTAAGGGTATAGGCATTAATGGTAAGCTCGGTGTTATTTTTAAACCTGTCGACTATCTTCGCCTGGGCGTAGCTCTTCATGCGCCTACTTTCTATAGCTTAACTGATAGGCAATCCAGTGATCTAAAAGTAGCTTCTGAAGCTTATAATGGTGTAGCTACTGCAAAGTCTTCCTTATTTACAAACGGTGCAGAAGGTGAAACACAATATTCAGCAACAACACCATGGAAGGTAATAGCGAGTGGTTCGTATGTATTTAGAGAAATAAATGATACCCGTAAACAAAGAGCTTTTATTACTGCCGATGTTGAATATGTTGGTTACGGTGGTGCAAGTTTCGGAGCTGATGGTGATAACGTATCAAGTGCAGATCAGACTTATTACAACCAAATGAAAACGGTGATAAAAGACTATTACAAAGGGGCTTTGAATTTTAGAGTAGGTGGGGAGTTGAAACTACATACTATTATGTTTAGAGCAGGTGGGGCTTATTATTCCAACCCTTATAAAGACAGTGAGTTGAAATCAAATATTATGCAGGCAAGTGGGGGATTAGGGTACCGCAACCATGGGGTTTTTGTTGATCTTACTTATGTTCATAATATAAACAAAGATGTAAACTTTCCTTATCGTGTAGGCGACAAACAAAATACCTTTGCGCAGCAAACAGGCAGCAGGGGAAATTTATTAATGACACTTGGCTTCAAATTTTAGATAGCTTCACACCTATTGCTTAAAGCACTCTTCTACAGGGTGCTTTTTTTATTTAGGTTTTAATCGGATTGGAAATAGCAGACAATCTAAATCTAATTTGGTTACCTTAATTACTTTGAAACTAACGTATAATTTTGTTTCTATTTCGAAACTTTAGGTATGATACGAAAAGGCATTTTAGTATTACAAAATGTTGGATGGCATAACTATTGAACAATAATAAAAGTTGTTTTATTATTAAACTTTAAATAAGTAATTATGCTTTGGAGAGGCAGGGAAGGAAGCGGAAATGTAGAAGATCGTCGTGGTATGTCAGGTGGAGGAATGGTAGCAGGTGGTGGTATTGGAGCTGTTATTATAGGCATTCTTTATTTTTTGCTTGGCGGCGATCCATCACAAGCTCCATCAATGTTACCAGGACAGAATCAGGGTAGTGAATATTCAGCCCAGCAAAAAGCTGGTGATGATAGTCTGGCTGAATTTGTTAGTGTGGTTTTAAAGGATACCGAAGATGTTTGGGGAGAGTTGCTTTCAGGGTATCAAAAACCAAGATTGGTGATTTTTAGAGATGGTGTACAAACAGCATGCGGAGGTGCTAATGCTGCTGTTGGACCTTTTTATTGTCCCGGCGATCAAAAAGTTTATATAGACCTTTCGTTTTTTAGGGATCTGCGAAATCGTTTCCGTGCCCCCGGCGATTTTGCTATGGCTTACGTAATTGCTCACGAAGTTGGACATCATGTTCAAAACCTGCTGGGGACTTCAGATAAAGTGCGTTCATTGCAACAACGATCAGGAGAACGAGAAGGAAACAGAATGTCAGTTAAGCTTGAATTACAAGCTGACTTTTACGCTGGTGTATGGGCAAATCATGCACAGCGAATGAAGCGTTTTTTAGAGCCGGGAGATATTGAAGAAGCCTTAAATGCAGCGAATGCAATTGGAGATGACCGCTTGCAGGAGCAGTCGCAAGGTCGAGTAGTACCTGATGCTTTTACGCACGGAACTTCAGCACAAAGAATGTATTGGTTTAAAAAGGGTTTTCAATCAGGCGATATAAGACAGGGAAATACTTTTGAGGATCCGAATTTGGAATAAATCCAGACCTTAAAAGATAAGTGTTATTCACTACTAATAAAATCTTTTAAACCCCCTTTTAAGGGTTGGGGTTGCCCTCCCTTCTTGTACCCTGATACAATTCGTACTCAAATAACCGGCAATCAATTTTACTTGTATAAAACTCTATTCTCCGGCTGGCCTTAAGACCGATCTTTTTTGCAAGGTCCAGATTGCCGGTAAAAATATATCCTGTATATCCTTTGCATTTTTTCTTCATAAAATCGCCTATACGAGCATATGTTTTCTCAAGCTCCGTTTCCACTCCCATCCTTTCTCCATATTCAGGATTAAAAAATACTACGCCTGCTTCTCCTTCGGGCACGGGGGTTGCGTCAAAGTCTCCTATTGAAAATTCTATATAATGCTCTACACCTGCTGCTGCCGCATTTATCTTAGAAATATTTATTGCATCGGCACTAATATCAGAAGCTATAATTTTTAAACCCGGCAGTTCCTGTATCTGCTCAAAAAGATTTCTTCTTTCCGCCTCCAGCACGCCCTTGTCAAAACCCGTAAGATGCATAAAAGCATAATTACTTCTAAACAACCCGGGTCTACGATTCGTAGCAAGCAACGCTGCTTCTATAGCAATGGTTGAAGAGCCACACATGGGATTAACAAAGGGAGACGTTCTGTCCCACCTGCCGGCAAGTAATGTGGCGGCTGCCAATGCCTCAAGCATTGGTGCTTTACCCGGGATTTTTCTATAACCATGCTTAGCTAAAGTTTCTCCCGATGTATCTAAAAATATTTCTGCAACTTCATCACGCCAAAACAAATGAACAACAGTCTTATCAAGGGACGGACCGGAGTTAGGCCGCGATCCGGTTTGCATGCGCATCCTGTCAACAATAGCATCTTTCACTTTCACGTTTGCATACAAGGAAGTCTTTATACTTGGATGATCTACATTGCTGGTAACTGAAAAGTACCCCTCTGCCGGTATTACCTTTTCCCATGCTATTAATGAAACTTGTCTGTAAACATCCTCTGCGCTATTACACGGAAATTCTTTTATTGAGTACAACACCTGGCTGGCACATCGTAGGCTCAGGTTCAATCTAATGCAATCATTTATTGTTCCTTCCATCTCTATGCCTGTTGCAAAAGTTCGTGTCGGAGTGAAGTTTAGTTCAATCACTTCCTGTTGTAAGTAAGAAGATAAACGTTTGCTACAGGTGATGATTATGCGGGATGGTGTTGTGAAAGATTGCGTCATGTTAAGGATCGGGGAATTGTACAGATTAGAACAAACTGTTATTCCGACTATTCAAGGAAGCTAAAGAAATAAGTAAATAAATTTCCAGTTGTTCCCTACCAGATTTTAATCCGCTTATCTTCCGGCAAATACATTTTGTCGCCTGGCCTTACATTAAATGCCGTATAGAAGGGTGTAAAATTTTGCAGCGGACCATTGACTCTGTACATAGGCGGAGAATGCGGATCGGTATTAACACGTAACCGAATTGTTTGATCTTTCTGTTTAGTCCGCCATATTTGTGCAAGTGAAATGAAAAAACGCTGGTCGGGTGTAAAGCCATCAATCTTTGTAGTATCCTGGCCCTGCTTAGTCATCTTAAAAGCATCGTAAGCAATGGCAATACCGCCGATATCTGCAATGTTTTCTCCCGTTGTAAGACTACCATTTATATGCAAACTATCAAGTACAGTGAAGGTATTATACAGATCAATAACCGATTTTGATTTAGCTACAAATTTTGCGCTGTCTTCAGTTGCCCACCAGTTTTTTAAGTTACCTTCTTTATCGTATTGCGCTCCCTGGTCGTCAAATCCGTGCGTCATTTCATGACCAATCACCATGCCTATTCCTCCGTAGTTTATAGCATCGTCAGCATTAGGATCGAAGAATGGAAACTGCAAAATGCCCGCAGGGAAAACTATTTCATTAAAAGTAGGATTGTAGTATGCATTAATTGTTGGAGGTGTTAATCCCCACTCTGTTTTATCAACGGGTTTATTTAGTTTACTTAACTGGTACTGGTATTCATTTTTACCCGCGGAAATCAGGTTTTCATAAAACGTTTTCCGGTTTACTGTAACCTTACTGTAATCTCTCCATTTATCGGGGAAGCCGATTTTTTTCATAAAGGCATATAACTTATCCTTAGCTCTGCCCTTAGTCACTTCACTCATCCAGTCAAGATTTTTGATATGCGCTTCAAAAGATTTTTGCAGGTTAGACACAAGCACGAGCATTCGTTCTTTTGCATCTTCAGTAAAATATTTTTTTACATACAATTGTCCTAAAGCCTCGCCTAAGTATGAGTCTGTGGCTCTATACATCCGCTCCCACCTGGGTTTTATTTGTTGCTGGCCACTTAAAATCCTTGTATAATCAAACTTTGCATTAACAAAGGCACTACTTAAATAATTAGCAGCATCATCTGCAACATGAAATTTATAATAGGCTCTCCATGCAGTTGCCGGTATTGTTTTTAGTAACGTATTTATTTTAGTATAGTAATTAGGCTGACCAACATTTACAGAATCCGTTTTTGCGGCAACATTGTTTAAAAAAGAAGACCAAGCGAATACAGGCATTTTTTTATCAAGGTCGGCAACAGCTATTTTGTTGTAATTGCTTTGCGGATCTCTTAGTTCTACATTGGTACGGTGACTTTCTGCCATTTGCTTTTCTAATGCATATACCGCAGCCACTTTTTTAAGTGCAGCAGCAGCATCATCTCCCGTTAGCGCAAATATCTTCTGCATATATTTTTTATATGCATCCTGGATAGCAGTAGTTGCGGCATCTGTCTTAAAATAATAATCCCTGTCAGGCAAACCTAAACCTGTTTGAAAAAAAGCAGCGATGTTCATACTGCTGTTTTTTTCATCTGCAACAATACCCATAGCGGCTATATAACTGAAGCCTTCTTTATGTCGTTGTGCTTCAAACTGCATAATGCTTTTTGCATCAGTCAACGTATTTAACTGCTCCAAATAGGGTTTTATCGGGTCATATCCTCTTTTCTCAATTGCAACGGAATCCATTCCGGACGCGTAAAAGTTGCCCACTTTTTCTTCAAGGCTTCCCTTAGGTTGCTTAACTTGGGCAACTGAGTCAAGTATGAATTTTAAATGCCCTTTAGTACCGTTATACACATCTAAAAAAGACCCGATGTCTGATTCGGTGGGTGGTATAACAGCTTCTTTAACCCATCTTCCATTTACAAACAAATAGAAATTATCTCCCGGCTTAACCGACCGGTCCATGTATTCTGTCTCAATAAATTTTGACCTTGCTTTTTGATCGCTTTTGTATGCAGATAGGCCCAACAAAATTAGCAGTGACGTTAAAATCAGCAATGGTATTTTCATAATATTCTGTCTCTTTTTAGCAATAGGTAAAATAAAACAACAATGATTTGTAAAAAAAAAATTATTTAAATGGAAACCAGGGATAAAATGTACAAATCAGATGAATTAAGTAATTGAAAAAGGCACTTACCAAAGTGCCTTTTTCAATAAAAACATGTTAGCTCCTACTTCAAATCCGCTTCTGTTAAACCACTGTTTATTTTGATGTCTTTAAAAATAATGTCCTGTTTAAATTGGCCAAGATCTGCAAGTATGTGGGTGGGAATTTGGATACCATTATAAGGTTTAAAATCCGAGAAATAAGTTTGAATAGTAACCTTACCCATTGGGCCAGCATCTCTAACGGAGGAGGACTTAACCCTTAAGCCAGTTGCAACGTCATAGTAATTTGTGTACTCGCGGCCTGCTGCAGTTTTTACCTGCAACACATGAGCATCTTTTCCCTCTACTTTTTCAATGCCTGATAAAGTGTAATTAGTCCCTGTTTGTTTTAATAGAAAAGCTTCGGAAAAGAAGGCTGCTTTCTCATCCATTTCTTCTTTTTCTTTTGCATCGGCTTCTTTTGTCTGACCTTGTTGGGATATTGTATATTTTCCGTTTTTAAGCGATTGTTGCTGCACAACCATACCGCCGACTGATGCAGAAGATGAAAAGGCAGATGGCAAAATATGCTTCTGGTTTATAGTTATCTCCTGACCTGCTATAGAAGCACTTCCAATAAATTCAATGTCTTTTATAGCTGCAATAGCCTGGGGAGTTCCTATTGCTGCTACAGCCTTTTGTAATATGCTCTCCGGCGTAACTGAAGCATCCGCTTTCTTAACCGTTGGTGCGGCCACTTCATTACCGTATACATCAAAATATTTTACCTCGCCATACTTCTCAAGGCCGGGAGCAATTTGTTTTGCATTACCAACAATAACAACATGCATCTGGTTTGGCATTACAAATTTAGTGGCCATGCTTTGTACCGTTTGCGGACTTACATTGCCAAGGTTTTTAAGATAATCCTGGTAGTAAGTTGCAGGTAAATTGTACCGCGCAATATTTAGCGCAAAGTTTGCAATGGTCGCAGGATTTTCTAATGAACGTGCAAAACCTCCCGAGAGGTAATTCTTCATTCGTGAAACTTCATCTTCCTGTAAAGCTTCTGTACGTATGCGGTTGAATTCGCTCACAAACTCCGCGATTGCACTGTCGGTTTTTTCATTTCTTACCGATGCAGATGCCGTAAACGCTCCTACCAGCCTGTCACTTTTTAAGCCTGAACTTGCTCCATAAGTAAAGGCATGCTTCTCTCTTAAATTGGCGAATAAACGACCCGAAAAACCTCCACCTAAAATATTATTCATAACAGAAGAAGGAATGGCGTCGGGCGAGCCTGGCTTCAACTCAACCGGTGTAACAAAAGTGATAAGGCTTTGTACACTTGCCGGACGGTCAACAATGGCAACATAAGTTTTGGCAGGAGGCTGAGGTTGTTTATAAGTTTCTTTTGGGACAACACCTTTTTTCCACGTTCCGAAGTTTTTTTCAGCAAGCAATTTTGCTTCAGCAGGTGTTATATCACCTACAAAAACCAGGAAAGCATTGTTAGGCTTCCAATAAGTGGAAAAGTAATTCTTAATATCCTCCAGCTTTACATTATTAATCGTTTGCTCGGTAAGTATATCGCCATACGGATGGCCTTTACCATAGGTCAGCCTGTTAATGACATTTCGGGAAATGGCAGCAGGATCGTCTTTTGCAGCCTGTAATCCTGATAACTCCTGCCGGCGGATCTTTTCAAGTTCTGAGGCAGGAAATGAAGGCCTTAATACGATATCGCTCATTAAGCCGAATACTTTACTAAAGTTAGCTTTAAGAGAGGAGGCAGATACGCCCGTTCCGGATGTGCGGACGTTTGCTCCCAGAAAATCTATTTCTTCGTCGAGCTTTGCTTTATTCATTGTGGCTGTACCACGTCGTAATAAATCTCCACCCATGGATGTAAGACCCGCCTTGTCGCCCTCAACAATACCATCGAGATCCATAGTAAGCGAGGCAGAAACTCTCGGCAGTTTGCTGTTTTGAACAACAAAAACTTTAAGTCCGTTAGCAAGCGTATAAGTGGCAGGCTGGCCTATTTTTATTGCAGGCGCTGCAGAAGGTTGGGGAACTTTCGACCTGTCTACCTGCGAAAGCGCCACCAAAGGCAACCAGGCAAAAAGATATAAAATTGATTTTTTCATTATCCTGTTTTTTAGAATTCTGTTTTTAATTAAGACTATGCACCGGGCTTTGCACTGGCAGCAGATTTTGAACCTTTGGGAACATAGTATAAAACAACACGGTTATCTTTATTGAGGTATTTCTTTGCAACGTTTAAAATATCCCCGCGTGTAACTTTATTATAACGGGCCAGTTCAGTATTTATAAGGTTAGCATCACCGAAGTAAACCTCGTAGTTTGCAAGACTTTCAGCAACTCCGGCCATTGTAGCATTTGCAGTTACAAAGGAAGTTTCTATCTGGTTCCGCACTTTTTGAAATTCTCGTTCAGACACAAGGCCTGTTTGTAACGTTGCCACTACGCTGTCTACCACCTTCTCGAGAGCATCCGGCTTTACGCCCATCGCTGCAATAGCATAATTGAGAAAAAGACCGGCATCTTCATTAAAGAACGGAAGTGCAAGTGCTGCTACTGCCATCTGCCTTTCGTCTACAATTGTTTTATTCATACGGGACGAAGGACCGCCCGACAGTATAGTAGACAACATCCGGAAAGCATAATAC